>Ga0307513_10003004_pt1 | contig 23006 bp, 15 predicted proteins | sample 15_EM_MG_FD_202174 | JGI IMG/M metagenome (GOLD analysis project Ga0307513, IMG submission 202174) | Populus trichocarpa ectomycorrhiza microbial communities from riparian zone in the Pacific Northwest, United States - 15_EM | ecosystem: Host-associated > Plants > Roots > Unclassified | place...
AAGCTGTTAAGAAACCTATTTCTTCCCCTGATTTCAGCAAATGGGCAGCAAGCTGCTAACGCAGAAAGAATAAAGGTGACTCCAAATCCACATGCTTTTTTTGCTTACAAGCACCTTTTATTTTTTTAAAAAAAAAAACAATATTTGCAGGATAATACGATTAAAAAAAGAATTAATATAATAGCATAGCTAGTACATGTCACGATTAAAAAACACAATATTTATAACTTTTTGTTATTTAAACTAGTGACATTCATAAGAAATTATTAAACAAGCAGGAGAGAGGATAGAGATAAAAAAAAAAAGAGATCTACGAGACGCAGCTCCAATTATGATACTATTATTATTCTAAAGAAGATTTTGACAAAATGAATCCAACGACATTAAAAAATATCATCAATAGTGAACCGAGTGTGTCACACTTGTTGGTGTTGACTCACTTGTGTTTAGCAATAAGTGTAGCTCACTGGGTCATCGTTTGTGACTTTTTATGTTGTTAGATTTGTCTCGTCGAGTTGTTTTAATATGTCTTTAGAGTTTTTTTCTTTTGTTTTTCTTCTCTCCTCTCTTCAGCTCATTTAATAATCTTTTATGGATGTTGTTATTTTAAATAGTGACAAACTATAAATATTGTGTTTTTCAATTGCTACATGTTTATTTTGTTATTTTTTTCAGGTGTATTATTCCTCTAATATTTTTAATTTAATGTGTTAGTTTTTTTTTAAAATAAATAAATAAAACCCACCAGTACTTCACGGCAGCAGCAGCGCAAGTGGCTCCTTTGGTTCTGATGCTACAGAATTTGGATAAGAAAACCCACAATGAGCTTCAAAATGTTGATATCCCAAAATATGGGAGGTGCTAGCTCCAATTTTAAACAAACCTCATAGGGTAGAGTAGAGTAGTCATTGGAATGTAGAAGCTGCTTCACTTGCTGCATCGCAGGCCTTTGTTTTTCCTGATGCAGTTACTACTTACTAGCTCGTCCGAGGAGTGCGTACCCCTGCCATTTAGAACACTTTGCCAGGTAACTTGTGATGGCGTGATTCATGCAGGGAACAAGAAGTTATCAGGGATCGATGATACTTTTCTTATTCTACACTTACACTACACGTTGTCCCTTTCACCTTTACTGATCCACAAAATTTCAAACTTGATCCTCTCCCTTAATTTCACCGGGAATGCTCCTCAATCTTCTCCTAGTTTTTTCCCGTTCTCACTATGCAGGAGATTGCTTGCCATTCTTTTCAAATCCATACCATGCCTTTTCCACACCTCTTTCCCACAATCTTCCTACTGATTCTTCTCAATGAGCTCACAGTAATCTTCAAGATTCTTCCCTGGCTACATCATTCCTTCTATCCTCCACTCAAAATCAACGACTATCCTCTATCCTCCAATGACTCAAGTTCCTATACAGCTTACTCAAACATCTCTTCCTATACATCCTCCCAAACCATGTTCCCCTAACCAAATGGGTCTACCTTAAACTTTCTAATTAAATTTCTTATCTAACATGAGTTTAATATTAAATCATATAGAAGTTGTTTTAGCATGACTCGGTTGACTTGGATGATTTAAAAAAAATCTAAACGAACAGTAAAAAGCATGGTTTGATTTTTTTATATATAAAAAAATATAACATTGAGACGACGATATATTAAATTGATTTGGATTTCACAACTTAACACATCAAATCCGCGATTTGATTAGTAAACTTCACTGGGTTTAAGAACTTTTTTTAAAATATTTTTTTTACTTAATTATACGATAATAAAACATCGAGCACAAACAAAATGTCAAGATATTTATTTGAGACTCTAATAATTTTATAAAAAACAAATCAAAATAATTTATGATGAAAAATTCAAAACTAAACAAATATTAAATAATAAAATTAAAAATAAAATGATGGAAAAAAAGAAGAAGAAGCATACGGCAGAATAAAAAAAAAAAAAAACCACCTCCTTTACTATTTTTACGTGCACCCCAAAATTTCTTAGAGTTGTAAGGTAATGATCATAATTCATAGGTTCAAGTTGTGCTTGCAACTTAGTTCCTTGTCTTCCTTTCCTTTTATTTTTTCTCTAAGTTTTTACTCAATCGAAATCTTGACCATAACTATTAAATTCAAGTTGATTTTTATTTTAAGTAATTTTTAACATGAACTTGATTAAATTTGAGTAATCTAACGAGTTGATTCGTAATTTAATTTATCCTATCAAATTCAAGTGAGACTTGCCCCCAATAAATTACAAGGAGTTTTTTTAAAATTAAAATAATATTGTTTTAAGAATATTAACCTAGCTATGTTGATAACATGAATTTCTTAACGATAAATCCATTCAAATTAATCCTCCAGTTGTTGGATTAATCTATCAATGTGAATCAAGTTTGACAATCATGTTCATTTGATTGCCTTCTTTCATTAATTAATTTTGAGAAAATTAAGATCCAAACCAAATACAGAGAATCACTTCTGTTCATCCGTTTCCAATGGTCTGTGCCCTTCTTGTCATATACTTTCCCTCGAATAAGGCATTATGCACTGAAATGTACATCTTGTATATCTTTGTTGCAGATATTATGTTTCATATGGTATACTTAAAGACCTTTTGACCTATTCGTTTCCCTAATTCAACAGTCTTTCACATGAGAAAATGGGAACATGCAACCTTATCTTTCTTTTCTGGTGGTTCAAATTGAAACTCGATACGGATTAGGTTTTCAAGTTGTGAATTTTTCGAGCTACCTATCTTATCGAGCTGGATTTAATAACTATAATTAGGAGGTAGCCTTTCCTTATTGTAAAATAATTAAATAAATTAAAATTAGTAGGACTCTACCCTGCTCAGGTGAAAAAAAAGCTACCGAATATGTAACGGTTACATGGTCCATTGGTGTATTTCATTTTTTCTATATGTGAAGTGTATTGAGATGATCATAAAGAATATGCAAATCAGAAACAAAGAAGAACTGCAAGTCATGTCTTACCTCTGAAAAAGAAGGGCCAAGCTTGAAAGACATGTGCTTCAGATTCCCCAACTCGTTTGTGATGTTTTGTTCGATTCTCGTATTTTCTCCACCTCTCTTTCAAGTTTTAACAACACCGTTTAGCCGCGTTTCTTGCTGATATAATCATCAATGGCACCTCTCTCTGTTCTTCCACGTGACCTTCAAGAAAACCTCTCTAGTTCTATAAGGTCACGAAAACAAAAAAAATGGAAACCATGGCCACCTTCAAACCAAGCCTGCCATGGGGTTTTCTACAAAATCACTGGGAAACTACTTCTTCCTCTTCTTCATGTCACGATACATCAAGTTTCTCTAGTCATTGTTACCAAGGAAATATGTTCTGCCATGGCTTGAAGTTGAAACTAAAGAGAAACCTCAGAATTAGGAAAGGGCTGGGGATACAAGGGTGCAGCTGCAAACGTACTCGTTGCACAGAAGCACACTGCAATGTTTCAGAAGATGAGAAGATTTTTGTTGAGATTCTCAGGGAAGCTCAGCCTTGTATTAATTTGCTCAAAGACAGTACATTTGTTGTGATCTTCTCCGGGGAAGTGATTGAGAATCCATTCTTGGACACCATTCTCAAGATGGACACCATTCTTATGTAATAGCATCTCTAATCCAAAATACTATTTTAAAAGTTAAATTAAAAAAATAATATTTTAAATAGTATAAATATAGTTTTATTTATCATATCTACTTGAAAAAAAAACTATTTGAAAAACTATTTAGATTGGAGTGGAAGAAACAAATATTTTATTATTTTTTAATAAATTTGATGTTATTTTTTTTTACGTGGCTATATTTAATTGATTTATTTTATTAGTTTTGACTCTTTCGAGATATATTAAAAATAATTTTATAGAAGAAAAAATATTTTTTAATATTTTATTTAGCACTTTTTTTGAAGTGTGCAAAATAAACATAAAAGAAGTAAAATAATATTTTTTAATATTTAACTTTCCATTTATCATACCCATTGAAGATACTCTAAGTCTCTTTAAACGCTACTCTCTCATTCCAATTACAATTCAAATATATTTTAGTATTTTATTTAGCACTTTCTTTGAAGTGTGCAAAATAAACATAAAAGAAGTAAAATAATATTTTTTAATATTTAACTTTCCATTTATCATACCCATTGAAGATACTCTAAGTCTCTTTAAACGCTACTCTCTCATTCCAATTACAATTCAAATGTTTTGTCTAGCCCTTTCTTAATAAAATAATTCAAATTTTAATCTTTTTAAAATATTTTTTTTTAATTTAACCTCTTTTAATTTTTTTTCCTTGCTCCACCCCTGCAATGGATCACCTGGCTACAAATCTGACTCCGGTTTTCGAACCTTTTAGATAATTGATTTTTTTTTAAATGAAACAGTAATATGTACTAGCTAGCTAAAATCAACTGGTTTTAATCATGCTATGAACATTGAACAACATGATTATAATCAGTTTTTATCATTACTTCATGCATGAATCAAACACCAGCATAAGAATCAGCAAATGTGGCAATATATATATTATAAAAAAAACTAAATGGCGTGGCGATTTTAATGTAGCTGTAGATATATATACAAATTATTGTGGATTGTAATGATAAAATTTAGAAGGGTATGTTATGTAATTAAAAGGACTATGAGAGTGTTTTAGTATTTTCACGTTATATTTTTTATTTTTTAATCAAAAAGTTGTTAGCGCGTATTACACACGTTCTAGTGAGTGGGCGGCACACACGCCATTAAAGAGAAACGTGAGCTTCCCGGTGGTCAAATCTGGTCATTCACCATCTAAGTAGATGCGCAGACATGCCCTTTTACACATGATGCAACACGTGTAGACATATCATGGTTGGATTGCCACCTATGATCGATTGTTTGTTTTTTTTCTCTCTCTCCTATCAATTAAAGTGCACAATTATACTCAGTTTATTTGCTGTTTGCTTCGGTCTGGCGTGGATTGTTAAATCCAAGCATCTTGGGTTTGGCAAACATGCCAGACCCGAGCTATTTGGATCTAGCAACAATGCCAGACCCAAGAATTTTGGGATCGACAATCATATTTGATGTCAGACCTAGACGCGATTTGACACCATACATGGCTGCCATACCCAAGAAAATTGAGCTCAGCATGTTTTTTAGACTCCAGTCGATTGGGCTCGACATATTTTCCAGATCCAAGTCGCTTGAGTCTGGCATGTCTGTCAGACGCATGAGCAATATACTAGTATATATATATAAGATGAAGGCACCATATTATCACCAGTTCTGAATCCTAAGTCCTCCAGTTGGAATAACAATCAATAATTGGGAACTTCTCAGATGATCACTGGGTCTCCTCTGAGCTGAAGTTGGAAATAAAACCTTGTTCCACTATCATCGACTGTAAACCATACAAATACACACATGAACTATATGGAGTTTTTTTTATCAACACCCCATGATTTTTTTTCCAAGCCTTTAAACTTTGAAGCATGGAGTGTTTTAATCAACACCCTAATCTGTTAAAAATCCTGCTCATTTTAGCTGTCAAATATCAAATACAAATCACCTATTTTTCTACAAAAATCTCCATAAAAGTCATTAACAAAATATCAAAGACAGATCTCTTATTTTTATCCAAGACATCAAATTACTGCTAATGTCATCATGAATGAAGGGTACCTAACTAATCAAGATCTCATAGTGGAGGGACCAAATAAAATGTCATCAACTCCCTTTACATCAGGCCACACGTGGTATAGCGTAGAAGAAATTTTGGTCACTCAAAGGAAGCGGCGGTTGCGAGCTGGGGCACCGTCACATGTATCTGCTTTCGTTCAACTTCAGCCTGCCATGGTGGCCTCTCCTCCGTCCTCTCCTCCGTCCTCTCCTCTCTTGAACCCACCATTTTTTATTGTCCGCGTCTCAGTTTGTAGCTCCCATCTTCAAACATCAACGAGGAAGTAAAAGGAAACGAAGATGGTAACTCCTTATTCAAGCCACTGCCTTTCTCTACAAAATCACCACTTGCTTCCATTTTTATCCGCAAAGCCGCTCTTTTTTTTCAGCAAGAATCTCCATGTAAAAAACCCACCAAGAAGGTTTTCTCCTTTTTTAAGTAGTAGTAGTAATGAGGGAGGTTGGAGTAGCAAGTTAGCAAGTCGGCGAAAGGTGTTTGGGGAGACAGGGAGTGGGAGTATCGAAGAGGGTTATAATTCGGTGGAAGACAAGCAATTTGTAAAGTGGTTTCGTGAGGCATGGCCTTACTTGTGGGCTCATAGAGGAAGTACTTTTGTTGTTATTATTTCTGGTGAAACTGTTTCTAGTCCTTTCTTGGATTCCATTTTGAAGGCAAGTACTTTAACTATAATTTTGTTTATGGAGTATTTGTTTTGTGGAAATTTTCAAGTGGTTAGTGAAAGAAATTTGTAAATTGGATAATTGTAGGATATAGCATTTCTGCATCACCTGGGGATTAAGTTTGTGTTAGTCCCAGGAACTCATGTCCAAATTGACAGTCTTTTGTCTGAGAGAGGTAACTCTTTTCATGTTTTTTCGCAGGTAGTGTTTTTTCATCCCTTAGAAATTTGCTTAGGTTGCAGTTAGTTAATGGGGTGCTTTTTTGCTTTTAAATTTGTAGGGCATGAGCCTAAGTATGTTGGTCAATACAGAATTACTGATTCTGAAGCTTTGGCTGCCTCAATGGAGGCTGCGGGGAAGATTCGTATCATGATAGAGACCAAACTTTCTCCTGGACCTTCCATATGCAATATTCGTCGACATGGTGACAGTAGTCGTTGGCATGATGTTGGTGTCAGTGTTGCTAGTGGTAATTTTCTTGCAGCCAAGGTACTGTTTGAGTTATCGTATAAGATTTTCAGTTGCTCTTAAAATGTTTGTGTAATCTGAATTTGACAATCAATCTGTTATATTGATTCTTTGCAGAGACGAGGAGTTGTTGAAGGAGTTGATTTTGGAGCAACTGGTGAAGTCAAGAAAGTAGATGTTACTCGAATGCGTGAAAGGCTTGATGGTGGTTGTATAGTGGTGTTAAGCAACTTGGGATATTCAAGCTCTGGAGAAGTCTTAAATTGCAAGTATGCTGAAAATCTGTCTCTTTCTTATCATGTGAATGGACAACCGATTGAATGAAAATATGCATCAAATTGTTTCATGGACACTTTGGATCTCTTTCTTTAATGAAACCTAACTCCTCTTCAGTCTATTAATACTAGAAATGCTCTGCTCATAAATGGCAAAATTACAATTCAAGGGTATCCTTTTTCCTTAATCATTATAGTGGTTTTAGTTGGATGTGCGGATATATGGGTATGAAACATATAACCAGGATTTCTTTTGTTTCCTTTTGGCTACAACTATTGTCTTTGCTGAACGTCTGATTTATGATGGTTTATGGTTATATAAATCTCAGCACATACGAAGTTGCTACGGCTTGTGCCTTGGCTATTGGGGCGGATAAGCTTATTTGCATCATAGATGGTCCAATTCTGGATGAGAGCGGACACCTTATTCGCTTCTTGACTCTAGAAGAAGCAGACATGTTGATTCGTAAGCGGGCTAAGCAAAGTGAGATAGCTGCTCATTATGTCAAAGCTGTTGGTGAAGAAGATCGTACTTTTCTTGTACACAATGATTCTGTTGGAATTGATGCATCCTTACAGAATGGGAAGTCTCTCACTGGAAGGCACAATGCAACCTTTCACAATGGTGTTGGGTTTGACAATGGAAATGGACTATGGTCTGGGGAACAAGGTTTTGCTATTGGAGGTGAAGAGCGACAAAGTCGATTAAATGGTTATCTTTCAGAATTGGCTGCTGCAGCTTTTGTTTGCAAAGTAAATACATGCTTACTTTGTTTTAAATCAATGATGTCTGCCCATTCTCATTTCTTTTTTTACCACATTTTAATTCTTTATTAATTAGAAATCCAAAATTCAAGCTCTCTGCAAGCTTATTTTATGGTGCAGCCTTCTCTCCCTGCAAGCTCCCTTTTCTCCCTAAATTGCACTTGAGCTGATTTATGCACAGACATGTTTCCCACAGTTTGGTTAGGGTAGCATGTTGCTGTCTTAGAAAAGGGTATATCTCTTGTGATTCTTTTGTGTGACATTTATAATGGACCGAAGAAATACAATATATTGCATTATCTAATGTAGAAGATTCTCTAAATGTTCCTACTTTTCAAGAAAAAAACATATATTCTTAGTGTTGTCATTACTGATGATAATGGTGTTACAAATGCTAAAGCTAAGCAGTTGCAATAATTCTGGTTACCATGGTTATGAGCAGGTGCAGTATCTTGCATGCTTGGTTATGAGTAAGGGCCATATCTTGCATGCTCATTACATGTTATCATATGGTAACATGCGGGAATGGTTTAAATTCTATCTTACTAGAAGGCTATATTAATACCATCATTATGTTGACGTACCTCAGTACGAGTCTGAAGTTTCTATATGTAATGGTTCTCAGTTCCCAGAAAATGGCTCGCAGTAGTAGTAGTTGTTTTCTTTCACTTCAATTGTTTATATTCAAAAATTACACGCTGCCAATTATGATTCATACTTAATTTGCAGGGTGGCGTTCAAAGAGTACATCTTTTAGATGGCACAATTGGCGGAGTTCTGCTGTTAGAACTGTTTAAAAGAGATGGAATGGGTACAATGGTGGCTAGGTGTGTGATTGTTTGCAATACTTTTTGATGAATTTTATCTTCATCAGTTATATTCTGTCTAGTGCTGATTTGTTTATTGGTCACGCTATATTACTCCAAGCATGCTCGTAACTGGTAGATGTTTTCTCGATGCACTTGCATGTTTAAAACTTGAGGTTTCATTTTTACACTTTCTCTGAAGCATTTTGATGCCTTATATGCATTTCGTTCTCTTTTGATGTTGCATCTTTGTAATTAAGAGCTGTCAATACTATTCTGGCATATTACCAAAAATGTTACATTGCTTGCACTGGTGGTGTCTTTGCAGTGCCTAGGTTTTTGGACTGTGTGATTGAGTCTTACGACTATTTATTTTGTTGACATTGAATAACTAATCATAAAAACACCCTTGACTTTAGCATTTTGAACACAATCCCTGACTTCAAAACCCTTGACTTCACCCTCTCAACTTCTTTTTCGGAATAAAATCATCTGTTGGAGTTGATTCCCAAGAGAACAAAAAAGGAAAAAAGAAGAAAATAAGTTGAGGGAAAAGTCAATATTTTGAAGGTACCATTTTAAATGGTTGAAGTTCAAGAAGATATTTCATATTTTAACATATTTGAATCTTGATAAAATTTCAATGAAATGACCACTAAAAAGCTAATTGGGATAAAGAGAAAATCTCCAATTATGATTAGCAATATTGAGTATTTTGTTGCCTTTGGTTGGTTTATATTCACCCTTCGGCCTGAAACCCTTGTGGTTGCCATTATCCTCATTTACCTGTCCTATGTGAATCTGTTTTCTTTTTTCTCAATGGAGATGATGAAGTGCCATTATCCAAGCATAAAAGTGCTGATAAAATATGCTGTTGTCTATCTGATTCTGGAATAATAACTTCATTTATTATGTACATAGTATATCAAAGAAATTGCTGTGTTCATCAACCGAAGCTACTTAACACATATGAATCAATTATGGAATTATATTGTACGGGACAAGCTGAACCTGGAATTGTCAGGCTGTCACCATTATCTAGCACAGTTGCACAAAATTATTTCATGTATAGGAATTCATAACTGGTTTTAGGTTAAGGCTTGATTGCACTTTAAAATAGGTTTATATAAGCCAAAAGTCTCCTGGTCTCAACATTGGAATGGATGTTCTTTGGAAGTTCTTATTTCAGTATCAAGGAATTTGAAACCAAACTCATGTAGCTGAAATTGATATGATGACATGCTAATTTGTTCACTGATGCTTAATTGAACTTTATGTCATTTCATCCATTGACTAATTTTTTTTCTTTTCTGCTCTTAGTGATCTTTACGAAGGAACTAGGATGGCCAGAGCGACAGATCTTGCAGGAATAAGACAAATTATACAGCCGTTAGAAGAATCTGGCACATTGGTTCGGAGAACTGATGAAGAGGTTGTCTCTTGCTCCTTTAGATTCACATCCATAACACCGTCCATGATGATGCGCTTATTAACGCCGGATAGAAATAGGAAAAGGGAGCTGATTCCGCTGTTTGGTGTTATAATGTTTAACTTTGGATAAAAACTAAATGTTTTTCTCTTGTCTTGTGTTCATAGCTGCTTAAAGCATTGGATTTCTTTGTTGTTGTGGAAAGAGAAGGTCAAATTATCGCTTGTGCTGCTCTTTTTCCTTTCTTTGAAGAAAAGTGTGGAGAAGTTGCTGCCATTGCAGTTTCTCCTGAATGCCGGGGACAAGGGCAGGGAGATAAATTACTTGGTATGCTATTTTTTGTGCTCAAGGTTATCAAAATTGCAATCCTATGTAAGATACAGGATGGGATTGTAATCATATGATCCTACAGAAAATGGATTTAATTATTTAACTTACTTGTATATGAATACAATTATACAAATATCAACATATCACAATACACAAGTTATAACTCTAATGATAGATTATAAATGTACAAAAATTTCTATCATGTGCATTCAAGTAAGAGTTGAATAAGTTCTTTCTAACCAAATACTGCTATAATTTCATTTGATAATAAAACAACTTGTATTTGTGCAAGAAGCAAATGTGAATCTCTATATGGACTTTAAATAAATCACTTTATTGATGGATGTGATAACAGTTACTGTTCATATACGTAATATGAACACAGTCTGCTCAAAATTAAATCAGTCTGTCAAAATTACCTTCTAGAGGTTAAACTAACAAGTAACACACTAATCATAAAAAAAAGAAAATATGAGATAAAGCTGTGGAGAGCATGATTTTAGAGTATGGATGGTCAAGGAGTCTTTTCATGCAAGTCTCTTCTTTCTTATTGTTATTGATCCCTAAACCACTCTACTGTAGAAACCGAATCTTACAAGGAAAGTTCTGGTGCTGTTTAGTGTGTTGGCGTTTATCTGGATAGTGTTAATACTAAAATTGACACTGTTGACTCATTACATATTAAGAAGCATCATAAGCCTTTGTTTGTTAAAATCCATTTTCTGTGCCATGAAAGTGAAGAGCTGCATAGCCTTTTGTTTTTTCATTGCTCAGTTGTGTGGGCTAGATAGAGCAGCATATTTTCTGTTGGGAATGAGTTTTTGGTGATTCTAGTTAGGATATTGAATTTGTTGCTGATATGCTTTGTTGTTTTTAGGAGGAAAAATTGCAGTTTATGGCTTTGTGCTATCTCTGCAGTAATTTAGTGTTTGAATGGACTGGAGTTTTGAAGTTCTTAAGTACCAATTCCTGTCAAGACAATTATTATGTGTTAGGATATTGTTCCTTGCATCCTTGTGGTGTGCCGCTTCAAGGTTTTTCTGGAATACTTCCTTTACTGATGATGTTCAGCACAACTGGAATGTTCTTTTATTTTGAGTTCTGGCTGTTGTATTTCTTTCCTGATTTTGAAATTGTCCTATTCCAACTTTTTCATGTATGTTCTATTTCCCATCATTCATTCTTCTTTTTGTCAAAAAACAATTGTGGGGAGACATGATTAACACTTCACTTCTATTTTTACCAAGCCATATGGCCTTTGGCACATGTGTTAAATTACTGATTGTGGTCAAACATTTGCAGATTTCATTGAGAGGAGAGCCTCTTCCCTTAGATTGGAAACACTTTTCCTGCTTACAACTCGCACTGCAGATTGGTATTGTATCACATTCCACCCTCTAATGTGTTGCATGAGTGCTAGTTGTGTGTGTTGGTCTCAAAAAGAAAAAAGAAAAAAGAATTACTATAAGCTTGTAGTAATTTTGTGTTAACATTATGAGACGAGTCTTGATGTATTCTAGTTCAGATTTTTGTGCTGGACCTATTTGTTGATGCCTTGTTGCCTATTTAAAGTTCAACCGATTTCAAAGCTATGAATACTAAGTCAGTTTACATCATTGTCGGTTTAAATCTATTATTTTTTTCCTAAAAAATACACATCGTTGTTTTAGAACACCTGTTATGAATTAATTGACTTGTTGTATATAGTATGGAGTACTGTGTTTGAGGGAAACAGAGAAGACAATGCAAATGCTTTGTGTATAAGGTTGTCTAAATTTAAGATTCAGTAGTCGTCACTATTCCATCTACTTCAGGTTTTGGCAGGAGTGTCATTGTCTCAGAAAATAATTCCTGGCATTTTGTTTAACAGGTTCACAAGGCGCGGCTTCTCAGAGTGTTCCATTCAATTGATACCGGAGGAAAGAAGGAAGAAGATTAATCTATCCCGTAATTCGAAGTATTATACAAAGAAGTTGCTACCTGATACTAGTGGAATTAGTGTTGATAGAGCATTCAGTTAAAGTTTTATTGCAGCTTGATGGAATACGGCCTCGTAGACCGGTTATTTCCACTCTGTGAAGCCGCATCCTAATTTATCTGTTCTTATATATATATATATTAGCCCTTCATGTTTGAAGTTCTGGGGAGTGTTATAAAACCTGGCTTGGCTAGTCAAAGACTCAAAGAGCCTAGGCTAAGCTCCAAATTGGGGAGTTACTAGGTTGACTTGCCAGGTATTATAATTGTGAGTGCAAGAGTGATGGCTGTGAATGAAGTTATTCAAGCTAACATATTCAAATACCATTAAGAATACCAGTCCAAACTCTCATTGATTCAATTATCTCTCTAAGTTGTGGTTCCCTTTGATCACCCTTCTCCTACCAGCACCTCAACCGTCACTACAGCATAATGATTCAGCAATTAGGTAGTAGCACAGCAAGAATCACATCATCCTTTCACTAGAAATAAATTTCAACCTTCATAACATAACGAGCATTATCAGAAGGGTGTAAGTAACACGCTGCTCTGGCAAAGGTTTTCAAGAATCACGTGCTTCGGTGAACAACACTTGGACTTGTGTTGCTACTAACATAGAATCACCCTGCTCGTCTATTCCTTCTTTTAACAGAGAGATTAGAGATATTTGCCCTAATCTTTTGATTTCACATGAAGAGGGTTTGCTGTCAGTAGTCGTCTTCACAAGGGTTGCTAGTGAAGGCTCCTTTACAGACGTGATTTTATGCTCATGTCTAGCAGAAGAAACTACAGAGAAGCCAGACTACCAAAACCTGATAACTCTGAAGACAGGTTCTGGCTCTGGAAAGGACAAGTGGGAATTTCCACGTCTGCAGTATACTTACTAGCAAGTTGGCTAACGACATGAAACAAGAAAAAAAATACAAATAGGATAAAGATTCAAGTCTATCCATCTTGGCCATGTATTCGGTCCTTCCTGATAAGCAACCATCGTAATCATACTTAGGAAGACAGTCTGTTTCTCCATGTAGCAGTCCCACCTGAAATTTGTTTAAATCAGGATCATGAAGCTGCTGAGAAAACTAGTCTGATGCAATAATAATACTTGAGGCAGTATTGGACTTAATTTTAATTTAATTTAATGGGGCTTGGATCGTTGATGCTTACATGGATTCAAAAAAAACATGGGGGAGGGATTTGAACTGTCAAAAATCCAATCCCAACCTTATAAAAATCTAGGTAAAATACCTGTTTATTTTTTATTTTATTTTTTGAAAACGATTTATTTTAATTAATTTTTAAAAAATTGGATTAACTCAAACTCTCTCAATCAATAACCCGGACCTTATACCAAGTCGATCTGGGTTAGGTTTTAAAATTATGTGTGGATAAATTGTGATTTTTTCTTGAAAATCAAATTTAAATTTTAGAATAATATTTTTTTAAATATAATAAGTCGATGCTAGAGATACTGTAAAACAACAAAAATAAAAAAATTTAATTTTTTTTTTTTACTTTCTCTAACTCCTGTTGTGTGTGAGAGAAAAAAACATTAAAATGAAAATCAAGGGATTTAAAAGATTAAAACAAACAATGGTAAGATTAAGACACGTTGATAGTGTAGAGTTAAGCACACTCCCGTCCGTTAACTATATTTTATATATTATTTTTCTTTTATCAAAGTTAAGTAACTCCTTAAATATGCCTGCCTGTCACAAATTTTAATAACACAATGTTAACTTTCTAGAGTTAATCAAATATAATATATATATATATATATATATATATATATATATATATATTAAAACTTTAGAAATATAGTAAGAGAGGTATATTCTTAAAAAAATAAATATAATGCATCAACGGTAAAAAAATTTATTTGAAGTATCTTGCTAATTTCATGGACTTAGAACTACCATTTGCAACTCACATTTATGATTAAAATTGTGTTTTAAAATTATATTTTACTTGAAAAAATATTAAATTAATATTTTTTAGTGTTTTTTTATAATTTAAATATAATAAATTAAAAATATCTGAATTTTTTTTAAATTAGATAAATTTAAAATAGAGTCATTTCAATTTTTTTAAATAATAATTAAAAACATGTCATTTTAAAATTTAAAACAAAAAGTTAAATAAAATTTTGAATATTAATCCAATATAATTGAATTAATTTTTATCCGATTTAATTTAAAATTTAATCAAAAACAATTTCAAATTGATCAAACACTAGGTTAATATATCAAGACCCAGTTTTATAACTTCAATTTATTATTGTTAAAATTACAAGTTGAATCGTAAAATTATATGATTTTATGAAACAATTTGTATCTAATATGTAAAATCAAATAAAAAATAAAAAATTAAAATTGATATGAGCAAAAACGATGAAATTAGACTAAGTTTTCAAGTTTATAAAAAACATAAATGCTATGTAAGTGATCGACCAATTCTAGGTTTTTTTAAAAATCAATTGATTGCTTACCTATGTATTCTTATCTGAATTTATTATGAACCGGAGACGTGTGTCTATTTTTCAACACAAGACAAGGAAGAAATGAAACAACGGTTTAGTTCAAGTGCCAATAACAAATTATTACTGAAAAATTAATTCCAGGAGGTTAAAAAATTATGATTTAAAAAATTAATTTTAGGAGTTCAAGGGCCGAAAACAAAATAAAATAAAATTGTACAAATAATCACTAGAGGCAAAAGGTCAAGAAAATATATGCAAAAGGTCTCACCTCAAGCGTAGGGGCTATCGCGCAGGACGAAGAAGAAATGAAACAATGATTTAGTTAAAGTGCAAAAAACAAATTATTACTGAAAAATTAATTTCAAAAATTTAAAGGGCCAAAAATTAAATAAAAAATTACAGATTATCACAGTAGAATGTCTAGAAAATATAGGTGTTACTGGAGACTAAAGATCCTACCTCACGTGCAAGGCGATAATTAAATTTTTTTCTCTTACTTTACCTAATCTTAGACGTATGAATCAGTTTTTTTTATTAATTATTATTTCATATTAAATTTTGCTATACAAATATTAGAACAACATCTTATTTTTTTTCAATATAAAATTAAAAACTTATTCATACATACACTCTATATTTATAAAAGAAAATAATATTTTTATAACGGGTAATAATTTTTTTTATTTAAATATGTTAATTTAAAATGAGAAAATTATATTTGTTAAATATATAATAATTTTTTTTAAATAATCTTTAAATTTTTTTATTATTTATTTCATTTTTATTTTTATTTTGTTATACTATTATATATTACTTAACTGAAATTATTAATATATAATTAATTCAAAAAATTATTTATGATTTTATAATTTTACTATTGAATTATATCATATTTTCCGCAAAAAAATGTTTTTTTTCTTACAACTTTGCTCTGACGCGCACACATAAATGTAATATATATATATTTTTTATATAAAAAAAGTGATTATAGTTATTAATTTAGAGACATATTAAGTCCACAATATATATATATTCCACTCTCATCGTCGTCTCCATCACCATCATCTTCTTCTTCTTCGGCTTCCTCTGCTAAAAACAATTCAAGAAATAGTTGGAAAAATGGAAATGATAGCCTCCTAGGTATTTCATTTTCTCTCGCACATTCTCTGTCTCCTGCTCTTCCTTGCTTCCTCTCATCAGGTAATATAAATCAATCAATAAATAAACTCATTTTTTTTTTAAATATTATTCAAAATAAGCGATGATCAGATTGTTCGTGTCGATTTCAATTTCTCATTCCCGAGCTGATTTAATGCCTTTTTTCTTGTGATCCGTGCTGAATTTTCTTCGATTTTAATTGTTTCGAATTTTATTGAAATTAGAAGAATTAATATTGAATTTACAATATATTTTAATTTTAATTTTTTGATTTTGATTTTGATGCTGTAGTTGATGCTTATATTCTCTTGATAATATTTAAAAAATAAAATTAGTTATGTTTATTTGGTGTTTGATAATATTTAAGGTTAAAAAAGGGGTGAAGATTTTATAGCTACTGTTGATGGGTGCTCCCAAGCAGAAGTGGACAGCTGAAGAAGAGGCAGCCCTTAAAGCTGGAGTACTTAAGCATGGGACTGGCAAATGGCGTACAATACTCATGGATCCTGACTTTAGTGCCGTCTTGCGTTTGCGTTCCAATGTTGATCTCAAGGTATCCACATTTTCAATTTATTATATGAAAGGAGCACGCTAAGCCGTGCCAGGCATGGTGCTTGTTGTTGTTCTAGGGTTTGATTTGTTTGACAGATGTGTTATTATATGTTGATGACGTGAGTTTTGATTGGGGGCAGGATAAATGGAGAAATATAAATGTGACTGCTATATGGGGGTCCAGGCAGAAGGCAAAGCTTGCGCTTAAAAGGAGTCCACTGACACCAAAACGTGAGGAGAATGGGAAGGCTCTTAGTGTCGTGGTTCAGAGTAATGAAGAGGTTGTTGATGCTAAGCCTCTTGCAATGGCTAGTGGGACACCGAGGAATGGTGGTCCGAAAGACCTGCTTGCGAGGTTAGATGGTTCTACTCAAATGATGTTTGCAGTTTGTAGTTCCTAGTTTTGCTGAGCTTGGTTAGCTTTTGATTTTTGATGATGGTATGTAATTGGAGTTGGAGCATGGAAAAATGACAAGTTACCAGTTTTTTCTGATAAAAAAAACATCAAGGATTAGCTGTAGGGTTAATATTGTTATAGGAAAACAGGAACGCTCATAATATTCAAGTTCATCAATGGGCATGAACCCGGATGATGAGGTCCTGACTCAGTGATGGTTATGGTGCTGTAAAGATATATGATAGAATTGAACTATCTCCTACCACTATTTTTGTTCTCAAAAAGAAATTTGGAAAAACAGTTTGCATATTATTATTGGGGTAATGCTTGTGTGCTCTACAGATTATTTGATCATCATTCCAGTTTTCAGTTAAGTTGCATATCCATTCTGACAAGTATGACCACATCATAATAGCAGATCTTACATGGGAAAAAGCATTCACTCTTCTTGCATACAAGCTTTACTGTATTGTCTGGAGCTGTAATAGAAAGACTGGCTGAGTTAATACCAGCTCTCAGCCTGTTAAGGCAAGATGCGTTGGTTAGGTAGCTGACAATCCATATACAGGTCTTTGTTAATGAAGAAAAATACCAGTATTGGGCCTAATATTCAATCAAAATGTGTTAATAGATGGAGGTAAATGGCATAATAGAAGTCAAGTAAAATAGTTCGAATGAGAGACTGCTCCCTGCTGTATTCACATTTATTCTTTTGAGATCTTCAAGTTCAATTCTGGTCTTTTCTCACCGTGGCATTGTAAAATGTCATGGTCCATCATGGCTTTATCTTAGATTTTAATGCTCACTGATTTATTTTTTATCCTTTTTGATGCCATTTTTAATTTATATGCATTTTGTTCTTTGTTACTTTCTGCAGAGCTTTAGACATTCTTCTTTGGTATATGAAACAGTTTTGCTTAACAATAAGTTATCTTCTGCTTGTGTGTCAGTGTTTCTTTTTCTGCTGTTTTCTGTCCCCTCCAACCAGTTTAAGCCTCCATGGGTTACTAGCTAACCTGTCCTTGTTCCATTTAAGTTGATGGTTGTGGTCTACAGATTCCATAATTTGAATTTTCAAAATGTTTCGATCTCTATCGTGGGGAAATCATATGTGCACATAAATCTAATTGAAGAGTGTAAAGGGTGAAATATTATTTTATGACAACATTGCAAATTGAATTCTAATGATGATTAATGGCAGCATATTACAACTCAAAACCTATAGTTATGCTCTACAAATGCTTTGAGAATTTAGAAAATGAGGCTATATTTGCATGCACTTGCTTATAAAGATGAGGTGGAAAATCTTTGTTGCTCAAGGCTAACAAATCTCTGTATCTGAAACCATGTTGTCCTGCTGTTTTGTGTAATTAATAACGAACTCTGTTGTAACCTACTTTTATGGCTGTAGGTTGGATAATCTAATATTAGAGGCTATTACCACTTTGAAGGAGCCAAGTGGTTCTGATAGGGCTTCAATTGCTTTGTACATACAGGTACATGACCTCACATGTCTCTCAGTTGTAAAGCGGCAATTGTTGAGTTTCAAAATGAAAAGAAGTCTTAACTGCTGGACATTGTTAGTGTCTGTCTCCAGATTTCTGTTTTTTTTTTTTTTTTTTACAACTATCATAACTATGTCAAGCTAAGCATATCCAAAAGTTGTGTGTCCAACACATGCAAACAGATATAAATAGATTGCTCATTTGTGATCAAAATGATTCTGATGTTGATGTCTTGTAACTTGTAGGAGAAATACTGGGCGCCCATGAACCTCAGAAAGCTATTGGGAGGAAAACTAAAGCATTTGACTGCAAATGGAAAATTGATTAAGGTGATGATCACTCTGAGGTGGTGCACGAGCATGCATGGGAAGTAATTAGATCTTGAAGTGATTTGAATTACATCCTCTGCCTGCAGAGTCAAATTAATTCCTTGTGTTTTGTGTTTCAAGGACATCTTAGAATTCAATGATGCAGAACACTGAAATTTGGTGATAATGCTCTGGTAAAAATGGTCTTAACAGATTATGGACTTTGAAAATTAATAAAGCTTTGTATAAAGAGAAAATAGTATGAACAGTAATGTGAAGAGAAAGAAGAAAGGACTTATGATGGGCAGGCATGCGTTTGAGGCTTTGAGCTTATAAAGGTAGTGAATATTTTAAAAGAAGATTTCATATTATTATCATCCTTTGTGTTTGTATTTATAGGTCAAGCACAAGTACATGATTGCATCTAGTTCAACAGTTTCTGAAGGGAGAAGAAACCATCCCCTCCCCGAGGGGAAGCAGAAGGAAATGTTAAAATTGGAGAAGAGTAAGAACAAAATCCTGACTAAAGCTCAGGTTGATCAAGACCTATTAAAGATTAGGGGCATGACTGCCTTGGAGGCCGCTGCAGCCGCTGCAGCTGCTGTTGCAGAGGCAGAAACTGCAATTGCAGAGGCTGAAGCAGCAGCAAGGGAAGCTGAGAAAGCAGAGGCTGAGGCAGAAGCAGCACAAGTTTTTGCCAAAGCAGCAATTAAGGCATTTAAGCACCGAGCATGTCATCCCTGGTAAACTCATCTCTCTGCTGTCATAAGATGATAAAATCTCATCCACTAGCCGAGGTGCACTGTGAACTGGACAATTTTATTTCACTTCTAATTTCTATCAGTTAAATCCAACTTTTTGTTTCATGCCTGAGAGTGAAATCACGAGACGCTTAGTTCTAAGAAGAATGATAAATATTTGTTTTGCCTTGCCAGTATCATAACAATCTTCCTGTCTACGTATGTTTTCTTCCCTTTCCTTTTTTTTTTCCTTCGTTTTCCTGTGGGCAAGCTGGAAATAGCTTAATAAATTCTGATCTTCCTCTAATCTTCTTGATATCCTCTTAAACCTGTGCAGATGACATGTTTTGCAGATGGAAGTCTACATCGTTGGGCACGAAACATGCATTGGACTTGACATCATGTTGATGCAGCTGTATCAACTGCCATTTTGTCTATATAACTGTAAATGTGGTTAGCTTGTATATCGGGAGATGCAATATTATTCCATGAAATCATATTCCCCTTACAGAGGGATCACTTCGTCAGTAGAGTATAGGTTTTTGACATCAAAGTTTACAATGTGGTAAAAGAGTAGACACTGGTGAAAGAATCAGGAATAGGAAGGTGGATTGCTAAGCAAGATGAAACATCTTCATATCCTTTTGATGGTTAATTAATCCAATGAAAGAGTGAATGTATGTTGCTGAGTTTGAATTTTTAATGTTCCATATGTACCTGCTGCCTCAAATGTACTACCCGTGTCTGTTCTTTTTTCTTGAATAATAGAAATTGTGTTCTTTTAAACCCTAATCATGAAACCCTAACATCCATGAAACTAGTTCAGCTTCATGATCTGAAGCCATTCCTCCACGACAAAGAAATTATAGGAGGGGTAGGGCATCAATTCTCATCGTTATGCTAAATGGAAGCTCCTCCTCAAATATGGTTGGTGGAAGCTAAATGTCGACGGAAGTTCCCCTGGCGGTGCATGATGTGGTGGTGTAATCAGTGATTATTTAGGAAGTTGGTGCTATGGCGTTTCTTCTTCCATTGGTTCTGCAACAAATTGGTTGCTGAGCTGTGGGGGATTGATATGGGAAGGAATCTCTCTTGCGAAAGATAATGGCTGTCCCTCTTCAAGTTGAAACGGATTCCATAGAAGCTGTTCGGTGATTACCTTGTACTCCTACTAATCATCATCCTCTCTACAATATTATACCAATGTTATATTGTAGGTTTGAGATTATTCGAGAGGGCAGTCAATGTGCGGGTTTCATGACTCGATTAGGTTCATCTCGAGATGATCGTATGCTAAGATGGGAGTCTCCTCATGGTATTAGGGATTTGTTAGATGCTGATAAAATTGTAGTTTTCGTGCATGTCTATTCTTTCTGTTTATTCTTTACTGTACCCATAAAAAACAAAAAAGGGAAAGGAGGGGAGGAACAGGAACCCTATCATTAAAAGCTTGATCTAATTCGGGTTTGTTTTTGAACCGTTTTAGATATTAATTAGTTACATGACCTGCACGATGCCGCGGATCAATGGTTTTTGCATAAAAATATCAAAAAAAAGTTAAAATCTAAAAGTATTAGGTCTTTTTGCAAAGTTATACCCAAGAGTCTTGGGTGTGGCTGCAACGCCTGACCCAAGAGTAATATTTATAATATTAATAATAACATTAAACTTACATGACCCAAGTTTAAGTGAGTCTGACTGCAATACCAGACCGAATAGTTTTGGATGTGGGTCTGGCTCCAAGGTTGTGTCATAAAAGTGTGTTAATTAAATAAATTAATTAAAAAGAAAAAAATAAAGAAAAAAAACCAAAAGGAAGAAAAAAATTAATGAAGAAAAAGAAAAAAAATCTGAATTAATAGGGTTAACCATTCAAACCAAGTTAACACGTCAAACCTTGGATTCATGTCGTGAAAGTTTGATAACTAAATAGAAAAAAAAAATTGACAGGTTAACACAAAATTAACTGAGTTAATCCGTCAAACCAGGTTAATCCGTCAAACCAGGTTAATTCGTCAAACCCGGGATCCGTGTCATGAAAATTTGATAACTAAATTAAACGAAAAAAATTAATTAAAAAGGAAAAAAAAACAAAAAAAAACATTAGCCTTTTCACTATGGACTCAGTATGCAGTCTACAGTTAAAGACATAAAAAAAAGCAAAAAGAAAAAAAAAACTAAAAGCATCAGTCGATAACTAAATAGAAAAAAATGTAATATTGATAAACTAAAATAAATAAATAAATATTAAATAAAAAGAAACAATAAAAGAAAAAAAAACTTATAAGAAGAAAAAAACTAATGAAGAAAAAATAAAAAAAAATCTAAATTAACTGGGTTAACCCGTCAAACCTGAGATCCATGTCATGAAAGTCTGATAACTAAATAGAAAAAAAATTTAATATCAACAAACTAAATAAAAAAAATTAATTAAAAAGAAAAAAAAAGAAGGCATCAGCCTTTTCACCATGGACTGCACTGTGCAGTCCACAATAAAAGGCATAAAAAAAAGAAAAAAGAAAAAACAAAAACTAAAGGCTTCAGCCTTTTCATTGTGGACTGCATATAATATTAAAAGATGAAATCGGAAGAACAAAACTAATGAGAAAAAAGAAAAAAAATCTGAATCAACCGGGTTAACCCGCCATATCAGGTTAACATGTCAAACCTGGAATTCGTGTCATGAAAGTATGATAACTAAATAGAAAAAAGATTTATTATTAATGAAATAAATAAAAAAAGATTAATTAAAAAGAAAAAAGCAAAGAGAAAAAAAAACCTACAAGAAGAAAAAAACTAATCAAGAAAAAATAAACAATCTGAATAAACTGGGTTAACCCGTCAAACCTGGGATCCATGTCATGAAAGTCTGATAATTAAATAGAAAAAAAATTAATATTAAGAAACTAAATTAAAAAAATAATTTAAAAAAAAGATAAAAAAAACTAAAGGCATCAGCTTTTTTACTGTGGACTGTACTGTGCAATCCACAGTAAAAGGCTTAAAAAGAAAAGGAGGAAAAAAAAAAGGCACGCGCCACGGGTTAAATTTTTTTTTCTTGCATAAAAAATATTAAAAAATATTAAGATCTAAGAGTGTTAGGTTTTTCTGAAAGATATGCCCAAAAGCCTTTAGTTTAGTTGCAACGCTTGACCCAAGAGTAATATTTATAATATTAATAATAATATTAAACTTACATGACTCAAGTTTAAGTAAGTCTTGCTGCAACACTGGACCCAAGAGCCTTGAATGTGAGTCTGGCTGCAAGGTTGTGTCATAAAAGTGTGATAATTAAATAGATTAATTAAAAAAAATAATGAAAAAAAAACATCAGGAAGAAAAAAACTAATGAAGAAAAAGAAAAGAATCTGAATTAACTGGGTTAACCCTTCAAACCAGGTTAACCCGTCAAATCTAGGATTCGCGTCATGAAAGTTTGATAACTAAATATAAAAACAAAT
>Ga0307513_10003005_pt1 | contig 23002 bp, 17 predicted proteins | sample 15_EM_MG_FD_202174 | JGI IMG/M metagenome (GOLD analysis project Ga0307513, IMG submission 202174) | Populus trichocarpa ectomycorrhiza microbial communities from riparian zone in the Pacific Northwest, United States - 15_EM | ecosystem: Host-associated > Plants > Roots > Unclassified | place...
ATATAGAACCCCCCCCCCCCCCCCCCCCCCCCAGCGGCACGACAACCAATCTTGTCCGCCAGATAAAATGCTTCGACAAGCACAATCTGGCCTAACCCCAGCGGCTAATCCCTATGAAACTGAGTCTTACTTATCATGCCTCGGAGAAGTGGCGGGTGGTGCCCAGTGGAACCAGGGGCCGTAGTAAGCAAGGTAGACTAGTATTTCCTATCACTAATCCCAGTGCGGTGATAAAATATTCTCATGGCAGAAATGTAAGCATAGTATGATGGTGTCAGAAAGCTTATCTCCATCATCACTTGAATTTCCTATCTCCGTTTCTAACCTTCCTCGTCTCCTTCACTTAGCCAGACCCCAGGCTCCGGAGTTAACTCTAGTCGGATTCTCTCATTTTCGATCCGGGATAACCTTCTATTGGAAATGACGCTGCTCTCCATAGTCTCCCGATACCTCCTTTGTTGTTTTTATAGCCTCCGGGGATGCACTTGTTTGACTTCGGGAATGCGCTGATGATTGGAGCATATGTTTCGGCTTCGGGCGTTTTTGTGGAAAGCATTTCAAATGCAGAAATGCGCGATAGTTTTGAGATCGTGCAGCTTTCGGGAGAAAAGCCGGGAGAAAAACGGAAGCACAGTAAGGCCAGCGTGAGAGAGCTGGAAGCCCGGCGGCAGTGGGAGAGTTTGTGTTGCTTTTGTCAGCCCGGGAGTCATGGTGTGAGAAGAGGACTCACATGGAGCAGCACTATGGCTCATAGATGGATATGATGTCTTTGTGATTGATATATACTACTGTGATCGCCCTTGGTTAGTTGGGCATCGGTATCGAGAGGTGTCGTTAAGCGTGAGACTGTGATTGTTAGTGAAAAGCTTTTCCCCGCTGAGTGTGCGATCGTTTCCGTTGTGAGTTGCTTGGCGTTTCGTTTCGTTTCACGGCTCGTCACTCGCGGTTCATCGAATTGTTTCGGAGGTGAAGTCTAAACCCTTCTGGAGTCGATGGATTGAGGATATCGAATTCTAGGTTAGAAACTTTCAGTTATGGTTTCGGGCGCCACAATGTGTGGGACAATACGTACCATAGCACGGCCCGGCAGGTTATCATCAAGCATGGTTAGTAGTATCATAGTACAAAATTTAGTAGCTGTTTAAAGGCAAAAATGGGCGGATAGGTATGTGTTGTGGGTACAGGTATGCAGTGCTGCGGTAATCTAATAACTTGTAGCATTGCACAGAGTTAGTCGCCGATGACCATCCCAACATTGCACGATGGCCAAATCACAATGGTCGGCCTATATCCGAACCCCGTGGATTAATTGTAGACTAGAACTTTTCGAAGTTCCCTAGGAAATACCTTCTCAAAACAGCCCATTCTCGAATATTATTTGCGCAACACGAACATAAATAATTCCGACTTTCCATGCAGATCAAATTTCAAGCCTATCATTAGCGGTGACTTTGAGACTAGGGTATAATTACAGTTCACTTGGCTGCTGCCTCCGGGCTAATTTAACGGTCCTGCTCGGACACCCTATGGCTAGGGATAATTTACTAGGCCGTGAAGTAGGGCCAATCGAACGCATTTGCCCTGCCCGGGATTGGGAAGGGGAACCGGGGATACTTTCGGATGAGTGAGTAATTCAAGTGCTAATCGATGCTAGAATAATATATCATCTCAAAATCACAGGCCCTGGAGCCGAGTTTGCTTGTGATAAGTTCGGGAACGCCTACGCTAGGTCAGGTATCGGAAGAGAAGTTTATACGCAGTTTATCTATCTGTCCATCTAGCCATCTATCCAACCTTAGCAAGAGAAAACAAGGAGGAAATAATAAACAAGGAAGAAGTAGAGTGGAGGGGATCCCGCAACAAGGAAAAAATTGGACCAGGGGATTAGAATCAAGATTAATGATGGAAGTTAACAAATGAGATAACCCGCCGGCCGCTGTGCGCTAGACACAAGAAACAGAAGCTGGTGAGACTTTATTTGTAAACACTGGCATGTATCTGGAGGGTTTAGAAGGGTATGCCTAAATACATATGGGATTTGCGGCAGTAACAGTAGCGGGGAATTTCGAGATCATGTTACAGGACTGATGTAAAGAACGTACAAGGGAAGAATGGAAGGCGGTAATGTCTAGGGCAGCGCATACTAGACTATTAGAGATTGACAAAAGCCAGTGCTAGAAAACAAGGAATCCCGTGCGATTTGGGCATAGTAGAGTGGGCACCCAGTGCTTCTGCTATATCATGGTTGACTTATAGCTGGTGAGGCCACCGCCCAACCGGGTTTTCAAGGGATATCCGAGCATATAATATCTTCACAATTCTCGCATGGCTCTTCCGAGCAGTATGAGAGAGCGGTGTAGGGCTATGTTTATCCGGCCGGTAGGGTTAGACACCTTTGTCTTCAGGTTGCCCCTTGATCACCCCTGCGCATCCCTCGACGGCGACACATCCGAGTGGTGTTCGCTCATTTCCGTCAGGGCGATTGCGGTCGCCATCTTCCCGCCCACGCAGTAGCTTGACCACCCCTTCATGTCCGTTGAGAGCAGCACATCCGAGTGGTGTTCGATCATTTTCATCTAGCCGATTGGGGTCGATATCTTCCCGATCTAGTAGCAGCTTGACTACCCCTTCGTGGCCGTTGATAGCAGCACTTCCGAGTGGTGTTCGATCATATTGATCCTGTTGATTGGGGTCGACATCTTCCCGTTCTAGTAGTAGCTTGACCACCCCTTCATGTCCCTCGACGGCAGCACATCCGAGTGGTGTTCGATCATTTTCATCTAGCCGATTGGGGTCGATATCTTCCCGATCTAGTAGCAGCTTGACTACCCCTTCGTGGCCTTTGATAGCAGCACTTCCGAGTGGTGTTAGATCATATTTATCCTGTTGATTGGGGTCGATATCTTCCCGATCTAGTAGCAGCTTGACTACCCCTTCGTGGCCTTTGATAGCAGCACTTCCGAGTGGTGTTCGATCATATTTATCCTGTTGATTGGGGTCGATATCTTCCCGATCTAGTAGCAGCTTGACTACCCCTTCGTGGCCTTTGATAGCAGCACTTCCGAGTGGTGTTAGATCATATTTATCCTGTTGATTGGGGTCGACATCTTCCCGTTCTAGTAGTAGCTTGACCACCCCTTCATGTCCCTCGACAGCAGCACATCCGAGAGGTGTTCGATCATTCACATCCAGGCGATTGGGGTTGACATCTTCCCGTTCTAGCAGTAACTTGACCACCCCTTCATGCCCCCCAACAGCAGCACATCCGAGCGGCGTCCGATTATACGTGCCTGCGCGATTGGGATCGACACCTTCCTGTCCCAGCAGTATTTTCGCGGCTCCCACATGCCCATTCCTCGCCACCAATGCCAGAGGTGTACTGCCTGTGCAATCTGGTTGATTGATATCGCAACCTTCAGTATTTGTGACCGTAGTTATTAGTTCAACAATCCCGAAGAACGATGCGCAGTGTAGTCCAGAGAAGAGTAGAGGAGCACGGATGTACCCAGTATACCCGGAATGTGATATTTGCTTCAATAGTGACACAGCGGACACATGGTCTTCGAACGTGGTCAAGAGCTCCAGTGCAAGGGTCTTCGCATGATCTGAGAGCTCCCTCCCCGCATGTGTTCCCCAGTATCTCGAAGAATAGCTGAGGAACGGGACGCTTTGGTGATCTGGGAGAGGATAAGGTGGGAGGTCCTTGACCTGCTGTGAGTTCAGGTAGGTCAAGCAGGTTTCTGAAAGAATCGAGTGAGGTTTATTGAAGAAACTTGGATGAGCGCAAAGATACTCCCGGAGGGTATGATGAATTAACCGCACGGTCGAAGCTTCCTTATCCACCACGATTAGGCCCTGACAGCAGTGGAGCAATGTGCCAATCGAGGGAACATTTTCGGGGTCAAACTCTGTTGCTCCGATCTCCACTGCCAGTGCATGGCACAACTCATCCACCTGTAATGGTCGTTCCGAATAACAGACCCATGTAAGAGTGGCCATCGCAAGTCTTGCACTTTCCTCATCCTGCACTCTTACCCGCTCCAGCGTCACACCGTATGCATCCCCTAACCCTGCCCCAGCTTTTATTGCTTTGAGTGCGTTTCTCCGCCGGGAAATCGTGGTCCCTCGCAGGACTGCTTTGATGTGGAGAGAAGCGAGTAAGAATCTAGGTTCAGATATGTCAGCCATCGACGTAAGCCGGGTTTTCCCAAGTACTCATTTCTACATACGTTTCGGCGTTCATCCCGGGAATGCTCTCCATAATCTGTTCCTTCAATGCGCTGCTCATTACATCCGGTCTAGTATCCTTCCTTAGTTTCTCACGTAGAAATTGAAGGACACCGTCCTCCGTAGTTCGTATCAAGATAAAAGCTGCCGCCCCACCCAATCTCCTCCCCACCTCACTCTGGACTTGTGATCTTCCTGTCATAAATATGCGTGTACACCGCGACCCTTGAAGAATCTGCCCCAATGATTCAAGAACCACCATTCGATGCTCTGGCACACATTCGTCAAGTGCGTCAACACATATAAACGTTCGCTTTGTCGCTACGATGGTCTGGAACATATTCAATATTCCCGAAACTTGAAGCCCCCTACCCCCAATAACCATTTTCTCTTCATGAAAGCCCCGCGCTACCACATCAGGAATTTCCCCAGGCCCGCTGACCAGCTGTCGCAGCAAGGAGCCGAGCATATTTTCCGGTGACTGCTCATTCCGAGCAGCAAAGTCGAAGTAAAAACAGGCAACGGAAGTATCTTCCTTGGCGGCTTCGTCGCACAGTCTGTCTACAACTAGTGACCTGTTATCGCAACCTATCAGCCGCTATGGCACTCTTTGACCTCTAAAGGGACCGACCCTCACTTACATAATATGGCTCTTTCCCACTCCTGGATTGCCGTGGCAGAATAAGGTCGGATGATAAGCTCCATCCTCCCTACTGCCATCGTGCCAGTGTCTAAACTCCTTAGTTTCCAGTAGCCAGGCTCCTATACCGTCCACCCGCTGGGCTCCGATGTCTCGATGCCGTACCCGCGGCTCTAGTGGGGATAGCCAGGCGAGTATTTCGGACCTATTTTCCGGGGTAGTGTAGTTAAAGGTAGTGTTAAAAGAGTTATGGTTATTGCTGAATGCTTGTGACATTTTTCACTTTTCGCCGCTTCGAACGTTGTTGAGAGCAAGGCGTTGATTAACTTGGGGTGTCATTGACGGGAGCACTAGTACATGTACACGAAGGTGAGGAAAAGAGGGGTTGATCCTAAGGTCTTGCGCCTAACACCTCTCCAGTCACTAGATCCACAATGTGTTACACAAACGATCAAGGACTGCTCGCGCCAAAAGTGTGCGTACGTTGGGATGCGGCAGCATTCGCGCCAGTTATTATAAATTACCGTTCTTCTTCGTAAGAGGCATTCCGTGCTTTTTCTTCCACACATTCCAAAGTAACAGGGATCTAAGGACCTGATACCAGTACCGGTATTGGTGGCATCACTCAAAGCTCTTCAATTTCTATCTCAAAATTAACTTTACGTTTACCTCCAGCACCCCATACCTCAAAGTTCCTCCCTAAGAGGGCGCCAAGCCAAACCGTCCAATTGCGGTGTGGAAGCCTGAGAGACAGAGAGGTGGCCAAGATTTTCGGTATGATGTTCGTGTCGCGCGGATCGCGGGGTTACTGGAAGGTCGCTGGTCCGGACCATGCGCAATGTATCCCATCGAGAGCACAAGCTCTGGGGCGAAGACGTTGCAGACTATCGATAGGGCAGTGGTAGGTGTGGAATCTTGATGCACTAAGAACTTAACTTCGCCTATCATAGCTCATAGGAGAAATGCGGTAATACTCGAGTATAAAGTACTGTACTCGTACATTATAATGCTCGAGTACTTGAGTCGAGGAAAAGTAGGGTTGATCGTAGACCGGGAGGGGGGTTAACGAGCAGTAGGTTAACGAACGGACTACCGTAGAAACCGAAATAATTGGGCATGGCGCTAGGACGTCCAGAATTGCCCCTTTTGATTAGGGGGACAAAACACACCGCGAAGTTTCTCTTTCAGCCCTCACCTGAGACAGCAGACCTTACCAGGAGAGGCAACTCCAACGTCCTAGCGTGATGCCCAATTATTTCGGTCTTTACGGTAAACAAAATCGCTGCCCGAATGAAGGCCTACTATTATGTCACTAGCGCAGTGCTCGGTTTAACCCTATCTCCATTTCCAAATTACCCGACAGTTCACTGTGCCCTCCTGTTGGTTAACGCCTCCTATACTATTGCCTAGAGTCTTACTAACAAACCCATCGCCGGATCCGGAGTTCGTTACAAACAAAAAATTTGTGAACTGTTTACGAAGGTACAGCGCCTAAGTTTTGAATATTTTACTAGCAGGGGATGTTCGACTAACAGGGATGAGGAGGTGAATTGGGTAACCACTATGCCCAATTCGCTGTCCTTATACCCGATTTGCTGCCTTGGCCCCTGCTAGCGTAACACCCCCTGCTAGTAAAATATTCAAAACTTAGGTGCTGTACCTTCGTATGTAGGAAACTATGAGCAGATTCGCCTGTAACAGGTTTGTGTTGATCTATTACTTTGCGCCGTTTTTTCTAGTACATTTCAAAGCAGTAGAAATTTAAGAAGTTGATACTAGTATGATAGTACTGCTGGCAGCCATTTTCGGTATCCGCTCAAGAAGATGGATTATTATTCAAAAATTATGTTACTCCAGAATACTATCTTAAAATGGGTGTTAGAGTGGGGGCCAAGCAACCCGCAGGATGTGATGGAGAAACCCAAACAGAGTGAAGGTTGAAATACTTCACGGTGCGAAGAACAGCGACGATGGCAACAACAATTCTAACTAAATTACGATAGCATCAACAACAGCACTACCTTTAGCTACGGGTAATTTGGGGGGCACCACAATTGAGGTCGCTCTCAGCACTCTGACCGCAACACCTCCAGCGGCTCCAGCAGCATAAGACTAGCGTCCGCATTCCCAACTACATCTAGACCGAGGCCTAGGGCCTATTTCCCCGCCCCACCGCCTCTCCGCCAGCTAGCTCCGCTCCCAGAAGTGGCTATCCCCGGTGCATTCCTAAGTAAATGCAGACTTCGAACCAAACACTCTTCTCCTTATCTTCTTCAAACACCCAATCACCCTAACATCATCCCTCTGCGACTCCTCCTCTTACCCCTCTCCCGTAGCGCTGCTCTGCATAAGGATGTAGTATCAAGCTAGATGTGCTGCTACGACTGTAGCACCCTCATCCTTGCACGGCACGAGAACCTGCCACGGTAACTGCCCGGCTCGCCTCCCGGACCCACAATTCTGCGCTCAGCCTAGCACATCAGACACCCCACCTCCCCTCCCAACCCCACCCAGTGGTGCTCAGGAGCTGCCGGGCAAATACCTGATCAGCGCAAGACAACAGTGAGGGCAGCTGCCAGCGCCGCACAGCCCTAACCCTCGCATGGAACATCGCCCTAACAGCTCAAGTCCCCGGCGGCGGGCACGGGGGTCTCGCGTAGAAGTTGGTGGCGGGGACGGAAGCGGGTAGGCGTCGGGGCTGACGGAAGCGGAACGTGGGTTGTGGCCGATCGCGGAAATTAGAATGAATGTGTTGAGCAGTTGCTTTCATGCTAAAGTTAGAATAACTTAGGAGAAGGTCCTATGATCATGTCTTTCATTTGTTCTCACGGAGTAGGCGGAGGAATGGAGAATGTATAAAGGAAGAGGGACAGGCGTAGGAAGCGATGGCAGGATCAGGGTGGTTTCAATATCTCATAAGCATTCCTGTTTTGGCTAGTCAGTTTATGATGGCGCGGAAGATGAGAACTAAGTTCATGATTGTACAATTCCCACAGCTAGCCCCATTCTAGTCGGCCCACTGCACCATTTGTTAGTTATCCTCTAATGGAAGTATTTAATGGAGACCTTCGTCCCCATGAACAGGTCCACCCGCGCGCACGACAAGACCCTCGGCTAGCTGGAGATCGCGAAGGTCGCTCGGAAGAATGTTCTGCGTGCCGCGGTAGGGAGACGGGGTGAGCAAGGAGGAGGTGGATACGGGAGTACTGTACATGCTTGAAGGGGCCCTGCTGGTCAGTGGTGCGGAGGAGGCTGGATGGGTGAGCTGCGGAATTTGGGTTTTTTGGACTTGAGTGGTTTGCTCGCGCCGGTGGTGCCGCTAGGGAAGTTCGGTGGGTAGAGAATCTAGCTAGAGGAGCTATGGTGAGGTAAGTTGGGTGGGCGGGCGAGGTGGGAGGTGTCGTGAGTGGTGCCGCTAAGGCATGTACCAGTACTACAGAAAGTAGGAGGCATTGGGGGATGGAGGTTGAGGAGACTACTGATGGGATAGTAGAAACCCGTCAAAGTCGCCATGCACCCGATGCCATCGTGTACGAGTATAGGTTGTCGTCGATCAGGGGGAAAAAAAACTTTACAAGCTCGCTGTGCTGCCAAGACCGTGATGCGATCTTGGCAACAAAATTGGACAGAGCCGCACCGCCATTGTCATTGTTCGCTTACAAAATCTCGGCTTTGCAGATTCCAAAAAAATTCAAAATCTGCCAGAGTTCTCAATGCCACCTATATGCCATGATAGTGCATCCACAAGCGAGAGGAGCGTAGTACCAAAGATGAGGATAGTGGAGAAAAGGTATCTCTAATCATATGAGCCCCCATACAAAAGACCCACTGCAGCCAGATCTAATCTGGACCCCAAGCTCTCAGCCCTCACTCATTGTGGAGAGGGAAAATTCTTGTAATTTCTACCTAGAAGGCCTGGGCAATTGCTTGCACAATGGCGTTGAGCTTGTCAATTCTATGTTTCTTTCGGACGCGCTCTCGGTGCTTAAGAAAACAAGTGTGCCGACGACACAGTACCGACAAACGGGTAACGTAGTGGCCAATTGGTGAGCCGCACAGCAATCTTTGTCCTACGTGGTATATACGGTACCTCGTGCCTGTCGCCTTGCGACACACGGAAGCCAGTAAGTTATGAGGCTACAAAAGTTGTTGGATCGCTTCCTCAGGACCCCCCCTCGTCCACCCACCCGACAGTACTGACATCAAACCCTTGAACCCCACCATGCCACTTTCTCATACCTTCCGAACTCTAGGATAATTTCAGAATACGCGACCCAAATCAGCATGCCTCCCCGCCCGGAACAGCTCGACATGAAAGGGAGATTGGTTGGAACTGGAGGATGGCTTAAGGGAGAGGCAAGAGAGAAGGCAACAACGATAACACACAGCTTTGAAGTTGAACCTTCCCCAAGCCGAATGCGCCAACCCTAAAGCCGCCCGTAGAGAGAACTTTCTGAGGTCAATATCCCCAGCACAAACCGATCAAAATTGCATGTTGTCGTATGAGGTCGTGGCGCTAACTCTTCGGTCTACATTCTGGACTGCTCGCAGGTCAGCCTGGGTGGGTTCTAGCCATCACATCTATTATGCATTATGAGGCCTTGAAACTGGTACTTCGGTAGACGCTATGGGAGTTCCAACCATTGGATTCGTCCAGGTTCTTTCAATTCCAAGCTCCGAGTGAGCTCAGCTGCTGGCTGCGTCAACGACTACCCGGCCGATTCGAAGCGGAGGATTGCATCAAATTTCCAAGCCATTGGAGAATACTACACCTCGCACAATGGCACGAGGAACCCCCTGAGTTGCTCCAGCACCATTACCAGCGGTAAGACAAATGCTACGCACCCGTTCGATGTCAACCCACTAACATGAACGAGCGAGTGTACACTGAATGAGGGAAGATACAAAATTCCCCCAGATTATCGAGCTTATTGGTGGTGGAGGGCAGGCTGCCCAACTCCCCAAAGCCTAGAAGATGGCCCAGAAAGAATGAGCACTAACCTCCCCGTAGTAAAAACGGAAGCTTGGCCAAAAAGGCGTCAACCAAGGGCTAGCGCGACCCAAACCTTGAAACCGAAATGACACTAGAGATCACTACCACAGCGGGGAGCTCGGGGCTAGTGCAGAGACTAGTGGCAACAACGGTACAAGCTCATCTAACAGATCAGACTCCGACTCAGGCTCATCTAAACCAACGTTGGATCGACAGCCGGGGGTACAGTGCAGCAGCAAGTGTAGTGGTACGGGCGCTTGCTATCTTGGGCGCAATGACGCTCCGTCAGCGCTGCCAGAGGAGGGAACCGTTGCGTCCTTATGTCAATGGGGACCTACAGTCCCTAGGCAAAAGTGCTCGTGAAAATGTGAGACATCTGACCAAGCAAAATCACGAACACTTTTGCCCAGGGACCGTAGCATACGCTGTGCAATTTCCCGCGAGGAAGGCATATACTAGACACGGAAGTGGAGGGAGTACAATGCAGGGAGAGCGAGGAAGAAAAGTGGGAAGGAAAAATGGGGAGGGAAGAGGTGATTATTCCCTTTTTTTTCATCCATACTTTTTTCCGCGATCCACGGGACCGGCCCCCTCTAGGAAAAGATACGCACTCTCAGTCATCATCCGTCTACCCACTCACCTAATTTATCCTTCACTTTCTACCCATTAGGCATACACTGCTACTTTTCAATTCACAACATATTTTCTTTTCCCAGGCCTGAGCGGAGAGTCCCACCACGTTCCCCTAGTAAGTTACTTTCCCCCACTGGTGATACAAATTTAGTTACAATTATAAGTATTACTTCTAATTGCTAAAACCAGCTTTTATTTCGAGTTATGAACACAAATACCGCTCCCCGGGAGTTAAGCGACCTAAACATAAAAATTGCTTCCACTTCCACCCCTCCTTCAGTTCTCAGACTCGTTGGGAGTCGCCAGATGCTGCTCGGCATACTCGGGTTATTGTTTCATTGTTCGGACAGACTTCGGGAATGCGCTTGGGCTTGGGATTGATGGATGGAAAACGGGAGAGCCAGAAGGAAAATGGGAGAGTTGGAAGAATGAAGGCCACAATCGGCGGGAGGCTTTATGCTGCTTGTCTTTCCTTTGTTAGTATAGGAGCGCACCCGCAGCCTTGAAGGGAAACATACCTGTCAGTGGAAGAGCGTAGATATGTATAGTGACTGAGGAAAGATATGGGGATGATTTCGTTTATGATTTATATCTTCTCCTGTCTTCATCGTCTAGAGAGTTAGAGAGTGAGGCAGACGAGCAAGGAAACTTCCCCACCCCATTCAAAAGTCGCCGATCATGTGCTGTACATCTTATGTTGTGTCCCAATCGGAGTCCTATTTCTGTTACTTTAGCTCTCGCGGTTTAAGGAGACCTTTGTTCATGGATACCTCCTTAACAGGTAGCTTTACCGGCATATATTGCTATCCTATCAGTGGGTATTCCGTGCAAAAACGAAGACGGCGCCCACCAGCCGCGACGGCCGGGCATGATTATCGTATAAACTCACTCATTGGACCAAACCTCTACTGAGCTGAGCTATCGGAGTTTGTTCTTCAGCGCCCAGGAAGAGAAATCACGAGAATGCAGGACTCCGACCCACCAAGTTAATTTGAGCGAAATCCGGATTTTTTCAGACTTATGCCTGCTATAACACATGACCACCACTAGAGAGGAGTTGTGCCTGTTCCCTATCCTCGGATGGGACCCCACTCCATCTAATCATGTATTATCACTCGGGAAGATACCTCACCAGAAGTCCTTTTAGCAACTCACCGATACTGGGGTAGCAGCCATAGCTTCTCAGCTACTGATACCTTCCCAGCACACACCATGTCCCAAGGTAAAGCAAAGGGCAGGGGACACATAGCCACAAACAATGAGTGATTATGAGTTCATGTAGGATCCGAAGGCTGCCGAGAAATTGCCAACGAAACAAGAATCCCAAGGGAGGAGGCTCGACATGTGGTCAAATGCTGTCCCGGTAGCGGTGAACTGAATCCTCCACTACGACATTACAAGCGGGAAAGAAGTAAGCCTTGAAATTTGTGGAATATCCGACATTTAGTGCTACTGCCGATCTCAAAGTTACATCCCCAGCGGATATATCACGCCAGTCGCTGGTTCAGCGAGCAGACCTCGTACTGTTGGGGGATATATATTCTAGGATAATTGCCTTCTTTTTCCTGACCGATGCGGGCCATGGCGGAGGGGTGAGAGAAGTGGGCTGGTGGACAAAAGCGACCATAGGGTAATTTAGTATATACCTAAGTAGTGAGATTTCGAGACTGTGCTAGGGTAGGTTGGGGACAAAGGCACAAAGCCAGCAAGCTCGTGAATCTAACCACGGGTAGACCTACTTCTTCTCAGAGAACAAATCTCTGTTGACACCTGGTCTGCATTCCCATATGGTTATCGGTACTACTAAATTCCTAATAGTATCCCATGGACTGGTGAGACATGCAGATTGGTGACCTTCCGTACACAGTAGCTCTATGCTGTGGCCAAGAAACTTTTTTGCTGTGAAAAGTCTTAGTATTTCGTGATTTTAGTCGGGCAAAGCCACTGAGCCACACCCGGATTCGGAAGGTCCCCAATCCGCAGGTCTCTCTAGTTCATGGGATCGAAATGATATCGTACCGGGTGAGCGAACCCGGATACCGCCAGGGATAGAGTCTTTGTGTGGCAGCTAATTGGGTACGAGAAAATGTGAGAGGTAGCTTTAGTGAAGACGACAGTAAGGGATAAGGAGGGGCATGATAAGATTCACAGTAGGATGGGGTGGATTAATTGGATCTTCGGAAAGTCAAAAGGACGACTTTGCATCTGTAGAGCCGAAGGAAGAGAGCTTTGGAAATCACACAAGAGGGCTGCTACCAACGACAACCAGGACATCTAGGTGACTAAGCAACAGAGAAGATTCTACCAATGTGTATTTCTTCTGTTATCACAGGAGTGTGCCCGGGAATTGGGAAATGTTGGGAGATGTAGAGACAGGTTTGGTGATCCGCGGAAGGATAGGACACATTATTTGTGTTTTACTCATACACCTGCCTTTACTATTAGTTTAGTTTTTTTTGGTAGAGGGAATAAAGCTGTGGAAGTTTTATTTCATACCCTTCCTACGCAGTGCCCAAGTTCCAAGCGAATCCTCTCACTCCCGTCCACCGCTGAGCAAATCATTTCTCCCATTTTGACATAGGCATCACAAGGTGTGAGACGATACGGCGCCCCGTGCACCCGGCCAGCTGTTTTCAAGAGTATCAGGCTTGTTTGCGCGGTTAGCGGCATCACACTGGCAGTTTTATCACCACTATCAAGAATGTGCAACTAGTAAGACGATACCGTGATAGCTCCTCAGCCCGGCTCTCCCCGCTCCTACTTTCGATACTTCTGCTAATAACCGGGGCGTGTATTCGAGTCCCGTGGATTGCTCAGATTTGTGTTTTCCAAAAATTTCCCAAAAATACCGTGGCAAACCAGCGTATCCTAGATCTTCGCCATTGATAGCTGGAATCCCATAGTTGCTAGGGTATGATAGTTAGTTTGGGGTACGACAGGATTGGGGTTGTGACTGCCATTTGGGCTGTTTTCTGCGTTTGTGCGCTCTCTTCTGTATTTAAGTCGGAGCTACCAGACGAGAGCACCCATAGCGTTGAATAGTACATAGGTCGTACAAGTTGTTATTCTCACATATCACAACCAGCACTTACGTGCTTTTCTCCTAGACTTCGGTTCGTTACTTACGCTACCCTAGTCTTCATTGGGTTGTGAGCGAGCTGCCATCAGAGTGTCGCTATCAGTCATATTGTATAAGTAAGGATGAGCGTATCTTCACACCCAGCTTGAATTTTCAACCTACCGGCAGCGGTAGGTTTGAGAGGTAGCGTATAATTATAGCCCATCAGGTTTCTGCCTTCGCACCAATCCAATGATTCTCTTTGAGCACCTCCTTGCTAGAGGAAACTTACACGGATAGGGTGACGAAGCCTAAGGGAAAGCACAAAAGATGAAGTGAACGAAAGTGCGATCACAATAGACTCTAAGGGGAGCGGTCAAGGATGGAGGAACGGTGGACTAGATGGCTGCTCACTCTCTAGCTAAGGACAAGCCAGGAGATATATCTCTCCGCCTAACTAACAACAACAAAACACTCCCGAAACTCAACCCACTCTAAAGAAACACACGCAGCTAACAAAACCTTATCCCTAATGATCACAAAAAATCTAGACCCATCCTGATATCCCATGATCCTCCGTGATCTTAGGGCCTATGCCCTGCCGGTGCGCCAACTCCCGTATTCCTAGTGACATAGGGTATGAAAGAAACAATAAAACCAACCAAATACCCGATACCTCATACCCTATGGCTAGAAACATCAACAAAACCATAAAAGAAATATCCTATGCTTAGCGGCACAGGATGTGAGAACAACAACCCGTGGGAAAACGCCGAACCGCCGGATATCAAGGAGCCGCATGCCCCAAACCGTATCTCTCCTGGCCGCATATCCGCATACATGCATATCCGCACAACCGTCTAACCGCATGACCTATAGGCAATCCAACATAGGGCAGGTTCAATCTCGCTTATGGATCCTAGTGGGAAGTTTGAAGGGGTTGGAATGGGAGGTATATTTGGGGCGTAGGGCATAGATGAGTAATTCGAGCGCTGACTGGTGCCGGGAAGAATATCATCTTGAAATCGCAATATCTAGGGTCGATTCTCTTGTCCATGGTGGCTCCTGGAACGCCTACTCTAGGCCCTCATGTGTCAGAGAGAGGTCTATGTGAAGCTTATCAATCCCTCTATCTATCCATTTATCTAAAGCTAGCAAGAGAAGACAGAGAAGAAATAGATGAATAAAGAAGTAGAAAAAGAGGAAATTTTGTAACAAGAGATCTATTCGACCGGGAAATTGTACTGAAGATAAAGGATGTACGTTAACGAATGAAATAGTCCCCTGGTGGCTGCAGCCCGAACACCAAAAATAGGCTCTTGAGCCTTGACTCGTAGGCGGTAACAAATGCACCTAGGATCTCAGCTAATGACAGCAGCAAAGAATTTCGAGAGCATGTGAATGGAAATGGACTGGTGTAAAGGAAATACAAGCGAAAAGCAGAAGGCGGCAACGGCTGGAATAGTGTGTCACTAGGTTCCCTAAGGCTAAGCAAGGCAGCACTAGAAAAAAGAGCATCCTACACGGCTTAGGCCTAGTCAATCAAGTACCCTAGAACTCTACTTCCTCTTGGGCCGTTTGCAGCAGATGGGGCCGCTGTGGGTCTGCGCTTCCCATAGATATCCCGGTTTGTAGTAGCCTCACTACTCCTCCATGTCCATTCCTACTAGCATGAGAGAGTGGTGCGCAGCCGTATTTATCTGGCCTCTCAGTGTCGACACCTTCCTTCTCCAACAATAGCCTGATCACTCCTTCGTGTCCCTCGAGAGCAGCACACCCGAGTGGTGTTCGGCCATTTGCGTCTAGGCTATTTGGGTCGACATCTTTCCGTTCTAGCAGTAGCTTGACCATGCCCTCGTGTCCGTCGACTGCGGCGCACCTAAGTGGCGTTTGATTAAACTTATCTGGGCGATTGGGGTTGGCGTCTTCTCGTCCCAACAATAACTTGACCACCCCTTCATGTCCGCCGAGGGTAGCACATCCGAGCGGTGTTCGATCATTCACATCTGGGCTATTTGGGTCAACATCCTTCCGTTCTAGCAATTGCTTGACCACCCCTCCATGTCCGCCGAGAGCCGCACACCCGAGTGGTGTTCGACCATTTGCATCTAGGCTATTTGGATCGACATCTTTCCGTCCTAGCAATAGCTTAACCACCCCTTCATGTCCGTCGACAGCGGCACACCTAAGTGGCGTTTGATTAAACTTATCTGGGCGATTGGGGTCAACATCTTCTCGTTTCAGCAATAGCTTAACCACCCCTTCGTGCCCGCCGAGAGCAGCATACCCGAGTGGTGTTCGGCCATTCACATCTGGGCTATTTGGGTCAACATCCTTCCGTTGCAGTAATAGCTTGACCACTCCTTCATGTCCTGCGACAGCAGCACAAAAGAGGGGTGTCTGGTCACCCGCATCCGGTCTATTTGGATCGATATCCTCCCGCTCCAGTAATAACTTGACCACTCTTTCATGTCCATCGACGGCAGCGCACCTAAGTGGCGTCTGGTTAAACATATCAGGAAGATTGGGATCAACATCTTCCCGATCCAACAATACCTTCACGACTCCTCCATGTCCCCTAATAGCAGCACACCCAAGTGGCGTTCGATCACGCTTGTCAGGGCGATTGCAATCGACGCTTCCCGCTTCGAGAAGGAGTTTGACCATTCCTTCATGTCCCTCGAGAGCAGCAGATCCAAGCGGTGTTCGATCATTCTCATCTGGGCGATTGGGATTAATATCTTGCCGTCTCAGCAGTAACTTGGCCACCCCTTCGTGTCCCGCGACAGCAGCACATGCGAGCGGTGTTCGGCCCTGCACACCTGGGCGATTGGGGTTGATATCTTCCCGTTCTAGTAGTACCTTAACCACTGCTTCATGTCCCTCAACAGCAGCGCATGCGAGCGGTGTTCGATCATTCACATCTGGGTGATTGGGGTCGATATCTTCCCGCCCTAGCAGTAACTTGACAACCCCTTCATGTCCCTTGACAGCAGCACTCCCGAGTGGCGTTCGATTGTACACACCTGGGAGGTTGGGGTCGACACCTTCCTGTCCCAGCAGTAGTTTCGCCGCTCCTATATGTCCATTCCTTGCCGCCCACGTCAGTGGCGTACTACCTGTGCAATCTCGTTGGTTGATTTTGCAGCCTCCAGTTCTCATAATCGCAGTCACAAGTTCAGCAATCCCGAAGAACGATGCGCAATGTAGTCCAGAGAAGAGTGAAGATATAAGGATGTCTCCAGTACGACTGGGATGCATTTCCTGCTTCAAAAGTGATACAGCGGACACGTGGTCTTCGTAGTGGTCCAAGAGCTCTAGTGCAAGGGTCCTCGAATGGTCTGAGAGTTCCCTCCGGGCATGTGTTCCCCAGTATCTTGAGGAATATGTGAGGAATGGCATGCTCTGATGGTCTGGGAGAGAATGGGGCTTAAGGTTCTCAGTGTTCCCAACGGGCCAGGCCGCTGATAGGCCGGCCTATAGGCTGTAGGCCGGGCCAGGCCGGGCCACTCCGGCATATAGCCTATGCAGATCTAGGCTGAATTCATTCAGCCTATGAAAGCCTACCAGGCCTGCTAGGGGCCTATAGGCTTGGCGGTTAGCGCGAGGAAATTCTTGTCTTAAAGGTGGCATGATTCCCCACTATCTGGCACTTTGCTCCCCGCTGGAATTGCTTGTTTCTCTTATTACATTCACCGACAACAACATGAGCGATCTACAACCAAGGCAGCACAGCTGTGACAATTCACCTCCGAGTTCCCCAGCACAGTCATCGCTGACAATTCTTCCTTCTGATTCTGTTTCTTCTACTGGAATAGGACGAAATACACACGATCATGGTTTACTAACAGTTGACCCAGTCTTGCTACACTTAGGAGAAGTTCGTCAACTTGAAGCGAGATCCAATCCATTTCTCAGCCGCCCTCAGTCCACCGACACAGAGTCAGCTATTAGCACAATAAGCGAACTTACCGATGCTCCATCCAGCCTTTTAACACCTACTCTAGAAAGTAATACGGGCGCGCATAGTAATCTCTCCACTATTCCTGACCATTTTCTCGCCACTAAAAAAATACGGAAGAGTTGGGTGTGGGGTAGCGCCCATGGGGAGGAATACTTGGAAGGAGGTAAATGGCGATAGAGATGTCAACATTGTATGTTGCCTGTTCTGTATTTGCTTCGCTCATGAAGATACTATTGGTATTAATAGAATATTTATCTTGTGTTAGGTCCAGGAAAGGCTACAGCTAAGACCTTTAGTGATGCCTCAACTCGGAATATGATAGAACACCTGGCTGAGGATCATGGCATAACAAAGGAAAATCAGGAGGGACAAAAATCACGCTCTAGCCAAAGAATAGAGGAAGCCTTTCGCCATACCTCACATCCTCGTACCATTCACTTCAATAAAAAGATCTTTAAACAACTTCTCGTACGGTGGATCATAGTTAGTAATATAAGTTTCCGTCAAGTAGAAATTCCTGCCTTTCGGTTTCTACTCGCCTATCTCTGTGCCTGTGTAAGCTTTCACTTCTCTCTCATCTCAAGAGCACCAATGTCTACAAGAAGAGGAAAGGACTCGCAAGTGATAAGATGGATGAGTGTATGGGTGATCGCGGAACATCTCTGTGTATACTACCTGTAGTATTTCGAGTTGAAACCTCTGTGCAGTTTAAATTGCCTTCCTTCCCTTTTTATCGGTAAACTAATTAGTTTCTTTATGCATATATAATAGACGCAATCGTATACGGCAATTCCTAGTTCACTACCCAAGAGTGGATCAACTATTCGGTCATGGATCATTGAGTATTACCTTAATGCTCAAGCTGTGATTAAACGTAGCCTATCCGAGGCTAGAATTGTGCACTTTACATTGGATCTCTGGACATCACCGAACCATCGTGCGTTCCTAGGTGTTGTCGGCCATTGGATTTCTGGTGATGGTAAGCTTCATGGTACCTTACTTGGTCTTCGCCGATTCCATGGATCACATACCGGAGTCAATCAAGCCCAACATTTCTGGGAAGTGGTAAAACTGTACGAGTTGGAAACTAAAGTGGGATACTTTACGTTAGATAACGCAAGTAATAATGATACTACACTTACACAGGTGGGAGTTTACTTGGCAGAACTAGGGATTGAATTCAATCCGACCGAGCGACGCTTGAGATGTTTTGGGCAAGAAATAATCGAATTGATGGAATGGAGACGGCAGGGGCCAATGGGCAAACTTAGAACCATATGTGTCTGGATCTGCCGGACACCTCAACGCAGAGATGGCTTTACAAATAAGGTGAGGTCCCATGGATCGATTGGGAGCCATGCTACTTTACCACTAGTAGGATCGATTACACGTTGGGGTGGGGATTATAATAGCTTAAAGCGAGCATTTCTCCTCAAGGAACCAATTCAAGAGTTTGTAGCTGCTGCAGTACGGAATGAACGAGGGGTCAGGAATGAACTCAATATGGACTCAGCGAAGCTGGATGAGTTGTCCCTGGATGAATGGGATGAGCTGCAGGCTATCATGGAAATCCTGGAGCCTTTCAAAGTGTGGACCCTCAAGTTACAGGGCAAGTGCACGAATGGAGCCATTTACGACATTTTCCTGCCATGGATGACCTCCTATCATCTTTAGAAAATGCCAAATCACAATACAGTCTGAGTGTAGAAATGCATAGTGAACATTTGCAGACAAGTATTGATATTGGATGGGTAGTGCTAAACAAGTATGTATAATTTGCGAAAGCGGACCTCAATTGTCAGAAGAGACTCATCATATTTCTAATATCTATTTCACATGTTTAGATATTATACCCTAACGGAGCTGGCCCCAGCACATTACGCAGCAGTATCACTGCACCTGGAGATGAAATTCGAATTTTCGAATTTCAATGGGCTGAACGCCCTGAGTGGATACAGAAAGCCAAAGCCGCAACTATAGCCATTTGGGAAACCAAATACAAATCCTCCAGCCGAGCAACCTCACCATTCTTTTCTGTGCCGGGAGAAGTTCATCAAATGGAGCCGGAAGAGCCAATGTGGCGTCAGAGAAAACGAGCCCGGCTGGCTACTGAAAGGCATGATGAGTTTGAACGATTCCAAAGTTTGGAGGAACAACTGCATGGAATTGGTCCACTTGAGTACTGGATTCACAAGCGACAATCGTCAGACTCAAGAACCCGGGATTTAGCGGCCATGGCAACAGATATTCTTTCTATTCCGGCAATGTCTGGGGAACCCGAACGCGTATTTAGCAGGTAGTATCCTTTTTTTATATTCTTTGACTTCCAATATATCTCACCGGCACTAATCGTACAATATTTCCAATTTTAGCTCAAAGTTGCTTCTGTCTGACCGACGCAATAGACTAGGTGACGATGTGATTGAGGCATGTGAATGTTTGAAAGCATGGGAGCGTGAAGGATTTCTTATTTCTTCTGAAATTCTGGCTGTGGAAACTATGCTACAAGATTTGGAGGAAGTTTCTGAGCACTAAACATTGTGAACCTTTTTTCTTTTTGTATTATTTATTTCTCTTTCCTTTGGTTCCTGCCTGACCCAGGACCTTTTTTCTCTCGTTTTCAACTATTTGTCTCAAAGAACAAATTTAGGGTAGCCTATTTTCCCACTTGGAATAAAGAGAGAATTGCGCTGAAGACATTCTTCACTGATATAAGTTGTTTCAAGTAAGCAAGAAGCCAGCAAACAGGGTTGATCAACCAAAATAGATATCAAGAGTTGCATTATCAGCCGGACAGGGCCTATTCAATCTACATAGGCTAGGCTTGCTGGGCCCCTATAGGCCACGCCAGGCTAGACCTACGGATAGGCTAGGTAGGCCAGGCCAGGCCAGAACTATATAGGCCAGGCCAGGCCAGGCCATATAGGCCAGGCCAGGCCCGGCCCGGCTTTCGGGTGACAGGTGCTAAGCCTATATGGCCTATAGGCGGGCCCGGCCCGGCCCGGCTTTAGGTTGTCCAAGCCTACAGGCTTGGGCCAGACTAGATCCTGAAGAATTTCTGCAGGCCAGGCCGGGCTTCCATTCGGCCTAGCCTACCCGGCCCGTTGGGAACACTGGGCAGTATAAGGCGGGCTCCGAGGAGGCACTCTATGCCAGGGTGGTGGACACCTGAGCTTGCTGTCATGAGGGCCGATGTGAGGCGGTTCCGTTGTAATGGTTATCGTGACGGGTACTGCCTGTCTTGGAAGGTTTACAGGGCTGCTCAGATTAGTGCGAGGGAAGGTGGTCTTGCGAAAGAGCTTGCTGGTACAGGTGATCCTGATATTTTTCGGGCAATTGACAGACCTCAATTGAGACGGACACTTCCGACGACGATGAGGACGAATGGAACATATGCTATATCTCATCCGGAGATCTCGGACATGATTGCGGAACAGCTTTGGCCTGTTGATGCCCCGCTTCCTTCTATTGCGGCCAATGGAGGCAACTCGTACTTTGCCAATCTCTCAGAGTCTGATGTTGTGGCTGCCATTGCCTCTTCCCCCCGGGATACCTCTCCTGGCTTTGATGGTGTCACGTACCCCTTCCTTACATGGTTGCGTGGCAAGTACCCCTCTGAATTCGATGCTCTGGTATTGCACTCCTTGACGAATGACCATCCTGACTTTCATGTTGGGGAGGTGGTTTTGATCCAAAAGGCGGCTAAACCACGCTATGACATTGTAAAATCGTGGAGGATGATTGCCTTGCTTCCCACCTTTAGTAAGCTATTGGAGCGGATTGTTTTGGTCCGGCTTGCTGCGGGTCTGGAACTTGGGGATGCACAATTCGGCAGCCGATGGAAGAGGGGTGTGCATGATGCTGTTGCTACAGTCCTGGAATTCCTGGATCACAACAAGGGCTTGGAACGCATGCTAGTGTCGATGGATGTTGAGGGGGGGTTTGACATGTTGGACAAGGGCTTATTGAGGAGCTTTTTGATGGCCTGTGGATGCCCTGTCGGTTTGGGCGATTGGATTGGGAGGTGGTGTGAAAAGCGTGTGGTGCGTTTCCGGTTCAATGGTCGGATCTCCCGGGACTATGGGATTAGTAGGGGTATTCCGCAAGGGTCGCCCCGGTCACCTTTTCTCTTCGGGGCCTATGTTGCAGATGTTGTCATTCTGAGGTTGAGATACAGTCTCTCGGTTCGGGTTATCGTGATATCCTATGTCGATGACGCTGTGATCGCTGTTGCCGCTGATAGTCGGGCTCTTGCTAAGTACATCTCGGCAGCGGTTTTTGAGGATTGTTGCAGAGTGGCTGGTGCTCGGGGTCTGGGTTTTGCCGCGCTGAAAACGGAGTGGATTGGGCTTGGTGATTTGCCTTGGGATCCCTTGACTCTTGAACAGAACGAGTTGGTACCGGTTGAGGACAAGCGGGTTCTCGGCTACAGGTTTAATAGGTATCTCAACTCGTCTGCGCATGTTGGCTATTGGCTGAGGAGGGGGTTGGAAGTGAGGAATAGGATCTCTGCATTCACTCGCCGGTTCGGTGATGTTGGTGGTGCTGGTGCTTGGGAAGCGTTCAGGCTCATACAGGGAGCCTACCTGCCTACGGTGTACTTTGGGCTTGAATTTGTCGCTGATTGCGGTCAGTATATTGAGAGGATTCAGGTGCATGTCAATGACACTTTGCGACATGTTTTCCGACGGCCCTTGAAGTTGGCCAATAACATTATACTGGCGGAATTTGGCATTCCACCTGTGCATGTTCAGGGGCGGTACTTACAGCGACGCTGTTACGCCCGCATGATCTTGTATCGGTTTGGGGACATGTTTCCCTGGTTTGGTTGCATACATGATAGTTGGGCCCAGGATGGCATTATTGTGAAAGCTGTATCCTCGGAGGTGGTTGATATTGGGGTTCCGAAGTGCTTGATTGTACGTGACAAGGATGCCGCTATAGCGCGAGATGCGGTGCTGTGAGACGAGTACCTGGATGAGGACCGCCATGTGATCTATAACGTAATTTACGGGGAACCGGATCAATACCCGGATCCCGGTCAATGCCAAGATGCTACCCCGCCCCTAATGTAAATAGTAAACAAACAACCATTAGCGACCATCAACAATCCACACTTCAAGAATGCCATCTTTGACCAAGCGAGAAAAGGATCTCCGTGAGGAAAGGCTTCGGAATGCGATTCTTTACTATGAAAATAGTCTTACACCAAACATACGCCGTGCTGCTGAGCGCTTTAGTGTCCCCTACTCTACCCTTCATGGAAGGCTCAGAGGATCAGGCACCCGGGTGCAAGGACAAGTTAACATGCAAGCCTTGACTCCCATGGAAGAGAAGGCCATCGTGCGGTGGGGTTCCCACCTGGATGAGTGGGGCCATCCAGCTAGATTGCCTGTGGTCAAGGCAATGGCGGAAGCGCTTGTCCAAAGGAGAGAAAAAGAGCGTCGAATTGGGAAACACTGGCTTTCCCGGTTTCTCAAGCGCCAG
>Ga0307513_10003006_pt1 | contig 23000 bp, 10 predicted proteins | sample 15_EM_MG_FD_202174 | JGI IMG/M metagenome (GOLD analysis project Ga0307513, IMG submission 202174) | Populus trichocarpa ectomycorrhiza microbial communities from riparian zone in the Pacific Northwest, United States - 15_EM | ecosystem: Host-associated > Plants > Roots > Unclassified | place...
AACAGGAAATCAACGAACCTGTAGTAGCAATGCACAGATAATGGTTGCTTGGTAGATACACTAAGAAAAAGAAGGATGTTTGATTAGAAAAATGAAGCCCACTTCCTTTTCCGTTTCCTCTTTATGAGTGAGAGCGAGAGAGAAATAGAAGAGGAGACAGAGTCAAGCCGCAATCCAGAGGTGATTTTTTCGTTTCTCACTACCGAAGTTCTTGTCGCTTGCTCAACTACCCATATGCGCGTGTTCACTTGCACAGGTGGTATCTACGCGCGCAGGTTCAGCAAAATCTAGTTTGTTAAATAAATATTTTTATTTCAGTTGTTCTAGTTTGAGAAGGAAAAAAAAACACTCCATAAGTATTTTTATAATTATGCTACATGATATTTTCATTTTTTTCAATGAGAAAAAATTATAACCAAAAACTAAATCGTGAGCAAAAACAAGTAAAACTTTGCAAAATTAAGTATTCCAAAATTTAAAACCTTATAAATTATATATCTATCACAAACAACATCATACAAAAAGAAAAATAAAAAGAGAAGATCCACAATTGAAAGAAAAAAAGGATAAATAAATGAAATTCCGAATAAATAAATGTTTGAATTAGTGTGTGAATAATATATAAACCCTGGATTTTACAATAAAAATGGCAGAGGCTTTGTTTACTACGCGTAGCGCAATGAAACTTTTAATTAGTTTCGCCAATTATCAATATTTCAAAAGGTTATCTTTGAATGGTACACACATGCACGATCCCACTAATTTGGCTTCGATAGCTAGGGTTCCAATTCTTTGTATATATGCCTTCACACGCCAGGTCAGCACGGCATGCTAACAGGAAGAAGAAGAGGGCGTGACTTTCGGCTATGGAAAGGAATCCATATTCAGAAATGGGCACTTTTGACACATTCCTTCATCTTTAAAATGTCAGAAGACTAAAAATTCTTTCCACTTTAGCACATAAGCCATTACCTTGAAGGTCCTTGTCCTGATCGATGAGGATGGAGTGCTTTGGATCGGAGACTTTGAGTGGTAATGGCTTATGTGACCTGAACAATAGCACATAAGCCATTACCTTGAAGGTCCTTGTCCTGAATGGCTAATGAGCCAAACCAGGTTAAAAATATTAAAGACAGGAGGGGAGTGTCCACTTTCCTGTCTTTTTTTTAACACTCCCCTCCTGTCTTTTTTTTATTCCACTTTCCATCAAATTTCTCTCTCTATGTATATAGTAACCAGACGAACGAAGAAAAGATAACCTTTTTTCCATTCCTCAATATTTCAAATTGCGCTACGCGTAGTAAACAAAGCCTCTGCCATTTTTATTGTTTAAAAGTTGAGATTGATAATTGGCGAAAATAGCTGGAATACAAGAATTTTTAGTCTTCTACATTTTAACTGCACTTAAAAGCAAAAAAATAATAAAATAAAATCAATGTATAGGGGAATTTTCATTCTCTCATCATAGTTTTTCAACTATAATCAATTTCAATTCACAACAATTCAACCTTCTAACAAATATAAATATAATTATAAATTTAAAAGGGCACACGCCATCAAATTAAAAATATCAACACTTTTTAGGTGATACATGCAGTGTTTTCTGGCAGTCAAATATCATCTTCAACGTCGATATTGGAAGCATCATAACATTCTTTTCCTGGTGGTCAGGCATGTGTACTCACCATAGTATCAGCTCGGCTCTAGTGGCTTTTTTTCTTTTTATTTTCTCTCTCCTCATCTTGGATCTCACGCCAACCCTTTCAAAAATCAAATGAGTTTTATCAATTTTTTTAATTAATTTTTATCCTTATTATTTTTATTGCTATTTGTTTTGCTTTTTAAAGCTTTTAATTTCATCTCTCAACATTTTATTTCATTTAATTGTTTTATTCAATCTGGACTTTATTATTTTTATTGCTATTTTTTTGTTTTTTATTTCTTTTCTTGACTTTTTTCTTTTCAATTTTGGTACTCGATGTTTTGATTGTTGTTTTTTAATCCTTTTCTTGATTATTTTTTCGATTTCATCTCTCACCATTTTATTTAATTTAATTTTTGTATTCAATTTGATTCTCATTATTTTGATTGTTGTTTGTTTTGTTTTTTAGTCTTGGATGATTAAAGATTTTGTTTCGTGATTTTTTCATGTTTGTCTTCTATGGGGTAATTTCGGTCTTATAATTCAAGTCACGAGTTTTGAAAATTAGGTCAGTTTAACTTTGATTTTTTTAGGTCTTTTTTTATAATTTTTTTTTTCAATTTCATCATTTGATATTAGGTTATTGAGCCTTAAGCTTTTTTATATTTTTCACTTTTTTTTTATGGAGCTAACATAATCTTATATCTCGAGTCGTAGGTTAGTTAAGTTAACCCGGGTTGACTGAAGTTTTTTCTTATATTTTTTAAAATTGAATTTTTTTTCCTAGTTTTTTCTTTCAGCATTTAGTTTGCTTGAGAGTTGACCTTCATTGTTTTATTTTACTTTTTTTGTGCGGGCTTATATCAGTCTCACGACCGGGTCACGAATTTAACATGCTAACTCGAGTTATTTTTTTAAAAAAATTATTTTTTTTAAAGTTTGTTTATCCTTCAACATTTACTTTGTTGGTAATTAAACTTGGAACTTCTTTCATTTTTCTCTTTTAAGAATTTATCACATTCTCATTTAGTTTTTGTTGAGATATTTTAAGAATATTTAAAGTATCTTTTCAAATAATTGACAAGCATTTTTTATGGTCATTGTTATTTTATTATTATTATCTGTTTTTTGTAATTATATTATCAAATTAACTAATTTTATTGAATTTGTTTTTCTCGGTTCTTTAAAAAATATTATAATATAACTGTCTAATTTTTTATTTTTTTTGGCCATGATAGAACACAAGCTGCCTCTTCAGTAAAAATTCTAAAAATAATAATTTTCAGCTTGAGTTTTTTTTTTTTACCAAGCAGCTCCACCGGTCATATCTCTACAACATCAAATCATGGTATTAGCAACAGCTTTCTTAAGGACTTTAAGGAAAGCCCTCAACTTCAACTCCCACGCCATCGGCGAACTTCCCATGCATTTTGTTGGCTGTAAAGTAGTTTTTCTATTCTACTTCCTATGCATTTAGTTTGAAATCTAGGGCTTATAAGACCTAGGATTAAGAATTTTTAATATTTCCTTTACTCTAGCAACTGATATGAAGGTAAGAGAGCGGAGAGCCCATGCACAAACACAAAGACAAGGACGTTAAAGGCGTGTCTTCCTTCACTCGCAATCCTGTAGCTTTAGCTAGGGATTTGAAAAACTAGGACCAAAAGGCTAACATCTCCTCCTTTGGCCATCTTTCTCATCCACTTTACGAAGAGGAAAACAAACCTTTTTAAAGAATGTAGTCATCGACAAATTCTTTACTTTCCTCTTTACAATCAATTATATTGGAGTCGGGGATAATCTAGTTTATTCAGTGCGGTTCTAAATTAGGTTAAAAGAAGCATTAACCAAACGCAACCAAGAAACCTGTCAAGCCAACCGGTTTTTTGTTTCTCTTCCTGAGTTCTTGTAGATTGATTATGCATCAGTTGCACTTGTGAACTCATGCACTGTTCAAATTACATTGACAGGATCACTGGATGATGAAAGTGCTTATCCATAACGTTTGTCCTCAGGAACCTGAACTGAGTAGTTCATATGGAAGCAAAAGGATTGAGAAAAGAGTAATTCTATTACAACACATCTATTTAATTGTAACGACTAACTTAATCAAGTGTATAGTTACACTGCAGGCACAACTTTCATCTTGTACAACACATCTATTATAGGTACAGGGCGTAAATTTTCATAAAATTAGTTCTATACGGGCTAGTATTATAGGGAAACAAATTCTTCTTGTACCATTATACTTTGAGAAACTTGATTGGAAGCTGGAACTCAAACGAGTAAATAGCATGCCGTTGCATCATGAGACAGCGTGTTGCGGGAGAGGTTGAAATTCATTGCTCACTTGGTGGGTTGAGAGATGGGGATGGATTGAGAGATCTCAGAATCATCCAAGAAGGTGATGAGCCAAAACCATGATGAGGAGGTGAAACCCTCAAGCAGTTTGGAGAGATCAACTTAACTTTACTTGTAGGTGAGCAATTGCTGTTCAGAATTTCAGGAGTTTCATCTTCTAGAATTACCTTAAGATGCTTCTTATATTTAGGTTGGTGGTAGAAAAAATCTATTCTAAACTTTTAGATGGTGCGTATTTGTGTTGATGGACCAACACCTCAAAGGGAAGATCCTTGGAGCTGCCCACTAATAGGGATTTGCAGATAAACTGGAGACCTAAACATGTATAAAACTTTTATCTTTAAAACAGACGACATGATCAGTACAAATGCCATGCTGGACTGATAATATTTTAAAATATCATACCTGGAATTTTGAGAAGGTGGCATAGATCTGGGTGCTCTTCACCCTTTTTTATTACATCAAGTAAATTCAGGTCTGATGCATCCTCGTGTATTTTAGATTCCTCCCATTTCAGGTCATCTTCTTTAACTCTTATAATTAGTTCAAAATAATTAAAAATAAATAAAGAATATTAACCCTTTTATTAGTGAAAAAGCAAGAGCATTATTCAAAACACAGCCATAATGAGATAATTTTGGAAACTAAGATAACTAACTTTGAATCAGTTAATTAAATTGCCAGGACATGTATGGGAGCATGGAGAATATTACAACACTTACCACTCTTGCAATCAAAAGTGTTTTTACATCCTTCGCATCAACAGTAGGAAGAGCTACCAACATCACCCTTTGTACACAAGTAAAATTTCATGTTAGATGAGGTTACAAACATTGCACGTAGAAAGAGACAAGTGGTAAATCAAGAAGCATTTGCAATATTAACCTGAAAGCATTCACAATATTTCTTTAAGCAACTTGATTTTTTACAGTTGCATCCTCTTTTATGCCTGGCTGAAACTGGAGTTTTTGTTAGTCTCCTCTTCATTAATTTTTGCGAAGGCTTTGCATCATTGTGGCTTTTTACCTTACAAATGAGACCATACTCGAACAAAATAGAGCAGTGAGTGTGGATGTTGTGATGCCAGTGCAATTTATAAAACAAAATAGCATTATAACTTGGGAGAATTCCTTACCCCGAATTCAGAGGCAGAATCCAAGTTTCTTATCACTTTGGGAGCAAATGCAAGAGGGTTGCGAGACTCAATCTGTCCGCGTGTTTCCAGAACAATGCCTTCATTACCAGGATTGTTAAAACAATCTAGACACAAACAAAGCTTAATACAATAGAGACCAGCAGCAAGGCATTCACAATAACTGTACAGATAACAAGATCTTGTAAACATACAATAACCACAATATAAGCTTGTATCTAATTCAATTTCTAGTGTGAAACTTGATATCTATTTTATATCATCTAGAAAGGGAGCTGTTAAGTATGGCTAGGAGAAGAAAACCAAGGCATACTGTTTAAATCCACTGTAATCAAGATTCTGACCCCTGTTTTCAAAGGCTAATTTAGAATCATCAAGCATCGGAATCAATGAGATTAACTAGCCTTCAGGCTCTGCCTATTTTCATATTTATTGCTATTACAGTAGCATTTATCATGCTACAGAAAATGAAAGAATTAGTTGATGAATTTTGAGTAGTTAGGTCCTCCAAAAATCAGACACATGACTAACTAAAGTAAATTTAGGAAAGACAGCTTTGCCATTCTTGCAGCAGTGAGAGCATTCAAATGCAAACCAATACCCCTTCCAGATAATGCAGATAATGTCTTTCCCTTTTCTCTCCTTCTAGTAGCTGCATGCTTTTCCATGTAGGCACCATTATGATCTGATTGTGACGAGGTTGAACTACTATTAGATTCAAATGCTAATTTCTTTTTATGAGCTCCCATCTCAAAAACCAGGCATCGCCTTCGTATTTTATGCTGCTGCTCAAAATAAGCTAAAGATGTTTAAAAACAGTGATTAATATTAAACTGAATGAAGAATAAATTAGTCTCTATGTTGTACTGAGGAATATTGGATTTCATGTAATCGTAATTAATAATAGAACAGAAAATCTACCTGGCTGCTGGCATCATCATAATTAGCCAACATAAAAATTTCCTTCAAGGTTGTGTTTGGTTCCAGGATAAAAATTGGAGGTAAGTTTTAAGGGGTTAAATGTTAAGGGTATAAAGTGGTTGAAGGGTAAAATGTTTAAGATGTTTGGTATATGCGTAAAAATTATGTGTAATGCTAGGATCCAACAAAATTATAATCAAGTTTTAAATTAAACATAATAAAAGATAATACATAATGCATATATTTGTGAGACCCATTGATTATATGTAGAGAAAAGAAAACAAAATGAATAGTTAGTTTGAAAAAAGAAAACACAGATGCACAAGTCCCAAAAATCCCCCCCAAAACATTTTTGTTATCCACCACTAAAATTTCCCAAACAGGGTTGGGTTAACATTTTACCCCCTTTAACCCCAAACCAAACACGCAACCTAAATAACAAGGTCAACTTTGTGTCCTACAAACAGCAGAAGAACTACATTAAGGTTTATTGAAGCTTTGGTTAGTGATGGTATCAAGAATTTATTCTATATGCATGTAAACTTAATACCTTTTAATTTCTACCTTGGAGTGCACTTGGACCTTGGCCTAATTAATCTTTTAAGTACCACTTACCTTCTATGTTCTTCCATTGCGAAATTACTCTTTCATGCTTATATTTCATACTGAAAGTCAATCCTGCTCAAAATAACTCATGATGCTACTCCAGTAAACTAGTGAAACACAAAGGAAAATTTTTCTGACTAGCATAATTTGAAGCATATTTGCAATTTCTTTCTTTCATTCAATCCTTGTGTACATTATCAAATCAGTCATTTTTGTCAATGTTCTGCAGGCATAAAAATCCTCTGGTGTGATTCTAACAGTTATATTAGAGCCACAAACTTCTCTGAAAACACGTAATGATCACCACAGTTTTTGATGAACATTTATATGACAACAGACAAACTTGCAGCTGCAATAAGAGTCTTCTAGCAGATAGCTTGTTGATTACAACAAAGCATTTTGCAGGTTCAATGAAAATTGACCAAGGATAAAAATTGTTCTCTGAAAAATCGTCAGCATCAATGCCTACACATGTATTGTTACTCATTTATCATCAAAACAGATAAGTATACAATTCTAAATGAACAAAAAAATACTAAGGTTTGCTTATAGGAGCCACTCCTTCAAATGCTACCCATCTCATCCTATTTGTCTGTGACAACTAACAACAACACTGCCGTGAAACTTGTAATCTTACGAAACACAAAACAATCATGATAAGCCGAGATTGGAGTTATTTGTAAGAGTGAGATTATAACAAGAGTCCGTTGACGTTGAGAGTCTACAGGTGTTTCGAAATTGATGGGTACACAATTATCAAGATAAATGACACATAGATCAATCATGAAAGGCTTTCAGGAAGTGAACAGAACATTAACTCGGTTATATTAGTCAATTTTTAGGTTACTCACAGAACTCAGCTTGAAGATGTTTACATGGTATTGGGCAACAACCATCAGAACATAGGTGCAAGCAAATAGTCTTAGTTCTTAAGTTTTTACCTTGCTGATAGACTGGCAGTTCTTCCCCTTGACATTGACTGTTGCAGAAGCATCAGTAACTAATGGTTTATCTAGTAAAGTGCTAGGAAGTACAGATAGAGTCTGATCTACTTCGTTCTGTTCTCCAAATTCTTTTGGCTGAATTCCCGGATCTCCCATATCATAATGCTGGAAAGAACCTGTATAATTGGAAGTTTCTGAATCATTGTTGTTATCATGTGGAACCTGTAGAACATTTGAGATAAAATATATGGTCCCAGGATCCACCATTTTTTGCTCCTCAGCAGATTCCTCATCAGAGGATGGCTCAAAGGTCAAGATATCAGCTACATCAGAAATCAGAGCTACCCAATCACATCCTGGTTCATCTTTATTTTGCCTAGTTTGACCAATTTTACATAAATCCCTTTCACTTTCATATGATTGATATCTTTCATTTAAATTGCCTGCCATCTCTGGCTCGGTAATTGCATTGAGAGGCACCATGATCATGTTACCACCTGAGCTAGCACAACCATATTTCAAGGCTTTTCGCTCCTCGGTTGCTAATTCCAAATGCTCACTGGGTGGCTTAGTAATAACCCCTTTACCTGAATTCCCAGTAATGAAGCATTCTAATTGTTCAACGCTCAAACCAGTTGATTTAGCAGCCTCAAAATTCCCTTCACTTGTGCTGTTTTCATCTTTGCTTTGAAGGAGCTCAGGTTTTGAAGGCTCTGAGAATTGGCCCCTAAGAGAGGAAACAACTCTAAGTTAAACTAGTGTATTTAACAACAATTGCTATACTTTTGATCCTGGTTCTGTTGAACAAAGCCAGGCAATACGTTTTACCTTCTAGTAAATGATCTGGTGTCACGCTGGGAACTAAGCTGAGGTAAAGTGAATACAGAAAGTGGGGATGCAAATGATGGCAAGTTGAATGCTTGAACAGTGTGTATGGATTTGACTAACTCAATTGGTGAGAGATTGTTGATTTAATTAAACACAGGAGAATCCTGCAAGGTTAACAAATCATTACTTCTTAGAAGTAGCAGCCTTAGAACCCGACTATTTATGAATGATAAAGAACCACCACAATGAAAGGAAATTACAATTTCCAATTAATCAAAAGACAACAAACCCAAAATCTTTAAAGTTGCATACTTTCCAAACCTTGAACAAAATCTGCAAAAGGAAATCTTTCATTTTTCTTTTACCATTTATTTTCTTCTTTTAGCTCAGTTGGAACCCACGATTGGATTCCATACTCATTAAAATGATAGCAATTTACCCATATCCTTCAAATTAACATAGATAAACAAAAACTCCAAAGCCCTAAAAGGTTAACAATGAAAAAACTCTAAAGGACCCAAACCCACTAAAATCCATATCAATTCAGACAAGTATACACAGACACGAAACAAAAAATCATGTAACCCTAAAAAAAAGCAACCATAATCTCAACTTTGAAGCAAAATAACCCAGAAAAAAAAACCATAACCCATGATTCTACTCTCAACATGAGAAAGAACAGAGACCCAAAAGACTAGCAAATAAAAACCCACACATAATTATGCATTTAATACGAAAAAAAGATAAAGAAAATAAATAAATAAATAAATAAATAAGGGGTTTAAAGAAAGTAGACCTCGAATTGAGAGAGGGGGTTAGTGGAGGGGATTAGGTTCTTATTGGGTGTGTTTAGCTCCATTGGAACTACACTGCACTTCTCCTTTTCTACCTCTCAAGGATTCTCACTTTCAAAGTTGAAAACACACAAGTCCTGCTCTCTCTCTCTCTCTCTCTCTCTCTCTCTCTCTCTCTCTCTCTCTCTCTCTCTCTCTCTCTCTCTCTCACACACACACACACACACACACACACACACACACACACACACACACTAAAATGTCTCTATCTTTTCTTGGGTGACTCTGTCTCACACACAAGAAAGAGAGAAGAATTGAAGTGAGAGAAGGAAAGAGAGAGAAGAGCTGGGAAGGCGGGAAAGAAAGCATAAATGTTTTTTTAATGGTTTGACAAATTTGGGCCAAAACCCTAAACCCATTAGGTTTGTTTGTTTGTATCTTTATTCATCATAAAAAAAAATATTATTCATGAAATATAACTTATATATAATGATAACTTAAATTGTAAACACTATTAGTAAAATTATAAGTAAATTATTTTATCTTTAAATTTATGTAAAAATTTAAATATAATTTAAATAATTTTAAAATAAAATATTAATATACATAGATTTTTATTAACTAATAATTATCTAATTTAACAAATAACATGCATGTTAGTAAAACGCCATTACCAATCAACTCAACAAATGAGAGATCACGTGCAAGGCAGTTTTAATGTTTTTTTTTAATTATATTAAAATATTTTATTTTTTAAAATTTATTTTTTACATAACATATTAAAACAATTTTTTATAAAAACAATTGAATTTTAATCAATCACAATTTCAAACAACTAAGTCTTTATTTGATATTATATTCTAAGCAGGATTGAGCAAATTTTAAATTTTTTTATTTTAAATTATTTTTTAATTTTTTAATTATTTTGGTATATTAATATCAAAAATAATTTTAAAAAAATATTATTTTAATATATTTTTAAACAAAAAATACTTAAAAAAAAACTATTACTTTTAAATAACCGATGCGTAGATTAATGAACAGAATAGATGAAGAGAAGATAAGATTGTGGGGTTGCTTTTGTATACACACCATGAAGCCATTCTTTGTTGTAAAGAGGGCCATCAAAACTAACATCTTTGATGATGTGTTCTTGTCTGCATCTCTGCCACTACGTCGTGTTCCTGATGGCCATGAGGAAGGAGAAAACAAAGCACAACAGCTTGGGCTTTGGAAAGAAAGAAGAGTGAGCTCCTGATTGCTGCTCCTATCAGAGTTGGTGGCTGTGAATGTGAGGGTTGGAGATTTTGATTTTCATTCTTAGGTGTCCGGTGCCAAGGCAAGGTCTGTGATATTTGTTAAAATCGTGTTTGTGAATTTTTAAATTTTTTTATACAAAATTAATTTTTATGTTATTTTATTTTTGTTTTAATGTGTATATATTAAAAATAATTTTAAAAAAATAAAAAAATATATTATTTTTATATATTTTCAAGAAAAAAAACATTTTAAAAAACAATTATCATTATGCTCTCAAACATTATCTAAATTGAAGATGAATAAAAAAAAATCACAACAATGTTTAGTTCTTGCTTCTTTCTTTTCATTTTTTTTTCTAACAATTAGACAAAATTGATATTTTTAATGAAAATGTATAATCCTTATTAAAATCAAGAGTTAACATATTTTACTAAATTAAAATGTTTTTAGTCTAATTTTATAGGTTTTCAAGTTTTTAAAATGATTTATATAATAAATATATGTTAAACGGTAAAATTATTATAAGTTAACTCGTAACTTTAACAATTTTATTCACATCTAATTCCATGTAATTAAAATAAATAACTATACCAAAGATAAAATGGTTTGAGTTTGAGAAGTAATTTTATGATTTTTAAAGAATAACTAGTAGGCGTGATCTACTTTAAAGAAATTGATACGAATAAAAACAATCCTAAATAGAGATATTTTTATAATTTTTATAAGTGGTGTATTTTATTTTTATTTTTATTTTTTTATAGTTATTTTAAAAAATTAAATATTTAAAATAACTAATAAAATATTATTAATTATTATTTAGCTATGATAAAATCTTCTGAGTTCAGTTGGCTATGTATTTACTTGCCCCGTGATCAAAATGATCATAATTCTAATGTGTACTTATAAAGCTTGTAATGTTAAATGGTTAAATCCGATCTCATCATTTTTCTTGATATAATATTAGAAAACCATCACAACAAACACATTCAACGTGTAGGAACTATAAATATAAAGAGAGATTGGCCAATATAAAACAAATAACATTGGAGAATACAAAGTTTATAAGGTGAAAATGATTTTTCTTTCTTTTCGAGATGAAAGAAAAGAAAAAGAAAAAGAAAAAGGATTTTTATGTTTTAGAATTTTATTGACAACCAGGAACGAAGAAAAAAGAGATAAAAAAACAAATTAAACATTTTTATTACTATTTATAATTATATTCTTGTAAACTTAAAGTTTAATATAATGTTTGATTCCTGGGTCATGTTAAATACTAAATAGATTACTTGAAGCTTATATCATGTTGACTTTTAAATTAAAAATATTGAAATCATAATTCTATTTTTACTTATCATACTTGTTGTTTCTATAAATAATGAATAAAAATCCTGATAACGCTCGTATTTATTGTTTATTGCTATTAAACATTGTTTTTTAAATTTTTTTATTTTAAAATACATCAAATTAATATTTTTTATTTTTTAAAATTTATTTTTAACACCAACATATTAAAACGATTTAAAATCACAAAAAAAATTAAAACTAAAAAAATTCAAAAATATAATTGGATCACGATGCCAAACAAGTTCGAGCGAATTAAACAGTTGACCTGAGTTTAATTGTTATTAAACAATTGACATCAAGTCATCAACTAATACTTATAATTTCCTCTAAGCTAGTTTTTCCCTTTAAATTTATATGTTGATGTTGAAGTCTCGAGTGATGTTCAAATTAAGTCAAATCACAGTAATTAAGAAATTAGATTAGTAAAATTATTAGATCTATGGATCCATACAAGATCTCAACAAATGTTGTTCTTTAGGCATTGTATTTGCAAGGCTTGGTGGAATTGGAATATGGCAAACCTTGAAAAAGAAAATGAAAGCTATAAAGGGTTGGTTTGGTAGTTAGAGCCCGTTTGAGAGTGAGATTGCGGTTGCTTTTCAAAGTACTTTTCATGCCGAAATGCATCAAAATAATTTTTTTTTATTTTTTTAAATTATTTTTCAGATCAGCGCATCAAAACGATCCAAAACATACAGAAAAAAATTAATCTAGCATCTCCCTGGCCATTTGCAATGTGGGGAATTGATGTGATTAAGCTTGTTAACCCAAAAGCTAGTAATGGGCATTGATTCATTCTCGTAGCTATTGACTATTTTATAAAATGGGTAGAAGTCAGTTCATATGCCCATGTAACACAGAAGGAGGTGAAAAGGTTCATCGAAAAAGACTTGATTTGTCGGTATGGTTCGCCCAAAAAAATAGTAACTGATAATGCACAGAATTTCAACGGCAAAATAATAGTGGAGCTCTGTACTAAATGGAAAATCAACCATTCAAATTCCTCCCCATACAGGCCGAAGATGAATGGTGTTGTGGAAGCCGCTAACAAAAACATCAAGAAAATTATTCAGAAAATAGTAGTCACTTACAAGGATTGGCATGAGATGTTGTCATTTGCTCTCCATGCATATCGCACTACAGTGAGAACCTCGACAGAAGCTACTCCGTATTCTCTAGTGTATGGGATGGAGGCGGTGATGCCTTTGGAAGTAGAAATCCCCTCGTTAAGGTTGTTGATGGATTCAGAACTAGAAGAGGCTGAATGGGCCAACGTGAGATATGAACAGCTAAATCTGATTAGTGAAAAGAGAGTAGCTGCAATATGTCATCATCAACTCTACCAGAAAAGGATGGCCAAAGCATATGACAAGAAGGTTAGACCTTGTATGTTCCAAGAAGGAGATCTAGTACTAAAGAAGCTATTGTCTTTACCAGGGGAAAATCAAAGCAAATGGGCTCCAAATTATGAAGGTTCTTATATAGTGAAGAAGGCTTTCTCAAGAGGAGCTCTACAGTTGTCTAGAATAGATGGAGAAGAACTAGTTAGACTTGTGAATTCCGATTCTGTAAAGAGATATTATGTCTAATGTGTTCAGTTTTCTCCCAAAATCAATAAAGTGAAGTTTGGCCATGATTTCTTTGTGTAAAGAATCTTTTTTCCCACTGTTTTAATCTCACAACACTTAATTTTTTAAAAAAGAAAAATCTTGAAAGAGTTGGCTTTGTGTATGATTACAAGGAATGTATCATAAAATGATCAAGGTGAATTTTAAGCACTTCCCGATAAAGAGGGCACCAAACCAAAGCTACGATAAAACCTAGTCTTTAGTAGTATTTTGAATTGCATAGATAAAACGTCTAGGTAATCACTTTGTAATCATGTGCAATTTTCGTTCAGGATGAGAACAAAGTTTATCAATCATAGTAAATATGCGATTGAAATAAGAAAAGGCCATTTTTGTTAGCCCTTCACTTTCTAAAGATTATATCCTTAGTGGTCCCCATTTGAGCCGGAACGAGTTTTTTTTTCCTTTGAAAACCTTGACCACGACCACACTTTATACTAGGGGCAATGAGAGATCCTTTGTTAGAAAAGATGAAGACAATGGTAGAATCAAGGGTAAAAAAAGGGCTAAGAATGGAAGCCCCATGATTGATAAAAGGCTAAGAAGAAAAAGGAGAAAGAATTTGAGCAAATTGTTAAAGAGAACACTCGGATCTTTACAAGTCAGAACCCAACACTTGGGGGCATAAAAAAAAGATATAATAATTCGATGATGCTTTAAGACTAAGATGAGGATCCTTAAGCAAGTTTCTCCAAACACAGCCTGTGAGACAGCTTCACAAGAACAAGAGATAGAAGAAGAGTGGTCCTAAGTCTTTAAATCCTCAAACACTTTTTAAGCCTTAAAACATCCTTTTCTTTCATAACCCACAACTGTAATCAACATTACAAGCCTTTAGAAGTCCTTTCTAATCAAGCGTATATAACCTGGTTTGATAGACATTGGTTTTGCGGTTCGTTTGACATGATAAATGAGTGATAATCCGCTTTTATCCAAGCAAGAAAATGCTAATATGAGACGATCCCCTTTTCTACACAACCTTTTCATAAAGATATTTGAAACCTTTCAAAAAGATTAAATAGAAGGTTGCCTTTGGTAAAAAGTCTGACCTTAAGTCAAACCACATTTCAGAAACCGATAAAACCCTCAATCGGAATTGCTTAAAAGAGTTTTTTATGCATATGTTGAAAGTTTCAATTGTTATGAACAAAGCCAAGACTTTTTTCTTGAAAAGATTTTTGTGCTGAAACAGAACCAAAAAGGCTCTTAATTTGAGAAAAGAAAAATTAAAGCATTGATAAGAGCATGATAACAAGCAATGATAGATCATGTATTTTTTTGGAAAAAGGGTCACTAAAAAAATAGGTCGGAGATTTCTTCTTTGAGATGTGATGGGTAAGAAGGACGGTATGAGAGATAGATTTTAGCATATGATTTCAAACACAGGAACAAACTCATGCCAAGAAAGAGTTCTATGAAATGGAAGGGATCTATGTTTCAAAACCAGGTAAGGATGCATGCATGACATCTAACCTTAAAGCATTGCACATATATTTTTGATTTGTACAGGAAAATTATCAATGAAATCCAGTAAGATTGTGGAGAAAGAGAGAATCATTGAGCTGATAATAACAAAGAATAATGGTTGTGACCCTGAAACGGGAAGAAGATGAGATGAACCCTACTGTTAGAAAAATCTTAAAGAAATGAGAAGATCAACCTTGTCATCATGAGGAGTCTTCAGGTCAACCCTACAATCAGGAAGCACCAAGTTTTCCAACCTTGTCATCGAGAAAAATCCAGTTAATTTCAGTCATCAAGAAGGACAGATGTCAATCCTATAATCAGAAAGGACCGATGTCAGACCTGCAAAATAGCAAAAAAAAAAAGAGAAAAAAAGCATCAAGTGAAAAGTTTGATCAAACCTTATCATCAAAAAGAAAAATGAAAAGAACCTTACCATTAGGAAATTCTCAAAACAAAAGAAGAAAGTTCAAACCCTACCATCAAGAAGAACCACACAGAGTTTGGTTATGGTTGAAGGGGACCCAACTACACAGACTTTGATTCTGGTTAAAGGGGGTCGCCAGATGGGATCTTAGTTTAGCCCAACCACACAGACTTTGGTTCTGGTTAAAGGGGATGGCCAGAGAAGATCTCAGTTTAGCCCAACCACATAGATTTTGGTTCTGGTTAAAGGGGATCGTCAAAGGGGATCTCAGTTTAGCTCAACCATACAGATTTTGGTTCTGGTTAAAGGGGATCGTCAGAAGGGATCTCAGTTTAGCCCAAGAACAAAGATTTTGATTTTAGTTAAAGGGGATCGCCAGATGGGATCTCAGTTTAGCCCAACCACACAGATTTTGGTTCTGATTAAAGGGGATCGCCAGATAAGATTTTAGTTTAGCCTAACCATACAGAGTTTGGTTCTGGTTAAAGGGGATCGTCGGATGGGATTTGAGGTTAGCCCAACCACACAGCGGATTTTAGCTTTGGTTAAAAAAAAAAACGAAGGTTAGAGGGGCACCAAGATCTAGTACTTCTCAAGATAATCAAGTCCCTGGTTTAAAGGAGATTGTGGTAAAAATAGACTTTCAGATCAACCAAGTTTTGAGAAAATCAAGATTGGAAGTTCAGTTTTGTTTATCTTTACAAAACTTACTGCGCAAAGTCTTTGCTCTGTAAGTATTGTAAAGAGGGGGCATCTGTTATTATTTATTTTTGGGTTCCCGCACAAAAATAATATATATATATATATATATATTCGAAAAGAATCCAAAAAATAGTATGAGTGAGAAAAGGACACTGGAATGCCCAAAAAATAGCTAGAAATTGGTTGAGGAGGTTCAAAAATACAAGAATTAAAATTTTAATAGTATATTTTTGACTGATGAGAGCCCTGTGGACAAGAAAAATTCAATTTGAAAAAAAAAGTCCAAAATCAAATGTTTATGAACTCAATTAAATTTTATCAAGGGTTTAATTAAGTTTATAGAGGGTTTGATTGAAAAAAAAATGATTTTTAAGTCAATTTAGGCTTTTATTAGAAAAAAAATTAAAGTTATGGGGTCCAATTATAATTTTAAAGAGTTGATTTGGTCAAATCAGGGGCTTAATTGTATAATTATTGAAGTTTGATGGTCAATTAAGGACTTGATTGAAACAATCCGAAACCAAGGACTAAATTGAAAAAGGCATTAAAATAAAGGGATTCAATTACAATTCATCCGGGGGGCTTGATTATAAAATTATAAAAACATCCAAGGACCGAATTGAAAATATTCATTTGAATTTTGAAATGGCGTCGTTTCCTTAAGAGCACTATTCATTGTCTCCTTAAAAAAAAAAGTTGTTTTCATGTATAAAGAAACGGAGATACGTTTTGCAACAAATTGCTCTAATTATAGGGCACGTTTTATAGCTGATATCCCGTTGTCTCCAGATTACAAGTAAAAGGTGATTCCCGGGTTCCTCACAAACTAGATGGAATATACCAGGGGAGTAACCTCAAAGGCAAGTAAAGGATTTTTCAAAGCTTTTTTCAACCTTTTTATGAGTAGTTTATTTTCTAAACTCAAAAAAGTCTTTACGTGTTAACCCACTGCCATGGCAACAAGTTACTATATACTACTTGGAACGGAAAATAGCTAGTTTTTTTTATTCAAGTTTTACTTTTGCATGTTGTGAATTCCACTAATCATTGAGCCTTTTTTTTCAAAAAGGCTTGTTGCATCTACATTAGGTTCTTCTTTTATGATTGAACATTGATTGACATTACCTTGATTTATTCTCATTGCATCCATAACCATATTCCTGTAAGGATTACTGTTTTCATTTACAACTCTATGCACGTTGTTAACACTAAAAGTTGATCTAACCACCCTTTCTACCATGCTCTTATTAGGAACAAATAGTTTTCCGTGTGCATACCAACACGGGTGATCCTTCATGAACCTTTTGGTTAGAAGATGCATCGTTACAACATCTGGATGCGGATACTTTTTTATTTTTACACTTCCTGTATGAACACCTAATACCGGCTCCAGCAAAATTCCTTGAAATAGATGTTGCGAAATTAATAAAACCTTGAAACCCATTACAATAATCCATCATCTGCAATGCTTGGGGTGAGTCTCGATACATCCATGAATGATCATCCATGACTTCTATCGAACCTCTATAAAATTATGATGAAAACATGTATTAATTAACTATGTTAAATAAATAAATTTGTAAAAATATTGGTTTGCCTCGACATTATCCAACAAACTAAAAAAAGACTTCTCTTAAATATTTATTATCAATTATCAACGTCCATACAAATTTAAACATATAAATTTACGAAAATTACAACTTCGTAATAGCATTCATAAAAATTAAAATAGACCCATAAAACAAGCTATTATTTATTTCATCACAACACATCTAATTCGGTAATTTAACAAAGTTTCAACAATTTACAAATAAATATAATTTTACAAAATATAAAACAAACCATAATAAGTACAAAATTATACATTCATACTACAAGTTTGTTTGAGAAATAACAATGAAACATGTACATACACCAACAAAATACATATACTATAAAAAATAATAAAATTGACATTTAAATGTTAAAATTAAAAAAGATAAATTTACTTACAAAAAATGACAAAATCTACAAAATTAGAACATGGATGTTGTGACCACAAAAGTACAAGAAAGATGACTTGTGTTGAGAAGAGGGAGATATTTTTAGGGGGTGGTTGTTTGCAGTTTGGGAGGGGAGTGTTGGGATGGGGAAGAAGAAGGAGAAATAGAGGTGGAGAGGGTCGACAACGTGGTGATATATTAGCTTTTACCGATGGAATCCTCAACGGACACATTCTGTCGGTATATTCGTCTGTAATTCTGACGGTGAATGGGTCACGTCACTGTACGGAGATCCCGGTTTGAATCCCTCGGTAATTCCGTCGGTAAAATCGCCTGCAAAAAGGTCCACGTCATCGAACCAGTTTTTTTTTTTTCAAAATTCTATATATTCTGTCTATAAATAATTCGGTCGGTATATACCAACAACATCATTCCGTCGGTATATACCGACATAATTACAGACGGAACATAAGCTATCGATAATTATGACTGCAATTTACCGACAAAATTATTCCGTTAGTAATGCCGTTGGTTTTTGACAAATTTCTAGTATTGTTTTTTTAAAAAATGTTGAAAGATGGTATAAAAACAATTGCTAACGTTATATATATAAAAAATTATAATCTTATTCAAAAATAAAGTTAAAATTGAATGGTATTTAATAAAGTATAAATCAAATATATTTTTAGTTAATTTATTTTAATGAATTTTATTGATTTTTTTTATTGCTCCGTCCTCGCATAACTTTGAATTGCCCAACCAACATGGAATAAATAGAAATGTGTTTTTGATTAGAGGGATAAGATGTAGATATAAAATTAATTTATTTTTATAACAAATTTAAAATAAATTTATATTATTTCAAAACAAGAAAAACTCGGAACTTGTCCTCTCTTTTTCTATTATATATTTTCATCCTCATGGTTATTTTACTTTAGGCAACAAATAATGTCATTTTTATGCTATATTCCGAGCAGCTTCTGATAGAGCCAGCTTTAGTTTTTATATCTTATCATAAGTCTTGTGCTTCCGTGAAAGCAAGAAATGCAATTTCTTGTATATTAAGTAGCTCCTCTATTAAGTCTAGTGGTGTAGGGTGAGGAAAATATATAATCAAGAGCACTTTCTCTTGATTGGGAGCATCCCAAAAAGTAATAAGCTTCGCCCTAATCTTACACTGCTGTATGGCATGGAAGAGCAATGTTCTCACAAGTTACAATAAGATTGCATGATGCTTAGAGCATTGCAACCTTTTAAAACCACCAACCATGATTGAGCTTCAAGCTCCTGACTTTCAGTCTTGAAAGAAACAAAATAAAAAATAGTACATGTTTTTCAAAACCATGAGATTCCCTAGTGTTCTTGAAAAGCTAGACATCGAATCTGTATTCGTGTTTTTCATGTAATAAAAGCATAGCCTAAGGGAGAAAGGAAAGGATAAATTCAAGTGTGATTAAGATTGTTAGTATAAGTAATAAGTAGAATCGATCCCTTAAAGAGAGAGAGAGAGAGAGAAGGAACATTAAAAAGTTGAAGGTGATTCCCGGGTTCCTCACAAACTAGATGGAATATACCAGGGGAGTAACCTCAAATTAAGGCAAGTAAAGGATTTTTCAAAGCTTTTTTCAACCTTTTTATGAGTAGTTTATTTTCTAAACTCAGAAAAGTCTTTTCGACCCACTGCCATGGCAACAAGTTACTATATACAACTTGGACTGGAAAATAGCTAGTTTTTTGGATTCAAGTTTTACTTTTGCATGGTGTGAATTCCACTAATTAATCATTGAGCCTTGTTTTCAAAAAGACAAGACTTAAACGAGTCCTCATCAATTCTAAAGCGACTACGTTAAAGTGGCCAGAAACTTTCTGTGATGATGATTTGAAGAAACTCATACAATATTCCAAAAAAAGAACGGAAAAAACGTAAAAAGTTTTGACGCGTTCTTGAAGTCGTAGTTTTAATTTCTGAAGGATGGAGGTTAAGGAATAACCGTTTCAAGGATGTTACTTGGAAATCATGCTTGATATATTTTGTTGTTTCTCCATTCACACATGCATCTCCTTCGTTACCATGCATAATTTGTGGAATCTTGTTGAGCACGCAACAAAAGTTGCTTTGAATGGCTCACGAGTAAGTTATTTTTCTCTTGAAAATATATTAAAATAAAAAATTTTATTTTTTAAAATTTATTTTTTATATTAGTATATTAAAAAAATCTGAAAACACCAAAAAATATCAATTAAAAACAAAGAAAAAAATATTTTTAAAACACAAAAACAAACAGGACATAATTAATTGACATGAAATATCTTATAGGAATGTGATAGAGAGAGTAGAGTTTTTAAACCCGGGTTGATAGTCGACCCAGCCCTAGGCCCCGGTCACCGGGTCACCCAAGTGACATAAAAGATAAAATATATTGAATTGGCCATTATATTTCTCTATGTTTTTTATTTTGGTTTCTTATTATTGGATTCGTCTGATAATTAACAAAATTTAACAAATTAATCATCAATTTGGACTTGGAAGAATTCAATTGAAAAGGAAAAAAAATTCAGTAAAAAAAAAACTAGAGAAATTGTCTAGACGTTTTAGTATATTATATAATGATAAAATTAACTATAACTTAAGGTATCAGCCTTCTACAGTAAAAGGCTGAAGCCTTTAGTTTTTTTTTTTTTTGGCTTTTGTCTTCTTTTTTTTTAATTAATTTTTTTGTTAAATGTAGTTTGTTAATAAGTAGACTAAAAGTAGTTATGTTCTAATACTGGTTGAATAATCACTTGCATCATTCTCATAGTCCTAGGTATAGCTTTCAGGGCCTGCAAGTAGTCCCCAGGACATTCTTTAAACACTGAAGCTGCATGATATTAAAAGGAAGTACAATTAATGTTCATCAATGGCATGTGAGAAAAGTAATTAAAGTAATCATGCTTAATTTTATTGCATCTAGTATAAATCTTATGACTGATACGAGGACTGCATAGCTAGAAAATAGATGATACAAACAAAGAGGGGGAATGAATCACATGTTTGAGATTAAAAATTTACTAAAAATACTTTTCATGGAAGCACTGATACTATCAGGATGTCAGATAAAGAAATTTACACTGGAGCAGCGACTGCCGACAACTTACTATGGCCCTTTCAGCCACCAGATGGCGAGGGAGCTGCCTTAGGGTCCCCTCAATATCGTTACTTTCCTGATAATCATATATTTTTTTAAATTTAAAGATCCGAGTCAAGGAAAATAATAGCTAAAAATCATCCCAATAATGTTTTTTTAGTCTTTTGAAACAAGCCACAGAGTTGATGGTCTGAACATAGAAATAATGAAAGGATATCTCCTTCTCTTGGATCAAGGATCTTGCTTCCTGCAGTACTTTCCCACTCTCCTCCGAGCAATGCAGCTCCAAGGAAATGCGTTGACACTGAACCACTTCCAAAACGCTGAAAAGAATACAATACAAGTCAAATAATTGGAAACCAAGTAAAGCAATTGTTGAAGATCAGCAACTACTGTCAGCCAAAAACTCAGCAGGCTTCCAAAGGGATTATCAAGGAAGTACCTGTAAACCAAAATAGTTAATGAAACCATGCCTTCCTAAGGAATTTGCAGATGCCTTGATGGTTTCTTCAGAATCTGCAATGATTCCTCTAAGGAAATGTGTAAAAGCTGTGAGCTCAAAGGAGGGACTGGACAGTAGTGGATATAACCATGATTGAATCAGGAGTTGTTCAATGCCAATTGAAAAGAACTCTGTCCAAAATAAAACAAAAAGCAACCGCTATTAAGATAGTCATTTATTATTCATATATCCTGGACAAAATCTTAACAGTGTAATCAAACAGATTAAGAAACAAGGAATAAGAACACATCTGTCCAAAATTTAGAAGTGCGAAAATTTGATTGAACAAACTTGGTAGTAGAAGGTTTCATGTGTCGAAACCTAAACAGTATAGGGACTAAACATGCATTAACGGGGACTAATTTGGGTTTTTTTTTTTTTCATATAAGTATTTATCATTCATCAGTTATGACGTTCCAAGAGGTCAACAATAAGGAGATAAAAAAAAAAAAAAAAAAAACCGGTCTAAGAAACATAGTTTAGAGCATCTTCAATGGAGATGGTAAGGAAAGAGATAAAAATAAAAATATTATTTTAATTTTTTAATATATATTTTAAAAAAATGTTAAATAAAATTTTATTTTTAAAAAAAATATCATTTCTTCAATGCTAAAATACTATAAATACTATTTATTGTAATAATATATTTTTAAATTTTTTTAAATATATATATTTTTATTTTATTTTTTATAAGATTATGATTCTTATGATGAATTTCACAAGCTCATTCGGGTTGAGCAAAATTTTAATTAATTTTTTTAATTTTATATTTTAATATTAAATTAATTAAGAATTTTCCCACAATTAGCTGTTATAATTAACTTTTTTATATTTAGAATGTAAATTAAAAAAGTTATATTTATATTATTCAAAAATTCATATAATGCTCTTCAAAATAGCATATCTGTAACAGAGTCCACAGACACTCTGACAGAGAAACGCACAAAGAGAAGGAGAGAGAAGCAGAATAAATATGGTGACCAAAACAGAAGAGACGCAATTGAATAGATTGGAGAGTCAAGTGGACAATGGAGGAGGAGGGGCATGGGAGTATCTTTGCATGGTTAGAAAGCTCAAAGTTAGGCGTTCTGTCAAGGTGTTAAAGCATGGTTTATTGATCTTGAATGACTCCAAGAAAAGATCCAGTCTTGGTCCTGAAGGTGTACTTTCTCTCTTTTGATGGGTTCTTTATTGATTTGCTCCTCTGGGTTCTGCTCAATTATTGGAAATTTGGAGTCTTTTTGGATTCAGTTTTGTTTCTGGGTTTGAAAGTTTGGAGCTTGATTTGAATTGGGTTTGAGTAAGAATTACCGT
>Ga0307513_10003007_pt1 | contig 22998 bp, 29 predicted proteins | sample 15_EM_MG_FD_202174 | JGI IMG/M metagenome (GOLD analysis project Ga0307513, IMG submission 202174) | Populus trichocarpa ectomycorrhiza microbial communities from riparian zone in the Pacific Northwest, United States - 15_EM | ecosystem: Host-associated > Plants > Roots > Unclassified | place...
ATTTGGTTGGGGCTGGGATTCTGCATACTTCTGGTACTGGGAAGCATGGATGTCTGCTGCGAGTGGAACCCAACAAGGACGCCAAGGTATGCTTGTTATTGCACAATCATTCATCGCCATGACGGGCTAACCAAAGTCAGTTGTGTCGACTTACTGTCAGGAGCACTTCGGAAGTGGTGTCGCAACCAGTTGTGCAGGTGCTACAGAAGTCCCTCAGCAAGACATCCGCACTACCATAAAGCCTTGTTGTATTTACGGCTTTTGTTATTTCATCGTCGCGTTGGATTGCGGGGAACGTCTCTCTGTAGGAGACGTATTTATGGTACAACGTCGAACCTATTGAAAACCTACAAGTTGCCCCAGTTGAGCCCAGCTGGAGCAGCCACATCCCATGCCAGTGCAAGCTCCACGGAAGTTCCTGCTTTAACCGTACCCTTCCATTCGATGATCCCCTGGTAGTGGGGACCCGAAGGCGTGACATTTTCTTCCCCTTCCTCCTCCTGTAGGTGCCAACTCGCTTTGATACCCTTGAGAACTTCATACTCCTTATTCCACGCCTTGACTTTTTCTTTCTCCTTGCCTGTCGACATCAACGAGACTGCCTCTGGCGCCATGAGCATACTAGGTTCCCGGAGTGTGATTTTGATGTCTTGATGGGAGGGGACGGGGACCTGGTCCCTTACAATGAGCTTGGTAAGGGGAGCACCACGGGTATTCTTGATTGTGATTCGTTGCTTGGTGGTAGTGGTCCTCATACGAGTGGTAAGGAAACCGCCTAGGCTTTGGTGCATCTTTGCCGCTGGGTGGTACGTGACGCGGACTAATGGATCTTGCCCAAGAGATATGCGGAAAGTTTCGTGTGTGGACACATACTGAATAACGTAAGTACAATCATGTGGTCGAACAATGAAAAAACTTACCGGAATCGGCGACTTTGCAACAAAGTTGTCGTCCAAGAAGATATTCGCCTGACCAGGGAGGAGAAGATACTCGCTCTTGTTCCGAACCTTTGCTTGCAAGAAGGCACATTGCTGTTCTCTTGGGATAACAATCCATTCCAGATCGGCGGAGAAGTCGAGGACCGTGATGGCCACTTGGTGTGATGTGTCATCTCCTTGAGCATTGCTCGGTATGGTACTCTTTCCGTCGATGGCGAAGGAAGTGGTTAGTACCCCGGACTCGACCCGAGCCTGCTTCTCCATCATGTAATCGTCTTCACCTGCAAACCCGAGTGTTCCGCGTCGAGACTTGCTGAGTTCGGCGGACCGAGGGATTGCTTGTATTTTCTTAGAGCCAAACCCTAACCCTTTGGCATTGACCCTGACATACGTAACGAGCTCTCCGACGTACTCTGGCTGAAGGACAGGGATAGTGCTTCCGAGCTGCGGCGACGCAGTTGACAACGTCAGTTCGACATCACTCCAGTCTTCCCCCGTCCTCTGGGTAATATTGGCACGATAGTGAATCGTGATTTCGGTCTTCTTCTCCGTAATTATAGCCCGCAGGTCGTAGAGCGGTTTCCATGAAGCGTTCCTGACCACTTAAGGCATCGCATCAGACGTATTCTCACATTTCGGTTCGTGGAGACTGACAATAAATAACTGATAATTCCGCGGGACCATCAACATTTGCTGTGACGACAATGGTAATTCGAGTGGCACGAATCTTGCTCTCCTCGTCCTTGTTGTGCCGTTTATTTTCTTCTGTGATTTCGTCGTCGACTTGCTGGACCTTGTCGCCGGTCTCCCGCAACGCAATGTTGATTGCGGCTTTGCGCTTCTGGTAGACCCCGAGGAAAGTCTGGAGACAGGAAGCATCCGTATCCTTCACGGATACACTGTCGGAGTATCGTTCTAGCATTTGTTCTTGTTTCTCCAGGGTCTCTTTCTCGTCCTGCAGAATCTTCTTTTTCGTCCCCAGCTGCTTCAACCCTTCTGTGTGCTGCTCGTTCGACTGTGAAGAGCTTGGTGGATGGTATATAACGTCCGAGATGATTGCGTTGCCGATCCCATCTACGCGAATGGAATCCTGTTCCAAAGATGAAGGCAGCTGAGTGATTTCAACTTCGTTCGTCCCTTGCTGGGTCAATAAGTACGGGACATACGGTATACAAGCAGGAAAGCGAGTCGTACCTTGAGCTCAAGAGGCAAATAACGCGTCACCTCAGCACTATCCGCTCGGAAGACAGTGACCTTTGCAACGGGAAAGTCGGAAGCCTTAACAGAGAGGTTATGAGTCATAATGGTTTAGAGGAGTCGAATGTGTGTGGTGGAGAACAAACTGTCTTGGCGCCTTTCATGTCGTTCGCGACCGCCCTGATTTGACGCTCCAGGTGCCGATCAAGCAAATGTAAACTGGATTGTCAACCACGAGTCCCTACTTATTAATTTTCGAGGACCAAGGCAACGACCATACTGTGAGCGATGTGGTCGAAAATGAAGTGCAGTAACCATATCAATGAAACCAGGATCACAGGATATTCATTTCCGTATCGTGCTCGTACTGTTTATGGGCCCGGTCATACTATTAGGAAAGCCGTAGGCCGCCTACGGTTTTCCGCCTTCAGGATCTAGGGCAGCACTGTCGGCCTTGGGCTCGGGATATGTGGCTTCCTCACGCTCAGGGTTCTGTACCTTTCCGGAAGTTATATCCAGATGCAACGCTCACCATTTATTCAGCTTCAGCTTCAGCACCGGAGACCCACGACACGATTCTTCCCTGACACCTGGTTCCCCATCCCTCAGAGAGGATTGCTTGCCAACTGACTACCCACGAGCTAGTAATAGGCCTTTGGACTGTGTTGGAAGAATAGGCGACGGGCGGCGACCTCCGGGCTCTGTAAGGCTCTTATATCCGGTCCCCGTCGCCTGTCACCGTGTCCGTGGCCTTTATCTTGCAATACCAAAGAACCCCGGGATCGGGAGGACTGGGTCCAGTCTTCTTCTCTGGAATTCGCGGTTCGCATACAACAGAATGTCCTTGCACCCACTCCCTAGGCGAACAGGGCTGCGCCTTGTGCTTCTGTCCGCTGTCGACCCCATGTGCCTCGCATATGAGTTGAGCCCGTGTGCCGCGGTCGGACATAGGTACCCGCGAATACCATCGAGTGTGGCTAGCGCGTAGATCCGCTTTCCTCCAGCGAGCACTCTATTGCCCTCCTTGAGTCTTGACTCCCGCCACGCCCGCAGGGAACAACGGGTATTGTGCGCAACAAAAATACGTTGCTCAAATGCGCTCTTCTTTAGGCGTCGTGGCTGCAATCATTTGCACCCAATATATTGCACGTGCCCAATACACAGTTCGTCTCCGATCTCGCAACTTGGCTTCAGCATTTGGAGCTTACACTCTTCTGTTCTACTCTGTGTAACCCTTGGTGCTTCCATAGACCTCCGCAACTTGTTCAGCCTCATTCGGCTGGGCCTCAAACCAGCAAAATCAGTCACCCTGCCTTGTTGCGGCCTATGTCCAGGGTGCCTGTGGTGCTATCGGGCGTATGTATTCTCCTTTATCAGCCTTTCATCTCGACAGCCTGCTCGCGGCTCTCAATCGAGGCCCTAGCCGGCCGGTTTGACGGTTCTTCTGGAGAACTGGCAGGCTAAACAGTTGTCGCCATGCGGAGTGCAGCAGTTTCTCATATCATATGTCCTTTAGAATGGAATGTCACTGCTTTGCCAAATGTGCAAGTCTTCTACCAAGTTCCATTGACTGAATGTGGGTGGTAAGTATAACTGCTGGATGGCCGTTGCCAGAACTGACGCCTCCTCTAGCTCCATTGCAAACTATAACTTACTTTCGGCGTGTACTGCATGTCAAGGGGCCGAACCCCCAAGGTAAAATCGACTTCAAAAGTCTGTGGTTGATACGGATGCTGATGTCCTCTAGGTTTCCGTATTGGATCGTCAACTGCTCGAATGCACACCTACTGGACACGTCTACCTAGTAAGTCCTTGATCTGGGACCAAAGCCAATCGAGTAATGCGAAATGTCGCTTAGCTATCCCACATCAAAGTGGCCGATACCCGACGGGGTACAAATACCTCTATGGGCTCAACAGGACGCAAGGCTTTGGACTAATATGCAATTTAATAGCGCTGAGGCGCAACAGATCGCCACCAGCGGCAAGCTCATAGGGCTACCACTAGGGTCTTCTTCCACAATCTCCCCAACGGCCAACTCCTTGAGTTCTCCATCTGGCACCATGTCTGCCTCAGTTGCACCTATTTCGCCTCCCTCGAACGACAGCCAGGCAGATATTGGCCCTATTGTGGGTGGCGTGGTGGGAGGCGTGCTTGGACTTCTCTTCATTGGAGTATTAATTTGGTGGATAATAAGACGGAGGTGGTCTTCGTTTGAGGATGCTAATCCTAGCATGCACGTGGTGCCTTTTACTGGCTCAAACGCACCGACTCCGGCCCAAGTCAAGATGGTAGTACCTGTTCCGCAACGCGCTTTTCACCAAACCTATCCTTCGTATACATCGTCCCCACCGCCAACCTCCCGTAGCACGGGCAACACGGAAAACGGGCATGGCAGTCCGGCGGTTGTGGTGCAGCATGCACCAGGAGCACTGGATCATCCCTGGGGTTTGATATCACACCCTTACGCCACTTCGGGGATCGGCCTCAGCATTTGGCCTCCCTCGATGTCATCGTCCTCAAGCGTTGGCCTACCTTCTAATACACCACAACGGATGGGCGACTCCAGCTCACGGAGTACGCTCGCTCGCTTCGTGTTTTCACAGGGACGGAAAAATCGCCATAGCGATGCGCCGAGCACCATGAGTCAACCAGGCAGCATGGGTCAGATCGACATTTTACAATCCCCACCTGCAAACGTGGGACATCTCCCTCAAACTTTCGGCTTGTCTCCGGTCCCGGGTCAAGTTACGTTGGAACCCACACCGTACATACCGCCGCCTCAGGAACAGGCCCCATCCCCGGAAGACAGTACCAGTCACCTACAGGTGATGACGAGACCCTCTATTAACCCACCGGGATACACGCCTCCGGAGGCTGCAATTGCCTCTCCTCTGCCTCAGCCCAACCCCGCCATTCAGGCGCACATGACACGGCCTTTTAATACCGATGTCAACCGCATGATGGTTGCTACGCCTGCCCCTAGGAGCCCCGAGACGCCTGACCTGCCTTCGTACATGGCGTCACAAGCGGAGAGCTGGGAAGAGCGGCTGAGGCGAGCAGCGAGCGTTGCCACCGCCGGGACACACGCGAGTAGTAGTAATATCCTCCCCACCCCATCGACTCCGGAGAGACGGGGTGACCCACTCCCTCCCGTTCCTGAGTGCGCCGCCTCGCCTCAGAACGAATCCGATTACCCGCAAGAGAAGGTATGAATGGGAAGGAGTGAACAACAGTAACGTCGTACTAGCCTGATGGCAGTTGTACAAGTATGGTGAAGCTAGTTTCCTCCTGTTGAACTTTTGCAGACCCCTGTGGACATTGGAGAAATGGAATGACTGTTGTTTGTATCAACGTTTTGCAACACCCCACAGCTGAGATGTAGGCAATGTTATCCCTTCATCGTAGATTCGCCCCCTGATACAACAGTGGCCGCCGTTACGTTGTACACTGTATTGGTGATACACTAACACTGTTTGAAGTCTACATATAGAGTCTACATATAGGTTCCTTTGCGCGAAAATGAAATATCCAGCCTCTTTGTCACCCCGAATTTTGGAAAGGGGTGAGGAACAAGAGCACCAGGGATACAAAGGTGAGCATTATGCTGATACCTGGGGTTTAGATATCCCTTCTACAAAGATAACGACCGAAGCCCGCTATTCGCGGGAGATACTAATCAGCAGCTGGGAAACCAGCTGGAGATGCAAAGTGCGAGAGGAAAGACAGGTTGTTGCTAAGATATAACTCAAGGAGTGCAACAAACTCGGTGGAATGAATGATGCAACTATTTTACATGTTGCCGACCCACGCCTAAATATTTTCAGAGGAGAATAATGATATAACCCTGAGATAACACGGTACTGAGAATCTCGTGTCATTGAGTATCCCCCGGATGATCACAGGGATTTTGAGGCTGCACACTCGAAATCGCAAGATCCTTGGCTAAGAGGACGCTTAGGGTTGCAGCGATTCGTAATCCAACCTGCACACAAATCAGTGCCATTCTTAATGAGGTAATGAGACGTAACACACATCTTAAGCAATTTATAGAGGCCTGGCAACCAGCGATGTCAGAATACGACATCCGTCAGAATGGATGGGAGTCGGACACACCTGCTGCGATAAAACTGCCAAGGCCAGGGCCAACCCAGTACTAGAGGTATTGTGTCAATGTGCCGAACAACTATTACCGTGCGAAGGAAGACCTACGATCCAATGACGGCTGCTGAAACCAGCAATGACTGCGGGGCCAAAAGATCTGTAGGCCCAGATTTAGCGTTTATATTTATCAGCCACCGATTTGAAGTCGGAACCCACCTCGCGGTGTTCATGCCAGCGCCAGTGTAGGGAACTGCCCAAAGATGGCACGCGAAAAGCGTGAGCCCAATACCGATCTAATAAAACATTGGATATTCGGTCCTAAACCTTGTAAATTGTTCCGACTTACGGGTGCCATAGTGTTGCCGGGATGCTTCTCTACGGCGAGCATCAAGACTGCGAAGCACAGGGCTGCCGTGATAAATGCCTCAATGAAGACTGCTTGGGCATTCGATACACCTTGTGCAGGTACAGTGCTGCCGAGTGATCAGAAATGGCAGGCAGCTCGAGAACGTCATGACTTACTTGCCGATCAGAGGTCCTGGAAGCAGGACCTCGATCAGCCCTGCAGCCAAAACTCCACCTGCGAGCTGTTGAAGATGCCGTAAATATTAAGCTCGACAGATCGAGGGACACTTTACCTGCGCAATACAGTAAAGGACGAACCGCGGTGGAGAGATAACGCCGGTCAATAGGAGTGCCAGGGAGACCTGTTTATGGGTCAGTGTCTTGTTGCGTTGCCATGGCTTCAATCGCTGAAAGTTTTCTAGTAACTGACGTTAGGATTGAAAACGGCACCCGTCACCCTATGCAAAACACCAATTCAGATCTCTTAAGTGGGCTCTCAAAACTAGAGCCACGGACCTTGCGAAGAGCCAAACCGTAAACAGCAGGGAGAACGCCATCGATGCCGAAATGTACAGGAGTTGGTCGACAGAGGTCACACCGGTGGCTACCTGATTGAATGCCGTACTCTGAATGCCGCCTAGGGCGAACATAACAAAAGCTGTCTGGGATCCACCTGCTTGTCAATGCCAGCGACAGGGAGCAGAGCGGGAGAAGACCCAACTGTGCCAATGAGTTCAAAGAACGCAGCATATACGTCGTTCCTAATTTTGGGGTGACTCAACGCCCTCGGTTGTTGGCTCTGAGCAGCCTGATGATTCGAGGCATGACCTTCCTCGATCACCCTTTCCTCAATCACCCTGGGGGGGCGGAGGACGCTGTTCGACGAGGAATCACTCGACATCGGTGCTGCAGACGGTGCAGGCGGGAAGGGAGCAGGGGGAACGTTCGTGCTGCTTCCAGACTGAATCCACTGAACGGGGCTTTATACTTTATCGGGGTGAGAATGGGATCGCGGTCTGGGCATGCTTCTCCACCTATCCCGAATTAAATTCTTGTTCGTACCCGCCCAGGGGTGTTTGATCTTGGACGAACATGCAGGGACTGGGCAACGAGACTTGGGGTCCGCGGAAAGCCGCAGGCTCCGAGGGTAAGATTGAATGACGCATTTGATCAATGTACCGATAACCTCACGGCGAGTAAGTGGATGGGAATAATGACAAGCGCTGGGCCACAGAATTCGCACGAGCTTGAAACAACGATTGAGCGCCTTGAACATCGCGAAGCACATTAATTCGGAACACCCACCACACCTGGGCTGGGCGGCGGTCAGCTGGACGAGAACACGCTCGCAGCGAGTCGTCCACCAACGCCGCGAGGCCGACCTTCTCAAGGACCAGCATTCGCACTTTGGATATCCAGGGACCCGGAATCAAAAAGAAACAGATCTGAAATATATAAGTGTACATCATATTAGCACAGGAAAGAGAGTCACCCAACAACATCCGACAGTATTACGCCCGCCCCCCTTGATAAGGCCGCCTAAGAAGTTAGTCCCAGGGTCTCGGGATGTCTCCAAGCCCTAGCCCATGAAGGTCCAACCACCCAGTCTTCCGACCTTCTAATTGTCTCTCCACTTCGCAAATATCCCCTCCAGCTTCTGTCCACAACTGGTGCACGTACTGCGCCTTGAATCCGTACATCGCTCCTAACATCCGGCAAATAACCTTCGTCCAGTCGTGCCCAGGGTCCACGCCCTTCGGAAAGGGGAACCTCCGCTTGGGATCTGGCACGATCATGTACCGTTGTCGTAATCCCACAATTCCAGTAGACTGCTCTCCCTCTCCACCCGCGTCTTCTTCTTCATCGCTACTTACTATGCGTGTCCTCCTTCGGCTCTGGTGTCGCCGGGCCCTCTTCACCGCCGTAAGATCACATTGGAGGCAGACCCTGAGCATACGATCGAAAGTCCGCTCGTGTAAAGGTAGACTGTCCCATACGTCGTGTATAAGCTTTAAGTCTTTGACCTGTAGCCAGTGAGCGATAAGGTCGAGGACCGCGATGACGAGTCGCTTTCTCCTCTCCTCGTATACCAAGGAAAGAGCCTTAGTGTGTGATCGGAGGCATTGCCGCTTCATAGATGTAGATTTTGACAGTCCCGATTGAATTGGCACAGGTGGTACGGCTGGCTGAGAGCCTTGCGATTCAGAAGGACGTGGTTGCAAAGGCTGACATTGCGATCCTTCTGTCCGAGTAAGCTGAGACTCATGCGACTCCTCCGCCTCCTTCTTGATCTCTTCCTCCTTCACTTCGAAGTAGTCCCCAATCAGGGTTGTGGTATCTGTACCCTTGCTTGCGCCGCTTTCCGAACGCCGCATGCTTTCTCGATCTCGAAGGGCATAACCGGTGTCTTCATAATGCACCACTCGCCCGAGCTGATCAACTTCATCTTTTAATTCAAGCGCAACCTCTGGTTGAGACCCTACCCCGATTGTGAACTCCAGAGGGTCGGTATACTCGTCGAACGAGGCATTTCCGGGTACAAAGTTTGGATCAGTGAGTTGTGAAGACTGCGAAGGCTGCGAAAGGGGCTCGTCCTCAAGTTTGGGGTGGTGGCCGGGCTGTCGAAGTCTCAATTCTGGCACACCAGATGGTAGACTCGAACTTGGATCACAACTCAAATGAGATGAAGGGCCGAGAAGTGAGATATCGTCCTGCGAATCGGGGACACACGATGTGTCTGAGACCACCTCTTGCTCCTTTTGAGATTGAGATAAGGCATCAGTCGACTCCACGGAACGAGGGCCAGGATCAACCCTTTGTGAAGGTCCCGCTTCAGCTTGATGGCGAAGCCCGAGTTGCAGTTGTTGAGCCGACGCTTGCGAATTCGAATTACCCGTCGGCTGCGAGTTAGTCGATTGACTCGCAGGTACCAAGACTTGATCCTTGTTCCCCCGCTGGATTGGTCCTGTGCAATGTTTATCGGATGGAGGTGACAGAATAGCACGCAGACATCTCCGCCACGGCATGGCATAGTCTTCCGTATCCATCCCAACTTCAGAATCGTCTGGCCGAGAGTCGTCGTTCGTCTCACTCCCATACAGATCTGTATCCGTATTGGGTTCCGTTTTGTCCGAATCCTCATCTCCGTTCTTGCTCTGGTTTTCATTTCTTCTGGAACCAGAGATGGTATAGTTCACCTCCTTTTCCTGTTCCTGTTCTTCTTGCTCGTCGCCGCTGAACTCCAAGGATAAATCAATGCTGACAAATCCTGCCCTGTTTTGTGTCCATTGACGTAGACTAGGAGTCGTAGGCGGACGAGATGGAAGTCCTGACTGATCATTAGTGGAGTTATCTTTGGATTTTGCAGGTGACTGGCGAATTATGGCAGGCGGGAGAAGTACTACTGGAGAACGGGGTGTACTAGTAGAGACTGGAAGTGGAATCCGAAGATGGGGAATCGGAGTCGAACACTTGGAAGGGGAGCACAAAAGAGGAAGGTCGCGGGTAGCAGTTTGGGCAGATTTTGTAGATACTCTGGCAAAGGGGCCAGATGATGGTTGATATGAAGGTCTTGGTTCTGCAGGACCAGCTTGATCGTGCTCGTCTTTAGGCTGAATAGAGGGTTTTGATCTCGTGTGATTGGTGTGAGGTCGCTTGCGGGGCGGTAAAAAGTCGATAGATTCGACCTCCCGAGCCTTTCTCTTGCCAAGGCGGGCGTCTTGGAGAGAACCGGCATGAGGACTCGAGAGCCCGGCAACAGGCAGGTGAGTGTGAACTTGTGCGGGCGAGGGGGCAGAAACCTCTTCGTCTGAGCTTTGCTGCTCCTCTATACCTTTGCGTTGAGCACGATGCATACGCTGCTGTAACACACTGTTGCCACTCCAGTGACTCTGCCAGGACCCAGCTGAATGGGCTCTCGCCCAGGGACAGTCCTCCATGGAATAGTCAGGCTCTCATTTCTGGTTCAAGAGCTATACATACTGCCAATAAGCGATTCCAAAATTTGGGGCCACCGATCTTCTGATGAGGGTTCTCGAATACGTAGGCTTCGAGCTTTAGGTACTCGCCCTCAGTGTAAGGTTTACGACTAGCTGGCATAACCCTGGACGGGCGAGGTAAGTATGTGGATTAATGAGGGCCCAATCGCGTAATGTACTTATGACGGGATTCCGGCCAGTATCCTTCGATGGGAAAGTGAAACTTGTGATAATCGCTTTCCAGTCGCTTTTCCAATAGCTCTTCAATAAACCAGGGCGGGTGGACGCGCTTAGAGGCCGCCGAGTCGATTGCCGTTGGGACTGGGAGCGCTGGATCAAGGATCACGAATTTCGCACCGGTGATACCTGACTCTGCGTCTCCGAAAAATTGCTGAACGCTAATATGAACGCTGTTGACGCGTCCTAAAGACCCAAATCAGCTTACCTCAATTCGGGCCCCAAGTGCTCCGCGGCGTTGTCGTGAAAGACGGATATCGAGGTAGAATGTTTCCGGCTGGTTGTTCTTGTCCACTAATGCGCGACGTCTTCGTACAGGTCGTAGCATCAACCAAGCTGCGTAGACAAAGGCAGCGTAGGTTCAACGCGACCAAGACCACCACATTCGGTATCAGCAATGGTGCAGCCCGCACATGAGTCGGACTCGATGCTGGGGTCAGTAGTTAGCCGTTGGCAGCATCGTTCGGAATAACGCTCCCCCGGCCTGCACGTCCTTTAAGAACCTTATGCAATTCCATCAGCCTGCTGACTCTCGTCTCACCTTTCAGAGCATATTCGGGTCTCGTCTTTGTCGAGCTATATCGCTGAACATGATGCACCACGCCGCGCTGGAGCTCGAATGCCATTCGAGTGTTCTTTCTGGCCATAAGGGTCCCTCTATTTCCGTAGTTGCAACCTTGGGGGCGTCAAGCACGTCCTCAGGTCTACCTCGCACCGCATTTCTCCTATCAATCGAGAGGCAGGGCCGCCAATCGCCCGTTTTGTCCAATAAGCTAGACGTACAGGTACAGTCCACACATTTCCCGCGTCTCATGAATGGTATCCCAAAACAAGCGCCTCCCGACACCACTATGCACCGGAATGTATATACACTCCCGCACTATTCGTATACTCTGGAGTTCAACATTGCAACTGTTCGGAGCGCACGCACACGCTTGTCAAAGGATGATGCCTTTGAGCGAATACACACAGTGTAGCCCGATTATTGATTGAACCCAGCTTATATCATAACTTGACTCTCTACTGACGGCGTCACCCCCGCCTTCCCTTCAACATTCAATATTCAATATTCAAGCACAAGCATGTTCGACTCGAACCTCTTCTCGCCAATCCAAATCAGACGGACTATCCATCGCGTCGTGATGGCACCGCTAACATGTTATCGCGCCAACAAGGCATGTGTGCACGGGGAACTCGCTGTTGAGTATTACGGACAGCATGTAAGCGTAAGCATAATGGTCTATCAAGCCCCCTTTGTAAACTCTTACCGTTATTTAAACACCCAACACTCTGCTCATCACCGAAGCAACCTTTATCGCACCAGAAGCTGGTGAATACCGCAATGTTCCTGGGATCTGGCCCAGAAGAGCAACTCAAAACTTGGAAGAGAGTCGCTCCTTTTGTATTTCCGTCCCGTTTCGGGCCCGTCAATTCCGTTCGCAGGTAACAGATGCCATACACTTGAAGGAATTATTTATTATTCTCCAACTGTGGGCGCCTGGACGAGCAGCTAGCCCAAGGTTTTTCACGAAGAGGGCAACTTTCCTTAAGTCTCCAGCGGGAATATCAAACTCAAGGATCGGAACAGCTTCCCTTATCCATTTACTATTGAGGAGATACAGAAGTATATTGGTCTATATGCCGCTGCTGCTTCCAATGCAATTAAGGCTGGCATACGGGGTCGAGATCCATGGAGCGAATGGTGCGGATTCCACACCAATCTTTGGCCACACGACGGCCTCATACGGACCCAGGTTACGTCATTGATCAATTATACAAAAGTATCCAACAATCGCACAGATGGGTATTGTGGTTTGGTTGAGAATCGCGCTCGTTTGTGGTCGAGGCATTGACCCAAGGCAGTTGGTCGAGACCGGACGGGCATCCGATTTAGTCCCTAGAGCGAGTTCCAAGGTATGCTTTTCAGGGTCCGCCCCCTTTGTTTTTCGACCAAATTCCCAGACATGGCGGGAGCCAAAACTTTCCTCATATGTCGTCTCAAAGATCAAAGGAAGGTATGTCCAACTCGCTTATGTCTATTTAATCGAACCGCGAGGCCCACGGAGAACACGAGGAGTACGAATCAGCTGGACAATTTTAACAATAAAACAACGAATTGTTTCGCAAGATTGGGCAATCCCTCCCTTTGATCGTGGCGGGAGGTTTTCATTCTGATACCGCTAAACGTGCCTCACAAGAATGGTGGGTTGGTTGCGTTCGGGCGATGGTTTATTTAGAACGTGAGCCAAATTAGGCCATTGTCCAAGAAACGACTATTCAACCGCCAGATCTGCCAAAGAGGATAAGCGAAGGCATCAAGCTCACACTATATGATCGCGATACGTTCTATACTCTAGAGAACCCGAAAGGATATACCGATTACCCATTTATGGATCATAGGAGTAATGCAAGTGACACAGCGAAGAGCAGGCTCTAGATGAGGGTTCAGACAACTTATGATGCAATGTGGTGGGGATAAGGGAAGAATGCGAACTGTGAGTTTATCTATTGGCAATGACACACGAGGGGAGGTCCTTCTTTTCGAGGTTGGGTACCTCAATACGACGATCTGTCGGAAATCGGGACTCTCGGAGTGCTTCATACGTCTGCCATGCCCGTTGTTCCAATTATCAGCCAACACGACCGGGGCAATTAGCGTCGAAATAGTGCCGCTCGAGCTGAAGGTCATATTCTCGATTGTAAATCAAGCCATCACTGGTTGCACTTCCGCCCTCTATTTCATAAGTGGTTTGTTTAATCGTTTGTTATATAACTAGTCCCATGTAGATCGTAATAAAAAGCAAGGGTGTTTACTCGACTTGTCCCCCCATAAAGTGATATTTTCGTCGCGATCCCCACTTAGAATCAGGTTCATTGCAACCAATTTCACTTATGAGGAACCCTTCTACATAGGTATGGATTTCCTGTGACACAACTCCTCAATCTTCAAATCTCTCAATCGCGCTATCACCTTCTATCGCGGCCTTTATTTCATCGAAAACCGAATTCTTTGTCAACCATGGGCCACTTCGAATTCTCCTGCAACCCCTACTACTGATCAGGATTAATGACCTGAAGGTGTAAAGATATTTACAATTTCGAGACAAGAGAGAAACGAGTATCAAGATTTACCACCTTCCTTTCTGGGACTGGAGCCCAACAAATGCGAATCGAGAGGATCTAAACCACTTTAGACAGTGAGATGTGAGATGTACCCTTCATACAATTGATACAATTGATTCGGTTGACGAGTAGGACTAGCTGTGAAAGCTAAATTGCGGCTTAGACGCACGTGTTAGCTTCTTTTCGCGAGCCGGAATGAGTGGCAGAGCTCATATTCGGATGTTGTCACTGGATTTTAGCAGAAAGCCCTTTCAAATTGGGATGTATGTCAGCGCAGGGACGACAGAGGGTGAGACGAGAGACAATAATTCCTGCCAATCGAAGGGAGAGAAAGAATACAATCATATCGGAGAGAGCAACCTGCTATTGTGAGATAGAGACGGAGATTGTGACCTGACAGAAGGTGATCCTACAAATGATGAAACGGGGGAGAGAAGAGTACTAGAAGGACGAGATAGCGTGAGCCGGACAACTGGTTCATCTTTGAGTTGTTTCATTCCCCGCATCGCACCCTGCGCGGCGACTAAGTTTCCCCAACAAATAAGGCGTTCTAACGTGTCTGCTCGTAACTGCTTGGTGTCCTTTGACTTCTGTGCCTCCATGTGCTTTTCAGTGAGTCCATAGCACTCCTCCAAAGCACCGACAGCCGCTCGATGGGCCAAAGCGGCCATCTCGATCAGACTTTCTGTCATGCACGACTGAGCTCCGGTTTTCACCCGGGATATCACAGGGTAAAACGCGGTGGACAGTATGTGATTGTATAACACCTTGCGGGACAGTTTCACGGTTCCTTTGTCCTTAACTCCTTGTTCTTTGCCGGCCGCGTCGGTATTCGCCGCAAACCATACGTCCTCCATCGTTGGCGCAGAGCTCTGGGGCTCTGAGATGCCTATACCGAGATCTTTCGCGAGACTGGCTGGTAGCACCGCTACCGCAAGATTCGTGAGGTTTTCTGGGTCAAGAGATGAGGGTGCGACAGCTCCGTCGGGGCACTCCTCACTGGTGCTGGATGGGAGAAGTGATCCTTCGGTGACAGAGCCTTTCGCCGAGTGGGTCGATTGGGGTGCTCTGGATCGACTAAACCATTGTTTTAATCGAGCCACCATTCCGGTTTGGTTGGCCACCTCACTAGCTATCAAATCTGATACCGGGCCAGTGGACCCGCTACGGAGTCGAGCCCACCATCCTTTATTGCTCGCCTCTACAGCCGCTTCTCCTGATGTCCCAGAAACCGCGATCCGGATTTTCTCTGGGTCCAGGCGTCGCACTTTGTCTAACTCCTTGATTGTACTGGCGATAATTGCTTCTAAATGGCGGTGCTTGGCAATCCTCACCATCGCATCTTGCAAAAGTGAGAGAACCGTTGCTTGGTTTTCGTCCCAGAGCCGGGACAAATCGCGTATTGCGTCTTCTGCTTCCTGGTTAACACGGTGTAGCACCGCTCTACAGCACCGTTCCACAAACGCATCCGCATTTTTTCTCTTCCCAAGGACATAAGCCTCGCCGTCCTAAGCAATCGTTCAAAAACGTGACATTCAGAGGGGTTGAATGGCACCTACCATCGTGAGCGACTCAAGTTGAAGCGAGATGGCCTCTTCAGCATTCTCCTTCGCAACTTGCTCGAAGTGGGTGAGAGTTACATCCAGTTTGCTCTCTTGCTGAGCTCGTAATTGATCTATGCGTGGAGCCCATTGGGTGATGATATATCGAAGATCAGAGAGGACCCTCTCAGTCTCGCATTGGGTATCAGCGAGCTCGCTCAGCTCTGCGCGGTCCAAAGCCAACGTGACACTGAAGGGGACAGTGAGCAGAACATAAGGAAAGAAAAATACAATTACATGCGGACTTACGCCAAAGACGAGACCAAGTCTTCGAGAATGGGTTCCATTTCCCCAATGAAACGGGAAAGTCTCAGCCTGCGAGCCTCCTCGATGGTTGTTTCTGCAAACTTATCGCAAGTCTGGCGGAGTTGGCTAGAGCGAAGACAATTTTCCACAAGGTGACGCCAATCGTTCATGGTAAGGTCCTCATAACATTTGTCGAAGTCTACAAGCTCTTCTTCGAGCTGGTTAAAATACCAATTTAGTTAATCTAGAGTCCCTGGCAGGAGAACCTACACGATACAAAGAACCTCCTTCATTCGTGATTTCCGCAATGACGTCTGTGATTTCTTGTCGTAAGCGAAGGTCCGTTTTGGCGGTGGCGTTGGGGGGTATTGGATTGCCCGCATGTTTGCGGTGGATCTCATCAAGGCGAAGTTGAAGTTGCATTGCTGCCATTCCTTGCGGAGTGTCGCAAAGCAAGATGCGGTCGTAACGTCCTGGGATCTCGCACATCTTGGCAACAACGGGGAGGTGGAGATGGGCGGGGTTGTCGATCAAGTCTTGCATCGTGATGATAACCGATGCGATTTTGGTACTCCATTCCGGTCGTATTATATGCTTGGCCCAGTATTCGTCTTGTATGATGTGGGGACCAGCAATGACTGGGACTATAACATCCGCTTGTCGAGCAGCTCGAGCCATCAGACGAGTGAATCGCTCCTGAGAGGCATACTTCAACAGCGTAGTCGTTCATGTTAATCGTCACTTACAGTATCTTCGGCGATATTATCGTTGTATCCCTTGGGGAAGCATGAGATACGAGTATTTCTGAATTTGGACTCCACGTACGGGAAGGTCCAGGAGCTGAAAGGAGCAAAATGAGTAGATATTCTACAATGAACAGCCTGAACGTACTGAAAAGCAAGCAGAAAGATTTTGACGGTAATGTTTCAGGCCCCTGAACTCCACCGATAAAATAGGCCACTGATAAGGATCCCCCATATCGATCTCATTCCCAAACGTGCGGCAGATACGAGCAATGCTGTTGAGGAAGTTCATCTGAAGACGCATCAGAGAGAGGGACTATGTTGAATTCATGGGGAGAGAGTAGATACCTGGCCGACCACATCTTCGCCGGATGCCTGTGCCATCAGGGCAGGGCATTCATTAGCTTCAATTTTAAGGAGCATATCCATCCCTTCTGGATCTCGCGACTGGAACTGGTCCCACATATTATGCTGTTCCGGCACCTCAGAGTCGCGATACTGTTTTGACAACCCCTCAGCCTTGATCCATTCGAGAGCCATTTCATAGGGCACCATCCATGGTATGGTCAGACTTGGTTTTATCTGATCGGAGACATGGTGTAGGCGACATGGAACTGCAGTGCAGATGAGCTCTGTAATGATGCGAGACCGTGTCAATTTTGGCACTGATACTGAGCAAATGACATACTGGCAGTTGGCAAAAGCGACCGCCCAAGCATTGCGTTGATAATAGAGGATTTTCCGGCGCTCATTTTACCACCAAGGGCTATCATAATGCCGCCCCCTCCTCCCAGCAATATACTGCGCCACTCCTGAACAGTGCACCGACCACGAATTGCCATCGTTCGATCGTTGGTGGTGAAGAGAGAGTCACTTTTTATAATGGTATCAAAAATTCCCTTGTCCAGCTGAGCTAGCATAATTTGTTGACACTTCTCCAGCACGTCAAGAGTATCAATAGGGCTTTTCGCCTTCGGATTTGCCGCCTCCTGACGTACCCCACGCACCCAATGCACTCCCATCTCTTGGATTCGGTCACGCAATTCCTTGAGAGTGGCATCGGATCTGTTGCACGCGAGCAGTCCAGAAGTAAGGTTGCCTTCTGCATCGAGTTTGTGACAAAACGGCTCAGGCCGGAGAAAGTTGAGGGCAAGCCGATCTCGGATACCACCGAGGCTCTCAAGCGTGGGGAACTGGTTCCCCGCGTGGTTGTAACAATGAGCCATAAAGGCGTCAGTGATAAAGTTCCGAGCACAGTGGACACGCCGGCGGATTTTCTTGAGCTCTTGGGTATGAAGCTGGATAGGAGCGGCAGCCTCACGGGCTCGCGTATCAAGGGTCCCTAACAGGACCCAATCAAAGAAACCGTTCTTGTTGAATTTGTCTGTGGCGTTGCGAAACTGCCTCTCGCTTGCTTTGAGTTGGTTTGCCAGCTCCAGCAATAGCTCGTCAAATGCGACTTCTTTTCTTTTGAGGTTGGCTGCGTCGGCGCCTGGTCCTTGTTTCACCCGCATCGGCTCTATCTCTTTCTTAACAAGACCCAGTTGGTCCTGGGCGTGGACGAGTTCCATTTTCAATTCAGACAGCAATGCCAACCACAAGGCTGCTGCTGGTGTGTTCTTGGTACATGCGCCGATGATGAAGTCGATGGCCTTGATAAGTTCCTTGGCAATAGCGAGGCTGGCGCCTGTAGCACCGAGGATGGAGATTGGGTCGGGCATGTCGTGGATAGTTGGGTATCTGCACATCTCACCACACGACGTTATAAATCCTCCCAGAACAATCTAACACCAAAGAAGGCAACTCGATTCTGCCACCTTCCACTTCCAATTAAAGACAGTGATGTCCGGTTTAGTCGGTCTATTAAGTCCTCATTCTAAATGGGCACTCCCACCCGCCAATATATTGACCGGTCTTCTGCGCGGCCCTCTGCTCTATGAATCAAGGTAGGACGGCTAACACAGCCGAGGCATTACAACGGAGTGCAAGCAAACATTCAACCTGTCCACGGCGGTTCTGCATGCTCACATTCTCTGCTGATGTCGTAGCTATGCGACGGGCATCTGTCCCTTCCCTCGCAGCACAGGTTATTTCTTCAACCCAAGGAACAATCGCCTCATCCATATACCTGTTATGGAGTTCAGCCAGAGATATCCAATAGTAGGCTTGACGCCGGTGGAGGAGAATCAATGGCCAGGCGAAAAGCGCTCGAGCAACATTGGCGACAGTAGTGAAAATCAGACCCGTCTTCCGCCACAGGGATGTTTGCCGCCGGATCAGGAAATGGCCTTCGTAGAAGGGTTGCAGCAGTAAAACACGAAGATCCGTAGTTTGAAAGGAGGAAAGGGCCTCGATAGGCAAACATGCCGTCGCGGGGATGCGAGGGACGCCTGCAGCGGGTTCACCAGTGTCAACAGCAGTTTCTGTTGGACCACTATATGCTGAACCATCGGCCAGGGATAACCGAAGCGTGGCTAAGGATGGCTCCGCAGCTTTCTGAGAATGTCGAAGTATGGCGCGTAAGGTTTTCGAGTTCAGCAGCAATGAGCGGTGATCCTAAATGGCAATTTAGAAGAGAGGAAAGTTCATGAAAAAGGTAACAGACTTCATTTTCTGCTTGCTCCTGATCTATACCAGCGGGAGAAGGACACAACTCGGCGTACGCTGTTCTTAGACACCTCTTGATCTCTACTGATGCGCGACTTTGTAGGGTTTGGAAGGGATCTTGGAGAGTTCGAGCCGAGACTTGTTCGACCGGAGCACCCGGGTGTCTTCGAGGCTCATCTGGCTGGGATCCCAGCTCGATTAAGATGGCACTTTTCGAATGTCAGTATCCTCGTGAATGCCGTGCAATAAACCTACTCGAGCAATGTGAGCGTCTCACCAAGTACCTTTGTGAGCCGGCGTGTCGACGCGACGGCGGCCTCCTCACAAAAGCCCGGAGCCACAATAGCTTGATAATAAGCAAAGAGAGTCGGAGCCACATGACTTCTCTCTTGAAATCCCACCATGCGTTCGCGAATCCTCTCAATCGAAATTTTATCGTAATGTGCCCTCTTCGCGTCTACCTCGGGTTTGTGGGAGAGCTTCCGAAGACACTGGAAAGGCTCTTCAGAATCATGGAAAGACCCTCGAAATCGACCTATGACGCACCCAGTACCTTTGGTCAGACTGTGCTTTCCATATATCCTCGGAAGGGGGCTTGGACGCGTGATTCTCAATGTAGTCGAGGACGAACTTCGCGCTGATACCTTCAACGGGTGAACACAAGAGAACGTCGTTTGATTTGTTCATATCCCCCCAAAACATTCCAGCCTTCAATCTACGGGTACCTTCTGGGTCTTTGTCTCGGATTGCGTCGAAATATGTTCCTATCACGCAAGGAATCGGCGAATCGAGTCGATGTAGCAAGTCTGGAAGTTGCTTAGTTATTTTGTCCGACTCCGAGGCGTCCTGTACAACATTGATGACGGGTATGAAAATTACACCTTCCTCTAACAACTGGGAGAAGTAGGGAAGGTCGGACTCCTGCCAATATGCTCAGTTAGAGACTGACTCTCTCTGTGATGTACGACTCACTGAAAGCGCATGTATCGCATAACCCTAATAACTTGGTGAGCTTGCACAAATATGGTGTTGTGAGACGTACCGGAATGTTTATGAGCTACGACAACTTCGTTAGATTACTTCATACACCTATATCAAAAGCGCGACCCACCTCGGGTAGATGCTGAGGATTAGGGGAGGGCTCGAAGGCGAGGTTAATAATGGGCCAGTCATGGTGGAGCGGATCAAATGAGAGGCCGAATTTACGGCAGAGAAGAGCGATTGCGTCGAGGTAACCAAGCTTTCACAGAAATAAGTACGGAAAAAGCACCCCGTGTTGTACGAACCATTTTCCTGACCTCATTCAGGCCGGCAGTCTTGGGAGCCAACTCAAAGTCTGGTCGCTCAAATATTGTAAGCATCTCCTTGACGTCAAACGGAATAAACATCCATGCATCCCACGCTCGCCGAAATGACTCTGGTGCTTCTGGATCACCAATAGAGAGGAGATCGTAATCCACCTCCCATTGAGAGCACTGCCGGGTGAAGTCCAATTGACGCAAGAGCTCTAGGCCGATACGAAACGGCTCTATGGCGATCTCTAAGGTTGGTCCTGATAGGCCGGGCTGGTGTCGTACTCGACATGGTACTGACGTGGGGACTGCAAAGGCTCAGAAGTGGTATATCCGACGAAAAGACAATACTTACTACCGGCTGTGATAAGGGGAGAGCCAACAATGGCATTTATTAATGAGGATTTACCACACCCCGATGACCCGATAAAGGCGATTGACTTGCGATCGGAGGCGGACTGTCGCACGCGAGCTCCAACAAGGTCTTCAGCGACGAGTAGCACATCCCCTGTGGGTGGAGCAGGCTCGGAGCCAAATGATGATAGTTGTCCTTGTATATCTCTGACTACGGGCCACGTATTCCCGCACCACAAATGGACGTGGGCTGATGGCTCGATTCCAACTCCTATGGCGGCCTGCTTTGCTGCCCATTCTTTTGCGAAGTCATTTACCTGTGCGGAAATGACCTCTATGGCGGATTTTGGGTCTGGATTTCCCAGAGAGGGGACTAATGAAGACACATCTGCGCCGGTGAGGGCGAAAGGTCGACGCGAAAATGCTTCCTGCAATGCAGGTGCCTCCATGTTGTTGGTCTCAGGTGGATTCGTAGTAGTATCTCCAAGCGAGAACGAGAGAAATAGTGGCACCATTGCCGCCCGTAATGATGGACCGAGTTGTCCAACTTGTTGGGCTATTATGGGGCTTTCAGGGTGAGAAAAAGTGAGAGCTGGGTTTGGTTTATCTTCTGTTGATTGGCCGGAGGGTGTTGTGAATAATTCTACTCGGAGCGCCTCGAGGGTCTTCACGCCAGCTTGTAAGGTCTGGGTAAAGGCATCAAGCTCGGCTAAATTCTGTGCATCTTGCGTGGTACGAGACTGTAGCAGTTGAATGATAGCAATATGAACAGTGAAGTCGGAGTGAAGCTGCAACAGCTTGCTACCAACTGTCACCCAGCACGGGTCGTCAGTTGGTGGGAGTGCAGCGGCGCGCGCAACGAGCTCGTTTAGAACGAAGAGCCCATGTTGTAGATCATTGATCACAGTTGGGAGCTTAGAGGCCATCCTGCGCAGAAAACTCAGTGGTGGCGCGGACCAACCGCAAGCGTACGACGAAGGGCAAGGCACGTTGAGAGCACCCATGACGCCGCTTGCAAAGAACTTCCACACGTAGGATGAGATACGTGTGTAGAGCGACACGCTGAAGAGCCGCGCAACTGCCTTCGCTGCCGCCTTCGAAAATGTGGCAAACCGTTTTCCCGCTCCAGGTCATTAAAATCTGTGAGAGTACTTGATTGACATTCTTGAATTTATTTCAACCCTTGTTGAACACACGCGCATATTTCTCTCAACAGGACATAAACCTCAGGTCCACACCCAAACAATTTGCATTGAGTACAAATGTGCAAAGAAGGATACAACACCAAGTACAAATATCTCCAATCAAGTGTGAGTAGGGCGTGCGGGACGATGGGGAAGTAAAATGCCACATCGCAGCATAAGCGCAAGCAGAAAGTCAAAATAGGAAGAGGGGCGACGCTGATGGAGCAACTAGAAAACATTAAGCACCGTGCACAGTCCTAGGTCTTAGCGCTGGGACCAAGAAACGACTCTCAGCGCTGACGTACTGGATACGAGAGACAGTCGTAAAACCACGGCAGCCGTGTACTCGTACAAGAGTCGCGCACCTTGGGCGACGACCGCCCTGGTTGTTTGGCTAGGCTGGAGGACGATATCAGCCAGGTGAAATGGACTGGAAAATGATACAAATCATGATGGATCGTCTTCCTGTGGTATCCCCAATTTCAACACCTTCGGTGGATAATCTCAAAGCGTCAGCGCAGATTTCACGGAAAACACAGAACCAACACACAGTTGGGACAGGGGAAAGTGGTTAGTCCGGCCTTGGTGACATGGTCCTTCGCATATTCGTCTGAGGCAAACCTTTGGCCACTGTGAGAAGTGGGGTACGGGTCAATGCCCGAGACTATGATAGGCGAATTATGACACGGCCTAACAGGCGGGACGACCGGTATCACCTTGGCATAGGTATGGGTAGTGTCCGAAGTGTTCTTGCCGCTGGTGACGAACGGCCCTGGAGAAGCGAGCATCTACATGTCCACAGTTGTAGCCAATGAACCAGTTTTTGCCACTACGACTAAGACTGGAGAAAAAGAACACACTATAAACGAGCTTCCCAGGTATCCCCAAACTGTGATTCGACCCTATGATAGCCATGGCAACCGGGTCGCCAACGTCTAGCTCAATAGCATGAGGGTTATCCTTGTCGAACTGCCGGACACCCTCTCTAGCGTTATCGAGAGCTGCGGCATCTGTGGGCTCCATAGAGGAGATTGCTGATGACTGGTGCTG
>Ga0307513_10003008_pt1 | contig 22996 bp, 17 predicted proteins | sample 15_EM_MG_FD_202174 | JGI IMG/M metagenome (GOLD analysis project Ga0307513, IMG submission 202174) | Populus trichocarpa ectomycorrhiza microbial communities from riparian zone in the Pacific Northwest, United States - 15_EM | ecosystem: Host-associated > Plants > Roots > Unclassified | place...
GGGTCGGGGGGGGGGGGCGCGGGGGGCGTGCGGGGGGGGGGCGGGGGGGGGGGGGGGGGGGGGGGGGGGGCCCCCCCCCCCCCAGGTCAGAACTTAATGTAAACCAAAGAGAGGAGTCCCGCTGCTGCTTGCAAAGCAAAGCGCCCAAAGAGGAAAAGAGTGAACTCTTGGGAGGCTTGATTTACCGGCGGGTTTGGTTGGGTAGTTTGGGCCCGCAACATGCTGCACATGAAGCTGCGAGTGATAATGAGTGAATACCGATGCATGGGTTTGACTGCGGTGCCCACAGTATTGTACGGCAAAGCGAGCCCACCATCCCTGAGCGGTCCGAGACAATAGAATTCGCGACCGGGCACGGTGGGTCCAGGTCAGCCGGTAGCTAGCTAGCTATTTTAGCCTCGGAATTTAGCTTTTCAACGCCCAAGTGACCCAGCATCGTAGCAGCCACCAATCGCCAACGAATCACAGCACCGAACTGATTCAAAACAGTATTAACATTCCTGGTCGCGAAATTTAGTGTCTCAGACCGCCCAAGGGATAGCGAGGGTACCCACGTTGCTGATCTCTGTCTTGCAAAGGTTGCATGGGCGTTCTCGTGTCACTGTGTGCTCACTTGTTCTGGATGCTGTGGACCACCGTAAGCAGGACGCGCAAGTCGATGTCATATCTTGAGTTCCGATCGGTGACTACCGATAAGCTGGAAGTAAGTAGCATTGCCATTGTTTCCCTCAACTGCTCGTTGTGCAGTACCCCTAGCCGCTATATCGGAGCTGAGAGGTTTGAGGTGCCGTGAATGGCATTGTGACATTACCGTAGCGTCAATACCATTGGCGCACGGTAGGTGTGGGGGGGCAAGGTGTCATCGAGATTACCCTACCAGTACTTCCAGAGAATCCAATCAGCGCTGGCGGTGACCAGGCCCGATGTGTTGACTAGTGTTGACCATGACTGGTCAGTGACTAGAGGTCAGTGGAAGGGGGTGATCGGGGATGATGGGTATATAATATAGTGGTCAAGTTTTTCTTAGAAAACCCCCGGCTCAGTCCACTTGTCCCAGTTTTGTGCTCTATTTAGGCAATGAAAAGAGATTGAAGTCCCGGGCAAGAAGTTCTCGAGTACCCGGAGACAAGGATTGGGGATCTGTACGAGCGCTGATCTTTTGTAACAACTTATACGAGCATTTTGGGGATCCCCGTTTTCGGATACCCGTACTTCCTGCCTATAGCATAACGGGGGTCAGCAAATTTTAGGGATGACCACTCTTTACTGCCAACACTGAGTCCAATGATCATTCCTCAAAATATAAAAGCGATCGGTTGAGTCAGGAGTGTGCGATGGGGCTTCGCAATATTCATACCCGAGTTGTCATTCTCAGCCTCGTTGTCTCCCGTGTTCCTGCCCCATACGCTGCCAAAGACGACACGCCTCTCAGCCGTACCATCCCTCGAGAATAAACCTCAAAAGTGCATTTTGGGTTTAGCACCACTTCTGTTCCTTTAAAGCTGTCAAGCTCTTCCTCCTCTCTACTTTGTCGGACAACTTTCCGAAGACCGCTAACTATTCGGAAAAAAACCCCTCCGAAATGCATAAGATCCTTCCCCCAGCTCTTTTCACCGACCAGGACAAGGCCCCCGGATTGATCATTGAAGACAATGGCCTTACTATTTCTCTCCCGGGTACTGTTCGGGCCCTCCTCTTTTCGCTTGTGAGACTGAATAGCTAATGTGAGAAGCGCGCTGGGGGTCTGCCGCTCAATGCGCCCGTGCCAACACCTTCATTCCTATCGACCACGACCGCATGTACTACTACGAAATGACAGTCGTGGATGAAGGTGATGGCAAGAATGTCGGTCTTGGTTTCTGCGCTAGGGACACTTCGCTGAACGGCATGCCAGGATGGGAGGTAAACGCATGGGGATATCACGCTGATGATGGGGCCAAGTTCCCCGGACGTCCCCAGGGGCTGAAATATGGCCCCGTGTACGGTACTGGGGATGTTGTCGGTTGTGGAGTGGATTTCAAGAGGGGGTTTGCCTTCTATACTCTGAACGCCGAGTATCTGGGTAGGGCTGCCGGATTCCCAGCTCGGAATTTAGTTAACCTCTTCTCTAGGCCCAGCTTTCTCGCTTAAGGAGGGGCTTCGCATTTGGCCGATGATAGGGATGGGCAGTGCAGGCGCAAAGGTTTCTATTAACTTTGGTCAGAGGAAGTTTGTGTGGGACGGTATCGATGAATTGGAGGGGCGCTTGGGAGATAATGCCGTGATTGAGTACGGAAAAGATGCGTGCTGTGAAAATTGTGGTCTTCCTTAATTGTTTTCTGGGGGTTTTTATGGGAAATGTGGGATCTTGTGAGTCGCGATCAGTATGTTTCGAGAACAAATATATAGAGTGGCCCACTGTCTTGCATAAATTACAATACCGGTACTGTATGATATGCTGTGATTCTTGTGGCGGAGAATGGTGGGTTTGGGCTCTTTCGCTACCCTGAAACCTAAGCCCTTCTGGGTTTGGGGAAGGTCTGGAGGGGCGCTAGTCTTGGCAAGGCTGGTCCCAGTAAATTCAACCACCCCGCAACGAGCAGTCATCTCATCTTACAAAGCCTTGATCACCACCAATATTCCCTTCCAACAAACACCCACCCTGTCTCCTCTGGCAACTCGATATTTTGCTCGTACGCTTTCCCGTCGAGTTTCCTCCCCCCAAACCTTGTATCGTTATTCTACTCGGATACAAAGGACCATGGCATCGCCGGTTCTCTCTGTCTCTCCGTCAGACGTTACCCTCCCCCTTATTCTCTCTTCATACAAGTCACTTCCAATCACCATTTCCACCGAGGAAAAGCCTGCGGTTTCTCGTTTGACACTGCCAAACAATGATTCTGTTGCCGGAACTAACACCATTGCTTCACATCTCTCCACTCTGATCCCGTTGTTTGCAAAGACAACTTACACCGACGTCGAATCCGCAGAAATTCAACAATGGCTGACCTTAACATCTGCTACCCCTATTCCGGAGGAGGCCATTGCTCGATTGAACGGGAACCTGAAATTCCGCACCACCATTCTCGGCGAGAAGTTGTCAATTGCTGATGTGGCCGTTTACGCCCGCGTCAAGGGTCAGGTAGCTTCATGGAGTGACGAGCAGAGGACAGGTGAAAAGGGCTATAGGCACATTGTTCGTTGGGTTGATTTTGTTCAGAACACTCCAGATTTGGGATTGCAGATTCCTGCAGAAGACAAGGTTGTTGTGGATCCTACCAAGGTCCTGGTTTACCTGAAGCCTGAGGAGCCTGTTAGGGAAAAGAAGAAAGAGGGGGCTGCGACCGAGGACTCGAAGAAAAAGGGGAAGGGCAGAGTGGCTGCGGAGAAGATTAAGGAGGAGGCTGAAAGGGCGAAGGAGGGCGTCATGGACGCGGCTGGAAAGGCAGCAGCAGCAGTAGCTAGTAAAGGCAAGCAATCTAAGAGAGAAAAGGGGGAGAGGCCAAAGAGGGAGGCTCCTAAAAAAGAAGGTAATTGTGGCGATTTATTGCTTCACATTGAATCGGGCCAAACTTACGTTTATCAGAACCCCTTATTTCTCCTTCTCAAATCGACCTCCGCGTTGGGCATATCCTCTATTGCATGCCTCACCCAAATGCCGACTCGCTGTTTGTTTCTACAATCTCAATGGGTGATCCCGAGGGCTCTGCCCTTGTGACCCCTCATTCCGAGCTATCTCTCCCCAGCACAGTTCTCGCAAAATTTACACCTCTTCCCACGGTCCGCACAGTCTGCTCTGGCCTGAACGGCCTTGTACCGGTCGAGGAGATGCAGGACCGTAAAGTCGTTGTCGTCGCAAACCTCAAGCCCGTGACCATGCGTGGAATCAAGTCCGCAGCCATGGTACTTGCAGCCTCACCCGCCCCCGCCCCGGGCGAGGACCCAACAGCACACAAGAAGGAGACTGTAGAGCTTGTTGCACCACCTGAAGGTGCTGCTGCCGGCGAGAGGGTATGCTTTGAAGGATATAAGGCTGAGCCAGAGGCAGTGCTGAACCCCAAGAAGAAAATTTGGGAGCAGATCCAGCCCGGCTTTGCCACAACATCTGATTTGGATGTGGTCTTTGACAGGGAGAAAGCAGGATGGACTGGAGATGCAGCACAGGGTAAAGCTCCGGGTGAAGGTCCGACGGGAAGGTTGGTTACGGAGGGTGGTGGAGTCTGCAAGGTTAAATCTCTAGTAGGAGCTGTTGTTAGGTAGATGCTGTTTACCATGGGGTTTATTTTCTCTTTAGAGGATAAAACTAGCTTGCTTGCTTTTCATGCTTTGGTGGGCGTACCTTGTTGTAACATTGGATTGCACTGAAAGTTTTATCTAATGGCCACAGAAGTTTTATTCTTTTTTTCCCATTTTAACTTTGCAAAAGTTGTTGGATATCCGTGGCCCGCAGGAAACAGGGTTACCTGGTGTTGAAAACCGGTACTATAGTGAAGATACAGTGACTTTGACTTATAGCATGAGGCATAGACCTTCGCAAGATAGTATATCATAGTCCGTTCCTACGAAGCAGTGGCGTATCGTACTACATACCCAAACAGACGACTCCCAATCCTAGGGCCCCAAACCTCTATCAAGCTCGGTCGGCGTTGCCAGTAAGTTAGTCGTGGGAGAAAATGGAGTTCACGCTTATGTCTTGGCACACGTATTATCACCCCCGCTTTCCCAACCCATTGCTCCTCAGCGACAAAATGCCTTTCCCCGATAATGACAGAAGACAGGAGTTAACCACTCTGGAGAGTATGTAAACATGTATTATAATAAATTTCATAAGTATAGGCGCAGTCATTCTCTCTTAGAAGGCAAAGGTTGAGTAGTACTTTTTCCCACGACTGGCCAATCAAAGCTCGTGCATATACTATCACTCGAATGTACCAGTGGCTTTGAAGGAGACAGTGACTCAACACTCGCATGATAGCTAAGAGCCTCAGCAGCAAATAAAAATCTGCTACGGCAGTGTATCTCCACGCACACTGCCCAGTTGATCGATTACTTCTATAGTATCGGGTGCGAACCGTTTCGACTGGAGGCGGAGGAGTATGATAGATGTTTGGAAATTCTAGATATAAGAATAAAAAAGAATAAAAAAATGAATGAATGAATGAATGAATGAAAGGCAAGTTAATCCCCGTCAACACCCCACCTACTTTCCAAAACATTTTGAGCACAAACTCCCCCATCCCTCCCTCGCCCGTAGTTCCTAGTTGTTTGCTTTTTTTGATCCTCGAATAGGCATTACGTACTCTCCACTTTCCTCTTCTTCGACCCATTCGCAGCAGTGGGGACTGCCGTGACCGTGCTGCCAGCGTTTTCGCATATCGTATCGGTGGAGGGAGGCTCGGACTTCATGGTCTTTCCCCCCTCCCCCTCCCCTTCCCCTAACTGAGGCTTCGGCTCAGACTTGAGCGTTGGGGGGTCTTGAACCACCGGAACGGGAGGTTGCGATCCAGTCTCTGGATCTCCCACCACCACAGCCTCCGCAACTCTAGGCAAGTGTGGGACCTGGGTCGCCGCAAATCTACCTATCGCCCTCACCGCTTCATCAACGACCGGTATGGAAACTTGCTCCTCGGCCCCGGTCCCCCTACATTTGGGTGGCATCGGCAGGCGGGCAAATAGCGCTGGTGCCAACTCCTCCTGCTCGGCCAATTCTTCCCCTTCCTCCTCTTCCTTAAGCGTGATTCCCGCCGCTGAAGGAGAAGGCAGGGGGAGTTGCAAGGCGTCATCCTCAGACCTTTCCATCTTGACACAGGAGGAAGAGGAGGAGGAGGATTGTGATGCCCGAGTTTTACTCACCGCCACCGCTGTCCTCCGCTTCTTCCCGTCCAGCATCGAGGAGGCGATGTCATCCACGTTGATGGTCTTCTTCAGCCTGCTCCAGCGCATCCTAGCGGCTGCGGGGTTGATGCTGAAGTCTGCTGCCACGCGGGTGAAGTCGATCTATTCATTCTATATTAGTCACCCGTCTCCCGCCCCCCTTGAAGTTTTCTAGGAGGAGGAGGAGGAGGGGGAGGAGGAAGGGGAGGGGGAGATAAACTGTTTTATAATCACTCCTGATAAGACATGCGAATAGGAACTTGACGTTCTCGTCTATTGGTGCTTTCGCTGGCATGGTAGAGGAGAAAGAAAGGAAGCGAGGGGATTGTTAATTGCTGTTCGGATTTGGAACAAAATTTATTTGGGAGAGATGCTGTTGAGGAGGTGCCGTTAAGGGGGTTGGCTAGTTATGAACAAGGGTGAACATATAGAGACGGTGGGGCAAACTCAGATGTTAGATAAAGGATAGGGCGTAGGGGCCGAGAAAGCAAACAGTGACGGTGGTAATAGTCGTATGCGGGACGGGAAGGGTGCAGGGGGAGCTGGGAGATGGTGAAAGTGTTATGGTGAGTGATAGGTTGCGATATTGTGGTACGGTGTGATAGTTAGATGGTGGTCAATTTGTTACTTGCATCAATTCTTCTTCCACGTGACAAGAAACTGCATCATCGTACTCTTGCTGTGGATCCTCAGAGGATTGTTAATTCGTGAGCCTTTTGCCGCATTAATACACAGAGCCAAACTTTATTATGGCATTAATCTCCCAATCGTAGATTAGCTAGGTCTAGCCTCATAAGCAACCTATCGATTTTCCCAACTCCCCCACCACCCTTTCTCTCAGAAAATAGCAGCTCGCCGCCTCCAATATCCCTCTCTTCGTCCATTTTCTGCAGTCTCTCAACCAGCATGCCCAGTAAATTCCTCACTAACCTACAGCTCGCCATACACTCCGCGACTTCCTTATCATTCGTGCTAGAATCGGGGGTAATGTTCAAATCAGTAAGATGATTCCTTCGACCCATGCGCTCAACATGGGAAGCGAGGGCTTCGGAAGCAATTAGGAACTTCTTAAGTAGAGGCGCAAACTGATGGTCAGCCAAGAACAACCCTCGTTTCAGTCGGGAGAGGTAAAGGTGATGTTCCCGCATCAACGACTCAGGGTCTTGCTGTTCTTTGGTCTTCTCCTCAACGCTCTTGACATCTTCACCTTCCCCTTCCGCCATCCAGACATCCCCGTCTTCGTCTTGCTGCTGCTGCTGCTGCTCCGGGGTCTCCTCTAGGCCTTCGCCCAGAACATCCATTAGCGCACGAAAGGCGCCTTCAACCACTTCTCCTTGCCAGTAGCCTACCAGCGCTTCCAGGAAAAATACGTTTAGGCCAGCTGTTGCCCAAACAGCCCTCTCAATACCCTCGCGTTTCTTGATCACCTCTCTACGAGCCCTTGCCACTGCCCTATTTTCGCTCTTAGAAAAGGCTAGGGGAGAGGGTGGATATCGTCTGCCACGCCATAAGGCTTGTAACCTAATCAAAGTGCGGCGAACGGAGACGAGGTATGCAAATATAGCGTCATAGGTCTCTAGATCTGCCGATTGCAGAAAGAGTTCCAAAGGCCAGCTAAGGTGGAAATTTAGTGTAATCGGAACACCAACCAAGAGGTCTTTGAATGACTCCCCAAGCCTAGCCTTCGGATGGATGGGCGTTGAAGCCGCAGATGCCGCAGGCGGGGGCTTGACAAGAGACAAGTATAGAAGATCCCTTGCGGTATCTAACCTCTCATCAGTTGTCTCCTCGCCTTGAAGTGACGAAAGTACCCCCCAGGTTCTTGTCAATATCGATGATACTTCGCCCTCTTTGACAACAGCACCACTCGAGCTGGATTTGACGCCCGACGCACCCATGCCCCCACTAGCACCAGGCCGTCGCCATCGATTACGTACTTGCTCAGATGCCTGCTCAACTATGGCGCCAGCAAACTCTCCGCGGCCGAGAAGAAAGAATTCTCGCAGGACATGAACTACGTCAATAATTTTCGAAGCTGGTAGAAGGGTTTGTAAGGTATGTTTTGATAAAGACAGTCGTATTTCCGATATCGCGGTATGAAGTTTCTGTGGTGATAGTGGAGATTGAAGTGACTGCAGGTACGACAGATGGGCCGGAAGAAGCGTCATTTCTGGACTAATTGTGTCGGACGTAGTTTCAGTATTCGCCCCGCCCCGTAACCGAATTATCGAGAGTGCGCGTCCAATAAATAATATAGAAGAGGCTGTATCTGGCATCACGAAGGAAGGTAGACGTGATTTGGCGATAGTGTACTCCTTCAGCACACCAGTTTCGTCCTCGTTTACGGGATTCAACACTACCGACTCCGACTCTGTGATGAAAAAGTCCTCAGAACTCGGGAGCCTTCCATACAAAACCCACGTTGAAACTTCCCGTAACCAAGCTGTCTCGGCGATCTTGAGTAAATGCAGCGATACAGCCTCTAACGTCGGGAAACCGGTGTGAATATCCGTTCGCAGTCGGTTGACCAGCTCCCCCCCGCCCATTTCTCCCATAGCGGAGGCAAGCGAATGCAAGTAAGACAATATCCTCTCCCACCCTTCGAACCCGGACATTATTCTTGCCAGAGACACGATGTCATAACCACCGACCATACCCGCAGACCGTGAGAGAACCTGCTGCTCGACCAAGAGAATTCGTGTACGGAAAGCATGCAGGTGGGATGTGGAAATGCCGCTCGCAACCGCACGCGCGATGGTTGAGGGGTGGGTGGTAGTGATCGTGGAACAAGCATTTCGGAGGGAGATGTGGAGATGTCCGAGGGATGATAACGAGGACAGCAGGGCCCTAGCTAACCTCCGTTAGCTCTTGCCCAGAGAATTGAGAGAGACCAAGAGACCTTTCGGATGGAGATACCAGCGGGAAGGAGGGTAGAAGGCCAGAGGGGGTGAGTATTGGCGATGGATGCCCAGAGAGTAGTAGAAATAGCTCATGCAGCATTGTGATGCTGGTGATAACGGTGGTGGGGCGGTCTGGTATTAGGTGGTGGGGAAGGTCTACAGCAGTCGGTCGGTGATTGGGTTTGTCTAGTGGGTTAGGGTTGTGGGAGTTGGAAGCCCCAGAGCTTGTAAATGATAGAGCAGGAGAGAACATGCACTGGAGTACCCTTATGATACTGTAGTTATTTCTTGGCTCCCCAGATGGATATTCTAGAGAAGCTCCATTACTGGTTTTGTCTAACCTGCCCAGTTAAACCAATTGTCCCGCCGCTGAGCTTTCTAACTGCACAGTGCTGCAATATGATGCTCGAGTAAGATTGTTGGCCACTTGCAAATCCGGCTGTTGGAGGCCGAAAGGTAAGCTGCACCCGACAAACTGCGTGATATAATTTCTCTTTGTGCCCAGGACCTCCGTAAACACCGACATAGTCTAAACACGGCTTCGGGCATGTATGCAGCTGTACGGTAGTAAATTTCTAAGACTCTGGTTTATAATCAATGAAGCAAGTGTCGGTAATGGACTATCCTCTCAATTTGTTCGAGATCAGGTTTTTTTCGGGGTTTTCCTCTCCACACTCCTGCCGGGGTGGTGGGGGGGGCAAAAATTGGTTGGCATTTCAGTAAACCCCAATACCTGTAAACGAACTTTTGCCCCTAGCTATATAATTAAATTTTAGCAATCTTAGGGAAGAAAGGAGGAGGAAAAATACCTTTATAACACGATGATCTCCCATCCTACCCTTCGAAGTTTCTTCCGCCCCCAACTTTTTCGCCAGGTTTACAAGAAGTACACACTGCCATCCTCAGCATTACCTAAAATACAATCACGAACAATGACTGTACGCATAGATACTTCCCCCAAGTCTGTTACGACAGCTGTATTACAGCACAGACTAATAACTTCGATAGGCTCCCGTTCAGAAGCACAAAATCACTGAGTGGGTCGCAGTGGACTCCAAGACTGGTGAATTTCAACGCAAACCTGTTTGTCCCCCTTTGTGTTCCAAACATGAATTTAGTCAATTCCTCACCTGATGTATCTAACTTTTTATAGTCTGTATTTCGCGACGCCATCTCAAGAGCTCCTGGAGCTCAATTCCCTCCGGCGAAGGGCCGGTACCATCTCTACGTCTCATACGCCTGTCCGTGGGGTAAGCTGCCTATGATACTTCACCTATCCCACTCAGGTAACAATTAAAGCTGATATAAACAAACCCAACCCAGCACACCGTACACAAATCATCCGTGAGCTCAAAGGCCTGCAAGACATCATATCACTAAGTGTCGTGCATTGGCACATGGGGTCCAAGGGATGGCGCTTCGCAACCGAGGAAGAAGTTGCCGAGTCTCCAGAGATGATTGCCGCTCCAGAGCCCTTGAACGGGGCGACCTATCTTCAGGATATCTACTTCAAGGCAGACCCCCAATACAGCGGCCGCTACACCGTCCCAATCCTCTGGGACAAAAAGACCAACACTATCGTCAACAATGAGAGCAGCGAGATTATCAGGTTCCTCTACACCGAATTCGACGATCTGGTGGACGAGAAATTCCGTGGAAATCTATTCTATCCTGAGGAAAAGAGGGGGGTCATTGATGAGCTCAACTCGTGGGTTTACGATACCATAAACAACGGGGTCTACAAATCTGGGATCGCCACCAAGCAAGGAGCTTATGAGGATGCTGTGACAGCACTGTTCGCGTCCTTGGATCGCGTGGAGGCGCTTTTGAAGTCTTCTACAGGACCCTACCTTCTCGGCGACAAGATCACGGAGGCCGATGTGCGCTTATATCCCACTATCATCCGCTTCGATCCGGTGTATGTCCAGCATTTCAAGTGTAACATTGGGATGATTCGCCATGAGTATGCTCCTTCTCCTTCGCTGCACTGAAAAAAGGGAGAAAGCTAACGGTAAAAAGTTATCCCGCTATACATAAATGGCTAAGGCATCTCTACTGGGAGGTCCCGGCTTTCAAAGAAACCACAAATTTTGAGCATATCAAAAAAGTAAGTGGCCAAGAACAAACCCAACCTTTTAGTCCAACTATGATATAATAGAACCTAATTAATGTCGGTAGCATTATACAAAATCCCATACGCAAATAAATCCGACTGGGGTGACACCGCTGGGGCCTCTACCACATATCTTGCCCCAGGAGGTTTGAAATAAAGCTTTAGCTTAGGAGACCCACGACGGTCAACTATCATAGTCAATCACTCGAGGAGCTGATAGGAGGGGAGGGAGACCTTAGGTGTAGAAACTCTCAGAAAAACCTGACCTAGTCAGCTAAGGGAACCATTTTTCATATACCAGTCTTATTGTGCATCTTGCTTCAGTGATGGGAACTCGCAATCGTACTCAAGTAGAGCTCAATCAAATCCCCAGAAATACCTCATAGGACGACACTAGACCAGGCCACAGCTGTTGATACATCCCCAATCATATAAGATCCACATCTCCCCATCCCATGTAATTATTTCTTGTAATCATCAGGGCCCCCAACATTGAACTCGCGTGTGCTCCAGCCCTGAGTCAGCACCCCCGCAACCTCTGCCACCTGAATCCTATGATACTTATTTATTCCATGCTTTTTCACTATCATCAAAACGATAGGAGTCTGTGTTGTCATAAGACCGAAGGCTGCAATCCTAAAATGCGTCTCAACCCCAACTTGGATTGCCCAAACCGCATCACCCCCTTCCACTTCCTCCTCTCCGCACAGCTCCCACTGATGGTCGCCATGATATGCATCAAACCTCTTTCCGTCCATACCATTCTCATATGTCTCCACGTGTACCGTCTCAACTACTTTTCGCACCATCCTTGCGGGCGCAGAGAACCTGAAATACCCCAGCTCATCCACATCCCCTGTCGGGGTGTCCTTGAGCCACCAATGATCGTTGATGATCCTCCCTACAGGCACCAGTTTTCCGTCCATCTCGATCTGGGCTACACCCTCCACAGACGTCTTCGGCATCACAGGCATCGTCGATATGACATGATCCGGCTGCAAGAACAGAGAGATGATCATCCAGGACGCCCTCCGCCCTGACCGCATCAATTCCCGAAGTAGCGCAATAGTAGCACCGCGTCGGTCGTCTTCGTGGAATTTCGAGGTATCAAGCTGGACGTCGAATAGCGCCATGATACTGAACACCATGTCAACTGCTCTCGATGAAGTCCGCATAACAGCACTTTTCCAGATGGCAGATTCATTCAACTCTCGCGTGTCGCTGGCGCTGTCCAATAAAGCGCAGCGCAGGGAGAAGCATTGGCCTATTCCGAGCGATCTACTTCCAAAAATCTGTGTTGGGACCTTAGACTCAGTGCTCTGGTTGGGCCCATTAGGATCCGTGACGAAGTTCATTTCCTGCCTTATAGTGCCTTCCAATAGTGTTGCCGTATCGCTAACCGCGGTCTCCCCAGGCTCTATCTCACGAATGCTTCCGGCCATGACCCCCTGGATGGCCGCGTCCCCGTGTTTCCATTTGAATAAAACCTTGGTGGATCGCGGGAGCAATGCTTCCTGAAGTGTCCAAGCCCTCCCGATCCATACAGTGGGCTCTTCGAGAAGCAGCAGCCTCGATAGCCCGCCGGGTAAAATTATGCAAGGGTCGGCCCTCTTGTAGAGACTTCCCATGATTTGTATTTGCCAATTCTTGTCCTCGCTAATCGCCTGTGCGATGCAGACCTTGTCGAGCCAGATTAACAACTGGTCGTAGTGTAGGGCCGCATAGCAAGCGCTTTTGACGACATCGATGCTCACTGGGTCGGCCCTGGCCGCCCCCACCACTGCGAATGCGCCCAATGGCGGCTGTTGCCCCTCGAGTAAGGGATTGCCTTTCCAGACGTAGGAGATTGTAGAAAATCGTTCGGGAAGCTCGGCATACTCAACGACTCGCAGAAGGTTCTGGTTAGCAAAAGCAGCGGTGTCGATGAAGCGGTAACGGTGCATGTTTGCGCAGGATGTTATATCGAAGGGTTCGACCCTGAGCCTGTCCAGCGGGACCTCAATGATGACCTCGCCGCCCAGAACTATCTTCGCCATCCTTTGTAAAGTTAAAGGTTCTCTGCACTCCGTTAGTCTAACAAGTAATATGATAGATTAGTCAACTTACTTTAGTTAGAGGGGAAGCAAGCTACCGAAAACTCTTCCAGAGTGTTGGAGAAGAACTAGACTATAGCGAGAAAACAGCCACATTCTACTTGACTTATATCTTGAGAATTGAGGGGTAATCGGTCAGGACAACAACAGGTTCAACCCGCAAAAGGCAGGGGTTCAGCTGAATTCTGGGAAAACCTTCAGGCAGAATACCTCATCCGGTGCGTTGAAGATCCCGTGCCGCCATGGCCCGCATGAAAACTTGATTGTGGCCAATTGCAAGGAATTTGACTCTCCTTGGGCAAGATATTGGTTACTTCGCCACCAACTAGCTTTACCGCGGTGTCTCCTATCATACCAAGACACAAGGCACTTATACCTAACCTTTTAGGGAAGGTGAGTGCCGTGACCCTGGTGATGGCAAAGCCTCCCCACTGATGATTGACCATGGCTTGGGAGCACAATTTCTACTATCGCTCGAGGTTACAGTACGTGGCAAAACTCCTTTTCTGTAGCTTCAATTTCCCAACACGAAGCATTTCTCAGGACGGAGGATAGGATGAGGAAGCAGGTCGTGGATGAACACCCGCGCTCGATTATGATGGCTCCTCCATTACCGTAAAAACTCGAATAATTGAACCGTGCGCTATGAAGTCCAGAATTTCCTTCTCTGGAACGGGGACAAAAACACAGCAAAAACACAACCTCTTTCCCCCTTCCGAGACAGAAAAAAAATTAATTTTTTAACCTTACTAAGAAAGAAAAGTCCAACGACATAGCACACGGCTCAATCATTCGAGCTTCTACGGTATGTCATATTATGGTAATGCCTAGAATAAAGTTGGAAACGTTGGAGTTCAACTTTGCACTACGGAATCCGAATGGGGACATAACTTAGCTGGTCAAGCACTTTGAGCGAACCTAACGGAGATAACCGAGCCAAGATGAGAATCTGAGTCGAGGGAGAAGTAGTATTAGCCTACTTACATAGCTCCATAAACAAACAACTAAACGGTGGAGAAGGGTCTTGAGGAACCTGGTATTGAATCCGAAACTGCTTCTGCCAATCCGATACTATACGAATCTCTAAAACAAGGTTATGCTTTCCGAAGAAATTCCGACATCCCCGAGTATATCCCACTAAACCACATGCGGTGAAACGGATGAGGAGGGTTTTGTGGGAAAGGTCCTGTTGCCCCAAACTGCATTGGAGACACAGAGTCTCACTCGCGCAGTCCTCTGACTTGGTTCCCCAGCACAAGAACGGGGAGTCACCAACACGAGAGAACAAATATATAATGTCGTTAACTTATGATTGGCCACAGCTTGCACAGTATGACGTGTAATCAGGATAGAAGTGATTTCTATCTCCCCATTTATTTCCAGTGCTAGATGTACTGTAACTAACGCTGTACACACCCTTCTGTAATCCCCATTCCTATAAGTAAATTTTATCTAAGAGGCCACATGTCACGATATCACGGGAGCTGGTAGATTGGCCCATATGCTTAACCGAAATAGAGTTTTCATGGAAGGATCATTGCCCTTTCGGGGTATAGAAATGCAAAAGGTGCTGGTTTTAGAATTGGAATCCCCTTTTTGAGATATTGCTTATCTTGATGGAGGAGGAGGATCTGATATTGAGGAGGATGTCAGCTTCTACATCACCACCAACCTATAATATCGTAAGGTACCTCTCGGCCGTGGCAAGTGGGAGGAAGTCTGCTCTGCAAGGGACAAATCCCTTCCCAAAATTTGGCCGCTTAGGGGGTATAAATATCCCCCTCCCACCCTCCACCCCCCCCGTCCCCTCACCAGATACGACATTGAGGAGGAAGGAAAAGAGCATTTCATAATATTATTGCTATAATAATATCATTATATAGTATGACGGGTGCAGGAAGTGAAATGGATATCCTCCCATTAGAATATTTCAAATGGTGTAAATCCACTAAGAGGTGGAAGAATAGGCTATGCCGTCTAAACATGACCCAACCGATCAACATCTCTAACTTACGTGATAGAAAACCCAAGGGCAAAGATATCTCCTAGCAGGCCTTGATCACATACTTCGTGATCTGCCATAATATAATGACACTCGAGAGAGCTACTCCCACTTACAGAGCCAACGTAATAACTAAAACAATAGATTAACTAACAAGTATGATGAGAATCTCTCCCCTTGCCTAAGATTGCGTGAAAACCCCGGCTGGTAAGGTTGTTAGAAAATTGGCTTAACCGAATTTCAGCTTACCCTAGTGCCGCATGAGGTGACCTACATCACAGGATTACTGGGTGCACCATCTGTCGCCAAGAAGGACAGGAAGGATCTAGCGCTGGAGGGGGAGGGAGGGCAGGAACCCGTGGCGGAGGTGATGGCACGATCGTGTGGGCGTATCTGATAGGAGAAGGGTGTTGTGGTGTGAACTCTGTATTAAGGTTGCTATGATAGTTACGGTTCACCTTAAGTTGTGAAAATTCTACATGCGTAATCTTATACCCGTTCATGCCCCAGAACGTTCACTCGTCCACACTTTGGTGTTCCTCCATCACGTGTGCGCTCCTCTCTGCTCCTAATACATCGTGCTATTGCACTAGTGGGGTTACCATACCACCAACTCGCGCTTGAGAAGGGGTCGCGGCTGTGGAATTGAAAGGAACTGGCTGAAGTACTATGGGACTGCTTGGTTCATATGACTAGTACAAGATGATGCGGCCCGGACTTTAGTAGTCTATGTTTATATTTCTTCTTATCATAGTCTAGTGGGGGGTAAAAACATAAAGGCAGGCATCAGCGTGAGATTGGTTCGCCACATTTGGGTGGCTTGAGTGGGAGCCCAGCGTCTATCAAGGAGGCTGAAGACCCCCGCTTTTGTTCAGCTTCCAGAAATTCTTTAACCGAGCATAGACTATTCAATAACTCCTCCACGATAGCGGAAATGTCTCAATATCACGCTAACTCCTTTAACACGAACTCTTTCAATGTGTCGCACAATTATACTGTTACCGATGATCGGTCTCAACTCCTAACCTGGCTATCACCCCTCGAGCCTAGGCTACGGCATCGGGATATCCAAGAGCGCCGCGTCGACAACATTGGGGAATGGCTCATTCAAACCGAAGAATTCAGAAGCTGGCATGACGGGAGTGGGGAAGGTGAAGGTGATAGGGCAGTCTTGTTTGGTTATGGAGATCCGGGGGCAGGGAAGACATTCATCAGGTAATGAAGATTATTCTTGGGGAGGGAAGGAAGAGAGTTAGTACTAACATGCCGCGATGTTAGTTCGCTAATAGTGGACAGGCTCTGCGATCAGGCTAGAGGACAAAACACCACTGTCACGTGTTTTTACTTTGACTTTGCGGCGCGGAAGGATCAGTCTGCCACAGCCATGCTGGGTTCTTTGCTGAAGCAGATAGTTAGCGGAATGGAAGCGGTTCCGGAGGATATATCACGGGCCTTTCAAGAGCAGAAAAAGGCCATTGGTGGACGGGGACCGCAACTCATTGAGATTGTGAAGATGCTACAGGCCATCACATCCTCACAGCGCACATTCGTGTGCATAGACGCTCTTGACGAATGCGTGCCGGTGCATCGAGTCAAGATCCTTGATTCACTGAAACAGGTCCTGGAGAAGTCCCCCGGCGCACGAGTATTCATCACTGGGAGGCCCCATATTCAGGCCGAGATGGAAAAGCGCCTTGGCGGAAAAGTGATAAGTGTATCTTTATGTCCCAACAAAGAGGATATTATCAGATACATTCGTGTAAGGCTGGGCGAGGATGAAACCCCGGATGCCATGGATGAGAGTCTGACAGCAAATATTCTGGAGAAGATTCCCGAGAATGTATCCGAAATGTATGCAGGGCAATGATACTTGGAACCCCATCCCACATCATCCGCTAACAGATACCCAGGTTTCTACTAGTTTCCCTAAATATCGAGGCAATCTTACACGAATCAACAATCTATCGGAGACAGGAAAAGCTGAGTAAAATGACGGATGGGTCGGGATTGGGAGATGTTTATGGTGCGACGATTGCGCGGATAAACGCACAAGATGGGGATAAATCGAGACTCGGAATGGCGGCGTTGATGTGGATCAATCATGCAGAACGGCCGTTGAGGGCAGATGAGCTCTGCCACGCCCTTGCAGTCGAGCTAGTCTCCACGGACTTCAATACCGGCAACATCCCTTCGATATCGACATTGGTTGGCTGCTGCCAAGGACTCATTGCTGTAGATAAGGAGGCATCAACTGTGCGATTGATCCACTTTACTCTCCAGGAGTATCTTTCCACTCACCCCGATCTATTCAGCAGACCTCACTCGGCAATTGCGGAAATCTGTTTGACCTATCTGAGTTCACAACAGGTGAAAGCCCTTCCGACCAGCCCTTCTCCTGATACCCAGAACATGCCTTTTCTGGAATATTGCTCTGTGTACTGGGGAGTCCATGCGAAAAGGGAGCTCTCCAACTGCGGGAACTCACTTGCCCTGGAGCTATTAAAGGGGCATTACTGTCAGATATCGACCGAATTGCTTTTAGCGCGAGTAGTAGAGGATTTATATTTTGAAGACTTTAGTACTTACTCTCCGTTCAGCGGGCTACACTGCGCATCGTTCTTCGGAATTGCTGAAGTTGTTGCTAGTATGATAGAGATGGGATGTTATGATATCGGCGGAGGAGATTTTTCTGGCTGCACGCCACTTGCATGGGCTGCTCATAATGGACATGAGGAAGTGGTGATAATTCTACTCGAACGGGAAGAGGTCGATCCCGACAAGCCAGATGATTGGGGCTTGACACCGCTCTCGCATGCCGCTTTTTCTGGAAATGAGGGAGTGGTGAAAATACTACTCGAAAGGGAAGAGGTCAATCCCGACAAGCCAGATGAAGATGGCAAAACACCGCTCTCGTACGCCGCTGAGTCTGGACATGAGGGAGTGGTGAAAATACTACTCGAAAGGGAAGAGGTCAATCCCGACAAGCCAGATGAAGATGGCAAAACACCGCTCTCGTACGCCGCTGAGTCTGGACATGAGGGAGTGGTGAAAATACTACTCGAAAGGGAAGAGGTCAATCCCGACCAGCCAGATAATTACGGCTGGACACCGCTCGCGTGTGCCGCTTGGAGGGGACATGGAGGAGTGGTGAAAATACTACTCGAAAGGGAAGAAGTCAATCCCGACCAGCCAGATAATTACGGCAAGACACCGCTCATGCGTCCCGCTTAGAGGGGACATGAAGGAGTGGTGAAAATACTACTCGAAAGGGAAGAAGTCAATCCCGACCAGCCAGATAATTACGGCAAGACACCGCTCATGCGTGCCGCTTCCTTTGGACATGAGGGAGTGGTGAAAATCCTACTTGAGCGGGAAGAGGTCAACCCCGACAAGCAATGTAATTCCGGCCAGACACCGCTCATGGATGCCGCTTTGTCTGGACATGAGGGAGTGGTGAAAATCCTACTTGAACGGGAAGAGGTCAATCCCGATAAGCGAAATTATTCGGGCCAGACACCGCTCTCGTATGCCGCTTCCTCTGGACATGAGGGAGTGGTGAAAATCCTACTTGAACGGGAAGAGGTCAATCCCGACAAGCCCGATAATATCGGCAAGACACCCCTCTCGAATGCCGCTTCCTTTGGACATGAGGGAGTGGTGAAAATACTACTCGAACGGGAAGAGGTCAGCCCTGACAAGCCAGATAATGACGGCTGGACACCGCTCTCGTATGCCGCTTTGTGTGGACATGAGGGAGTGGTGAAAATCCTACTTGAACAGGAGGGGGTCAATCCCGACAAGCCAGATAATAGCGGCCAGACACCGCTCATAGATGCCGCTGAGTCTAGACATGAGGGAGTAGTGAAAATCCTACTTGAGCGGGAAGGGGTCAATCCCGACAAGCCCGATAATAGTGGCAAGACACCGCTCTCGTATGCCGCTGAGTCTGGACATGAGGGAGTGGTGAAAATCCTACTTGAGCGGGAAGGGGTCAATCCCGACAAGCCAGATAATAGCGGCCAGACACCGCTCTCGTATGCCGCTTCCTCTGGGCATGAGGGAGTGGTGAAAATCCTACTTGAACGGGAAGAGGTCAATCCCGACAAGCCCGATAATATCGGCAAGACACCGCTCTCGTATGCCGCTTCCTCTGGACATGAGGGAGTGGTGAAAATACTACTCGAACGGGAAGAGGTCAATCCCGACAAGCCAGATAATATCGGCAAGACACCGCTCTCGTATGCCGCTGAGTCTGGACATGAGGGAGTGGCGAAAACCCTACTTGAGCGGGAAGAGGTCAACCCCGACAAGCAATGTAATTCCGGCCAGACACCGCTCTGGTATGCCGTTTATCACCGACATGAGGGAGTGGTGAAAATACTACTCGAACGGGAAGGGGTCAATCCCGACAAGCCAGATGAAGACGGCGAAACACCGCTCTCGATCGCTACCCAGCGTGGCCATGAGATAGTGGCAGCGCTTCTACGCTCTCGTAAAGCGGCAACCCCCAGTACAATTCAAGGCACTACCTCATGGAAATGGCCGCCCCCCTCTCCTTTTAGAGTACGTCTCCCATAGCGACTGTCCTTGGACATCACCCTTTGTCGACGAAGGAAATCCCGTGAGATGGGAATGCACATATACACCATATCCTCCTGAACCCCCCACCTGTGATTCGCTTTTATTGTCGAGTGAGGATTTATAAGTTTCTGTTTGCAATATATAGTAGAGCAGAGCTTGGTCTGTAACTGGAGGGATTTTGTTGCTGTGGGAAGGTCCGGTCTAAGCTTGCAGTTTTCATCCTATCATTTAACTTTCCTCCATCTGTGAATTCTTGCCTGCGCTTTTCTTTTCTTTCCTTTTCTATCTTGTGCAGTCTTTTTCCTCCATTTCCTCTTTCCTCCAACCGATATATAATCTGTGTATAGTGTCTTATTTTATATAGAGGAAAACAGGTGTATGATTGCCCCCAGATTTTCAAGGCCATCGTCGGCGACAATATAAAAACTTTATTATACCTACGCTACGGACTGGTCACCTTAAATGGGATGGTCGAACGAACAGTATGTTGTCGCACTTAGGGGATAAGTTACCCACCAACCCACAGCTCTATTGACTTAAGTATGGAGAGTGGAGCTTCTATGTCACTCGGTAGTCTCCCACCTAACAGGCTCTGTACAGGTATGCCCGCGATCGAGGGATCATCAATGCCCGGAGAAAACCACATAGAATATATTACAGGGATTGGTATAACTCATATTATATTATGGAAAAAATATACTGCACTGTACACATATTTTTGAAGCATCACAGCTGGAGTGTTTAAGCCGGAACGATTCAAGGATTGTGATAATGATATTCCCACACCACCACAATACTGGGCGAAATGACCAGCAGGTGAAACGTGGGGTCTCTGGGTTCTGACCATGGGCGAATGGGGTTAACAAACAAGGATAGGAGAGGGAGGGTACGAGTGAGAATATATGAGTATGGGAGCAATAACAACAAGAGAGGAGGAACCAACAGCGAAGAGAAAGACTACAGTTGAATCACTAACAGTGACAAATTGATAGGGGTAAAAGAGGCAATATTTATGCTACCTAGACTGTGGCGACCGTACGGTTCACTCATTGTGGCTGCAAAGGATTAGTGTTGAGCTTAGACACAATTTGACCGCAGCATGTTTCACTCTCTCACTGCTTGCTACAAGATGGGTTTCTGCGAAACCTCGGTGACTTTGTAATTTTGCATACCATGCTCTCTCTTTTCCTCTATTTAGGGATGCTAGAGCTAGGGACTATGCCTGTTATGGTGGAACCTCATTGAGTTTCTGGGGTGGCGTCTTGGAGGTGTTAGCTTAGACGTTGTTCCACCATGGTCCATATATTCCATCGCCACCACAAAGCCGCCCCCATGAGGCCAATGGCAGCCAGGGAACACCCACCGCACTTCAAGCCAACGACGACACCCAAAACAGCCATCAGGGAAGCCGCCCAAACTCCCGCAATTCTCTGGGCCCTCCGCTCCACTCTGCCCACCACTAACAACCGGACCTTCTCCTGGGGGGGTGTGAACCCTAACACTGGTACACCGAAGGTAGCGAGAGAAAAAGAAAAAACGCTCCAATTGGATAGAGCTAGTGAGGAAATCTGTGGGGGGAGTAGCGATGATGGCCAGCTCTCTTGATCAACATCCCCTAATGTCGTAGAGACCAGAGATAGTCTTGCCCTGGTGAAAACTAAGGATCACCGTCATATCCTTCCCGGGGCAGTAGGAATATGAATTTTCCTGGATGCATGGTAAGAGAACTTCGGAGGAGATGATGGATCTCAGAGACCCCGGTCTTATTAAGTACAATACCGCCAAGCCAGCATCAGCACGCCCTCTCACTCGAAAGTCCTTCTCTAGATGTCCAGCACCGGTAGTTTGAGGCCATAAAGAGACTCCTGGAGTCAGAATTTGCCCTCCAACCAGATGTTTCTTATTCCTTGGAGGTTGTGTAGTTTCTTGTGCCAGGCTGGCAGACGAATCAAGCATGAGGGTATGATAGGCACCCTTCCAGGCTGCCCGGACAGATCCTGATTGGTGGGGTTTGTATGGGGGAGCTGAAGGCGATCAGTGAAACCTAGTTTTGATTATCCAGCGTGACCCCCAGAGAGTCCATGGCCTATCATACCCCGACAGAGCGTCCCCAACCTTTGCCCCTTACAGCCGGATCGCTAGACACCGAGATCCCCCCTGATAGAAGCACACATATCCAAGCCTTCGCCCCTAGGAGAACCGTGGAAATGAATTTGCACTGTATTCTATACTCGTAATTGAACGGCGCTTGTGAACACGGCTGCTATCGCAAGCCGCCAGAGTTCAGCTTTTTTTGTTCAGATCTTGGAGTCGTGCAATACGGGTCGTGGACACAAAGGCGGTTGAATTAGGGGTCGAGCGGTGCACGACTATCTTAAAGGGTACTAGGGGGCTAATAGTGGTCCGGTGCACTTCTAGTATGATAAAAGTTGTCAGGGTCTGTTTGGATGAAATGGTTCCGTTCCGTTGGCCCATATAAATGACCATTTCCTTCCCTTTTGAAAAGGTGTAAGCAAATGACTGTTTGGTACAAATGGTAGCAACCATTCCGTTGCTTTGTGGTGACAACAAGATGCTTGCCATGTAAACATATCGTGGAAATTCTTGCCATGTAAAATAATTGCCTTCTATGTTATAATATCAGTCTTTAATAATCACTGCTTCCTATCAACCTACATTTCAACCAACCTAATCCCCAGTAAGGTATCATACTAGTAAAATTCCTTCAAGCAACGAGGCTAGTGTGAAAATTTTCAAGAAATGGTTGACCCTTGGCGACAACCATTTCCACTGATCAAACCATCCCTCAACGGAACGGCTATCGCCCCCCTTTTTTTACCAAACAGGCTCTTAGATTAGACCCACCGTGCCCTGAGCGAGGTGGTGCCTCAGCGAGGCACGATAGAGTTGCTGTGGCGGAACCGGTGTTTAGTAAGAGTCCTCCTTGGACTATGAGCGCCGCGCCTCGCTGAGGGCACCATCTCGCTCAGGGCACGGTGTGTCTATGAGTTGTACGCCGGAGTTGAGATGCTTAGTCAAGAAGCTGTCTTGGTTGTCATTGGTAGCGGGTCTCTTTCATCCTTCCAAACCCTTCTCTCTCCTCTGGCACACAAGTCTTTCCTTCCGGTAAGCCAAATCAATCAAACCAGTCTTACCACAATTCTTATTTCCCCTTTCTTATCTCTCTCGCTCTCACCTTCGATAAAGCTACTCCTATCACTTTCCATACCCAATTAGTGGTTGTGCAAAGACTTTGTTCCTTCCGCCGCCTACCGGGCCCTGCTCGTGGCGTATCGTTTCTGACAGAAGTAACAACTGTACTCGTATGTACTCGGGGGGTATATTAAAAATCGGAAACTACCCGTGGTGAAGCAGGGGTGATGGCAATCGGGCGATCACAATGTCTGGAAAGAGTGGCGGCGTTCTGGACATCTTAAAACACCAGATACCTTGA
>Ga0307513_10003009_pt1 | contig 22993 bp, 18 predicted proteins | sample 15_EM_MG_FD_202174 | JGI IMG/M metagenome (GOLD analysis project Ga0307513, IMG submission 202174) | Populus trichocarpa ectomycorrhiza microbial communities from riparian zone in the Pacific Northwest, United States - 15_EM | ecosystem: Host-associated > Plants > Roots > Unclassified | place...
GGATTCCGCCAAGCCGGAAAAGAGCGAGTCATCGAAGGCGACCGAAAAAGCGACCAGCAGCGCGCGCAAGCCCGCTGCCAAACACGCCAAGCCGAAAGCCAAATCGCGCACGGCGAAGCGCCCGACGCGCAGATAAGGCGTCGCCGTGAACTACGCGCGGCGGCCTGGCATCGACAGCGAAGCACTGCACAAGCTCGCGGCGCGCGAGAGCGAGTCGTTCGCCGCGACGCACACCGAGTCCGCACGGCTGGCCAAAAGCAGCGGGGAGCACTGGCTCAACGGTGTGCCAATGCACTGGATGCGTGACTGGAGCACGCCGCATCCACTGTTCGTTCGCCGGGCGCGCGGCCTCGAAGTCGAGGACGTCGACGGCAACACCTACGTAGATTTCTGCTTCGGCGATACCGGCGCGATGTTCGGTCACTCGCCGCCGTCGATTGCGCACGCGCTGGCGGAGACCGGCGCGATGGGAATCACGTCGATGCTGCCGGCGGAACGTGTCGCCCGCGTGGGCGAGAAACTCGCGAATCTCTTCGGTCTGCCGTTCTGGCAGATGACGCAGACCGCGACGGACGCCAACCGCGCGGCGTTGCGTTGGGCGCGCGCCATCACCGGGCGGCAGCGCATGCTGGTGTTCGACGGCTGTTACCACGGCACCGTGGAAGAGACGATGGTGCGTGCCCTGCCTGACATGAACGACAGGGGCGTCACGCGCGCACGCGCCGGGCTCATCGGCATGAACCACGATGTGAGCTCGACCACGGACGCCGTGCCCTTCAACGACATCGCGGCGGTCGAGCGCGTGCTGGTGCGGAGCCGTACCGCCGCGGTCATCGCCGAGCCGGTCATGACCAACATCGGCATGGTGCTTCCCGAAGAAGGGTTCCTGCACAAGCTGCGCGAGCTCACCCGACGACTGCACGTGCTGCTCATCATCGACGAGACGCACACGCTGTCGACCGCGCGCGGCGGCTATGCGCGCGCGCAAAATCTCGAACCCGACATCTGGGTGTGCGGCAAGGCGATTGCCGGCGGCATGCCCTGCGCGGTGTTCGGTTTCACCGCGGAGGTCGAGGCCGGCATGCGGCGCGTACAAGAGGACCGCGCCGGCGGCCACTCCGGCATGGGCACCACGCTCGCGGGCAATGCGCTGGCGCTCGCCTGTCTCGAAGCCAGCATCGACGAGCTCATGACGCCCGCTAACTACCAGGCGATGCACGACTGTGCCAGTTACCTCTCAGAAGGGCTCGGGCGGGTGTTTGCGGCCGAGGCATTGGCCTGGCACGTGGCGCGTGTCGGTGCGCGGCTCGAGTTCGGCTTCGGCAAGCCGCCACGCAATGGTGCCGAGTCGGAACGTGCCGCCTGGCCGGAGCTGGAGCACGCCATACATCTATACCTGCTGAATCGCGGCGTATTGCTCACGCCGTTTCACAACATGATGCTGTGCTCGCCGGTCACCACGACCGCGCACGCGGACCTGCTGCTCAAGGCGCTGCATGACTGCCTGCGCGAAGTGGGGAGCGAAACTTGACCGCCGCCGTCCGGCTCGCAGGCCCGGAAGAGCTCGCGGCATTTCTCGCCGCGCATCCGGACATCGACGCCGTGCAGATCATGATCACGGATCCCTCCGGCGTGCTGCGTGGCAAGGCGGTGCGGCGATCCGAGCTCCAGAGAATTTTCGATTCCGGGCGCCAGGTCGCGGGCTCCATCCTGGGGCTCGACATCACGGGAAAAGATGTCGACGACACCGGGCTCGTCTGGGACACGGGCGATGCCGATATGACCGCGCGGCCGATCGCGCGAACTTTGACACGCGCCCCCTGGCTCGCGGTACCGACCGGCCAGCTGATGCTCACCATGTTCGATGGCGCGGGAGCGCCCGCCGCCGCGGACCCGCGCCACGCGCTGGTGCGCGTGGTGGAGCGTTTCGCGCGTGCCGGGCTCACGCCGGTGGTGGCCTGCGAGCTGGAGTTCTATCTACTTAAGGAAGAGCCTGGCGGAGATCTGGTGCCCGCCGGGGCAGGGCGAGTCAGCGAGCGCCAGAAGATAGACGCCTATAGCCTGCAGCGGCTCGACGATCTCGCGCCGCTGTTCAATGACGTCTACGTCGCGGCGACGGCGCAGGGACTGCCGGCGGAAACCCTGATGTCCGAGTACTCGCCGGGACAGTTCGAGATCACGCTGCGTCATCGCGACGACGCCCTGCGCGCGGTGGACGAGGCGGTGATGTTCAAGCGGGTACTGCGCGGAGTCGCGCAGAAGCACGGCCTCATCGCCTGTTTCATGGCCAAGCCCTTCACGGCTCGCGCCGGCAGCGGGCTGCACGTGCACGTGAGCCTGAACGACGAACTCGGCAAGAATCTGTTTGCCAGCGACGACCCTGCCGGTACCGAAAGCCTGCGCCAAGCCGTCGGCGGCATGAAAGCGAGCATGGCGGATTCCATGGCCGTGTTTGCGCCGAACGCCAACTCCTATCGCCGCTTCGTCAGCGAGAGTTACGCGCCCATCGCGCCGATCTGGGGCATCAACAATCGGTCGGTGTCGTTGCGCGTGCCGGCGGGGCCGCCGGCGTCGCGGCACGTCGAACACCGCATCTGCGGTGCTGACGCCAATCTCTATCTTGCGGTGGCAACCGTGCTCGGCGCTGCGGCCTTTGGGTTGCGCGACCGCCTCGATCCGGGTCCGCCGGTCGAAGGCAATGGCTATCTACAGGCGGGCGAGCGCACGCTGCCCGGAAGCTGGCGCGAGGCGCTCAATTTCGCCGCGCAGTCGGAGTTCCTCGAGGAAACCCTGGGGAAGGAGTTCCTGAAGGTCTACCTTGCGATCAAGAATCAGGAATGTGCGCGCTTCTCGGGCGAGGTCAGCGAGCTCGACTATGCGTGGTACCTGCGTAGTTAGTCAGCGGCACTGGATTTGCTGTCCGGCGGGCTTGCAGAAGTCCGCGAAGCCACGCGTGCGCCAGTAGTCGGCCATCCCCAGGCGTGCCACGAGTTCGACGAATTCGGGGTGGGAGCGCGCGTTCGTGAACAGCGGAATCCAGATCACGCCTACGTGACCGCGCCGTGGCACCACGTCGGTCAGTATTTCGAGCGCCAGCGCATGCTGCGCGTAGTAGGCGGCCCAGACGGCGAGCGCGACCTTTTCACTGTCACTCGCTGTGGGCAGCAGACTGCGGATCTCGGCCGCCACGCCCGCGGGTTTCCCCAGGAATTGCGCCAGGCGGCGATGCACGCGAGCAGTGAAGTTGTCGTCCGGAATCGCGGCGAGCCGCCGCTCGATTTCACCGCGGTCGCCGCTGTTGAGCGCCACAGTCAGGCCCGAGTTGAGCAATCCCTCGCGCAAACCTTCGAGTTGTAGCCCGCGATCGATCTCCGCGAGCGCGGAGCGGAAATCCCCATTCGCAAGATAGGCCTGGCTCAGGAATCCAGCGTAGGCAGGCGCCAGGGGATCATGGGCGCGCGCACCTTCGAGCGACCGGATCGACTCGCGGACGCGGCCGACCGCCAGCAGCAGTATGCCGCGCGGGCCTGCGGCCTCCGCGGCCATGCCATGCTCGGCATAGGATTTCTCGAGGCGCTCGAACAGTCCGGCGCCTTGCAGATAGTTTCCGCTGCGGACCGATGCAACGCCGAGCTCGAGCAGCACGTGCGGGGCGTCCGGCGTCAGTTGTCGCGCCCGCTCGAGGGACTCCGCCGCAGCGCGCCGCCATTCCTCGGCGCGCTCCGGTACGGCGAAGGCACCGTTGCTGAAGACAGAATGCAATCCGGATAACGCCATTGAAAATTTCGGGTCGATATCGACGGCGCGCTGCAGGTGCGCGATGGCCGGCGGAAAGCTCTCCCGTCGCATGACGAGGTTGAGCGCCATGCCGCGCAGGTATTCGTCGTAGGCGGCGACATCGCGGGTCATGCCCGGCATCCGGGCGAGCTCGCCCACGCCCAGCTTTACCTGCATCGCCTCGGCGACGGCCTTCGCGATTTCGTCCTGGATGGCAAAGATGTCGTTGAGTTTGCGCTCATACGTCTGCGACCAGAGCTGTTCGCCCGTGCGCGCCTCGCTGAGCTGCGCGGTGACGCGTACGCGATCCGCCGCCTTGCGCACACTGCCCACGAGCAGATGCTCCACGCCTAACTTCTCGCCCAGGGCCCGTGCATCGGCGCCTTGTCCGCGAAGCTGGAACGAGGAGGTGCGCCCGATGACGCGCAGGTCGCGGACCCTTGCGAGCCGGTTGAGCACCTCTTCGGTGACGCCGTCGGCGAAATATGCCTGGTCGCCATCCGGAGAGAGATCGGCGAACGGCAGCACCGCGAGGGAATGGTCGGCGGTGGGCAGAGGCGTGCGCCAGGAAATCGCGAGCCAGGCCGCGATCATGGCCGCAACGAGGACGGCGACCGTAGCCACAGCGGTGAGCCGGACGCCTCGCCGCTGGCGCGGTAGATGTGGCGCTGACTCCGCGACCGGCGCGTCGGCCAGCATTTGCACCGGGACAGTCAGGCGATAGCCGCGCTTGGGCACGGTCTCGATGTAACTGGCGCCGCCCTCCGCCTCTCCCAACGCCTGTCGCAGCTGGCTGATCGCGAGGTAAACCGATCCATCGCTGACGACCACGCCCCTCCACACCGTCGACATCAGATCCTCGACTGAAGTCATCGCGCCATTGCGCATTGCCAGGTGCATGAGCACGTCCATGGCGCGCGGCTCGAGCCGCACGGATCGGTCGCCTTGCTCGACGAGATTCAATGCTGGATTGGCGGTCCATGCGCCAATTCTGATTTTTGCGGTAGCCATCGGGTCCAGTCCCGGAACCTTCGACAGAAATAAGAAGAAGCTGAGGCTTTCCTCAGGCGTGGTGGGAGGACGGATTGTAGCTTTCGGGCCGATCGTCCAACCCATCGCACGCAGGAGAATCCATCATGAGACTACGCCCGACTCTTTTCTCGATTGCTGCAACCGCACTGGTGAGCACTACCCATGCGGCAGATCCATCTGCGCCGCCGGCGATTCCGGCCGAAATCACCGCCATGCTGCTGGAACATCGCGGCGAATGGCACGCCGATGGATGGATCATCGACGGGGAAAAGCGGACGCCGGTCAAGGCGAGCTGGGAGTGCAAGGCCGCGGTGAACGGCATCGGAAACGTCTGCACCTGGTATCACGAGTGGGTCGATCGTCCGCACGATTCGGCGCTCGAAATCATGGGCTACGACCCGCGCCTCAAGGCACTGAGCATCACGCGTGTCATGGATACCGGCGTCATGCAGGAACCCGTCGCGGTCACCGTGCGGGGCAATACCATGCACGTCGAGCGGCAGTTCAACGAGGACGGCAAGGTGCGGGTGCTGACCAACGACATCGTCGTCACGAAGCCAGGCGAGTGGGCCCAACGCATCACCATCGATGTGGATGGCAAGCGGGTGCGCGAAATAAGCCTGAACCAGCGGCGCGTCAAATGACGAGCCGCCGGTCTCGATAGGCTAGTTAGGGCTTCTTGGCTGGCGCCGGCGGGGCTGCCGCCGCCGGAACGCTTTCCTTGGCGACCAGGAATTTCACCACGTCGATGATTTCCTGATTGCTCTTGAGGCGTTCGTTGTTCACGCGGTACTTGCCGTTGATCACGAGGCACGGCGTGCCGCTGACCTGCATGGCGGTAATCTGCCCATCGGCCTGGCGCATCTTCAGATCCACGCCGAAGGATTTCGACGCAGCCACGAAGTCCGCGGGCTTGACACCCGCGACGCGCTGATAGAAACGCGCGGCATCGTTGATCGAGGGCAATTTGGTCTTGATCTGGTGCGTGCGCTGATCGGTGATGGCGAGCTCGCCCGTGGTCCAGATGGCGTCGAACATGGCTTCATGCGCCTTGTCGGCAACGCCGAATGACTGCGCCGTCAGATAGGCGCGCTGGAACATCGGCCAGTTCTCCTCGGGATGCCACGAGGCCGGCAGGTACACGAGCTGCGCGTTCGCCGGCAGCGCCGCCTTGAGCTGTTTCATGACCGGGCGGAACTGGTTGCAGGCCGGGCATCCGTACGAGAACACCTCCATGACCTCGACCTTGCCGGCGGCGACGTTGGTGCGCTGGGTCGGGATGACGGTGTAGTGCACACCCGCCGTCCACGTGGCGGATTGCGCAGGTGCGGTGGCAGCCAGTCCGGTGAGGACTAACGTGGCGATGGCGAGCAAGTTTCGTGTCATGAGGGTAGGTGCCGGGTGGGGAAAGTGGGGATTGTGTTTGCCGGGCGCGAAAGTAAATGGAGTGACCTGCCGAGCACAATCCCCACCTCCCTCGCCCGGCACCATGATGAATCGGCTTTCCTGACTCTGCCCTGAACCGGTAACATCGCCGCCCTTTCGCAAGCTTTCCCCGGGTTTACATGCGTTCTCACTACTGCGGCCAGGTCAACGAAAAGCTGGTCGGTCAAGAGGTTACGGTTGCCGGCTGGGTCCATCGCCGCCGCGACCACGGTGGCGTCATTTTCGTCGACATCCGCGACCGCGAAGGTTTGCTCCAGGTGGTATTCGACCCGGATAACCACGCTCAGTTCGCTGAAGCCGAGAAGCTGCGTAACGAGTTCGTGATCCAGGTCCGCGGCCTGGTGCGCGAGCGCCCCGGCGGCACCGCCAACGCCAATCTCGCTTCGGGCAAGGTCGAGCTGCTGGCGCGGGAGCTCACGACGCTCAATCGGTCCGAGCCGTTGCCGTTCCAGCTCGATGAGCACGTGAGCGAAGAGGTCCGCCTCAAGTACCGCTACATCGATCTGCGCCGCGAGGACATGTCGAAGCGCCTGCGCCTGCGCCACAAGATCACGCGTGCCATGCGCCAGTATCTCGATGACGCAGGTTTCGTCGACATCGAAACTCCGGTGCTCACGAAGGCCACGCCCGAGGGTGCGCGCGACTACCTGGTGCCGTCGCGCACGCATGCCGGCAAGTTCTTCGCATTGCCGCAGTCGCCGCAGATCTTCAAGCAGCTGCTCATGGTGGCGGGCTTCGACCGCTACTACCAGATCGTCAAATGTTTCCGTGATGAAGACCTGCGCGCCGATCGTCAGCCCGAGTTCACGCAGCTCGACATCGAAACCTCGTTCCTCACGCAAGATCAGATCATGGAAACCATGGAGAAGCTGACGCGCCACTTCTTCAAGGACGGCATTGGCGTTGCACTCGCCGAACCTTTTCCGCGCATGGGCTTCGCCGAGGCCATGCGGCGTTTCGGTTCCGACAAACCCGACCTGCGCAACCCGCTCGAACTAGTGGATGTCGCCGATCTAGTCGCCGACTGCGACTTCAAGGTGTTCGCCGGTCCCGCGAAAGATCCCAAGGGCCGCGTGGCGGCGCTGCGCGTGCCGGGCGGCGGCGCGATGCCACGTTCGCAGATCGACGACTACACCGCGTTCGTCGCGCGTTACGGCGCGAAGGGTCTCGCGTACATCAAGGTCAACGAAACGGCGAAGGGCAAGGAAGGCCTGCAGTCGCCCATCGTAAAATTCCTTTCCGAGATTTCCGTGAAGGGCATCCTCGAGCGCACGGGCGCGAAAGATGGCGACCTCATTTTCTTTGGCGCCGATAGCGCGAAGGTGGTCAGCGACGCCATCGGCGCGCTGCGCCTGAAAGTGGGCGTGGACCAGAAGCTGACGACCGAAGGCTGGAAGCCGCTTTGGGTCGTCGACTTCCCGATGTTCGACTGGGATCCGGACGAGAAGCGCTGGGTCGCCATGCATCATCCGTTCACCGCTCCCGTCGAAGACGACGTGGCAGCGCTCAAGGCCTTTCCATCGGGCGCGATTGCGAAAGCGTACGACCTCGTGCTCAACGGCAGTGAGATCGCCGGCGGTTCGGTACGAATCTACCGCCAGGACATGCAGTCAGCGGTGTTCGAGCTGTTAGGCATCGGCGCCGAAGAAGCGCAGCTCAAGTTTGGCTTTTTGCTCGATGCGCTCAAGTACGGCGCGCCTCCGCATGGCGGCATCGCGTTCGGGCTCGATCGCCTGGTCATGCACATGGCCGGTACCGACAGCATTCGCGACGTCATCGCGTTCCCGAAGACGCAGACGGCCGCGGATCCGCTCACCGATGCGCCCACCGAAATCAGCGAGAAGCAGCTGCGCGAGGTCCACATACGAGTCAGGCCTCCGGCCACTTAGGAAAAGGCGCCGAAGCGGCGCCGTCCGTGTACTGTCGAGAGAAGATGAAGACTGCGGCAGTTTTCGTACATGGGTTGTGGCTCACGGGCGCGGAATCGGTGCTGCTTCGCCGGCGCATCAGCGCGCGTCATGGCTTCGCGTGCCACAGCTTCAGCTACCGCACCGTGGGCGCATCGGTGCAATCCGTGCTCGAGAAGCTGGCGCAATTCGTGAGCCGCATCGACGCCGACCGCGTGCACTTCGTCGGGCACAGCCTGGGCGGCATCGTCCTGCATCGATACTTCGAGAGCGCGAAGGATCTGCCGCCCGGACGTGTCGTGTTCCTGGGTTCGCCCACCGTGAAGAGCAGAACAGCCGAGCGCGTGGGGCGCCTTCCCGTTTTTCGTTCGATGATCGGCCGCATGGTGACCGATGAGCTCGTGCAGCCCACCGGCGCGCGCGAGTGGCGTTGCGACCGCGAGCTCGGCTGCATCGCCGGGACGCGGCCGATGGGTCTCGGGCGTTTCTTTGCGCGCTTCGATGAAGACTGCGACGGCACCATCGGCGTGAGCGAGACCAAACTACCCGGTCATACGGCGCACATGACGCTACCCGTGAGTCACATGGGAATGTTGTTGTCCGCCGACGTCGCGCGGCAGGTGGGAGAGTTTCTCGAGACCGGCCGCTTCAGACCGGCTTGATCGCCTGAACGAAGGCGTCGGTGGTCGTCAGGTCGCTGTCGGGTATCCAGCGGAACTGCTGCGCGAGCTGGGAGCGCTTCACTCCCGACGCCCGGCGCACGCGTTGTTCGCCGACGATGCGAAAGCCCGTCTTCTCCATTATCTCCATGTGCGCCGAATAGGGCAGGCGGTTGATGAGCCACACGTCCTTGCCGCGCACCAGCTTCCACATGAGATCCGAATAGGTCCAGTGACCGTTCCATTCGGTGGCCGAGTTGTGGCACTTGAAGTCGATCTGGTGCGACATGAATCCGCCGGGCTTGAGCCAGGCGTGCATCGCGCGATACACCTCGGGCAGGCCGTCGACATGCTCGAGAGTCGCCTGCGAAAACACCATGTCCAGGGTCTCGTGTTCCACCGCGCCCGCCGTGCTCCATGGCGCGCGGTACTGGATCATCGAATCCCTGGCGTCGGTGCGCTCGATCGACTCGCGGATGTGCGCGAGTCGCGCCGGATCCAGCGCCGCGCGCATGCGCGCGGGCGTGAGGATCTCGTCCGGAAAACGGTACTCGTCCAGCGACGGCCCGACCCGCGGATATTCTTCCTCATCCGGAATGTTGGCCTCGGCGCGAAATAGATCGACGAGTCCATCGAAGATCGCCAGATTGCGCGGCGTGTTTGCATGCGCGACCACGTCGAAGGCGAAGTAGCGTTCCACGCCGGTGAGGACAGCGGCGATGCCGATGCCGATGGAGTCGCCCGGCCCGAGTTCCGCCACGGCATGCGGATTGGTGTCGAGCCCGTTTCCGGCCGCGCGTGTCAGGTGCCGAAGCCAGACGGAGTAGCAATAACGTGATTCGTTGGTGCCGTGCGTGCCGATCGAGTGGCGCTTGAATACACGCTGCACGGGAGGTAGTTGGGCGACACCCGGAATGAACGTGGCCGCGTTGAACAGGAGCCGCTTGGTGCTGATCACGCGCAAAGGGTGGCAGGCCCTCCGCTCGCGGGCTGTCAGCCTGCGTGCCGCTCGTTGTCAGACGCTGCCTATGTCCGAACTCGTCAATGTGCGCCTGACTTGTCGATGTTGAACCGCGGACTCGTGAACCACTCCGCGTTCCCGGCGAGATCGACGACGACGACCGTCTCCGTTGCTTCAGCCGAGGAGTGCTCGCAGCTTGTACACGAGCTCCAGGGCGGCGCGCGGCGTGAGATCGTCAGCGCTGGTTGCGCGCAGCGCCGCTTCGAGCTCGAGCAGGCGCGTGTCGGGCGGCGGCGCGGCGGGAGGCTCGAGAGGTAGCTGCGCTTGCGGAGAGTGCGCGGGCGAGCTTCGGCCACGTCCGCGCGGGTTGTGCGTGCCGGTGTCAGTTTGCGCGCCGGCACCTTTTTCAAGCGCCGCCAGATATTCGCGCGCGGCGGCGACGACTTCGCGCGGTACTCCGGCGAGTTGCGCCACCGCAAGTCCGTAGCTGCGGCTCGCGGGACCATCCTTCACGGCGTGAAGGAACACGATGCCGTCGCGATGCTCGGTGGCATCGAGATGCACGTTGGCGCACCCCTCTACCTCGTGCGCGAGGCTGGTGAGCTCGAAGTAGTGAGTCGCGAACAACGTGAACGCACGATTCACGCGCGCGATGTGACGCGCCACGGCCCAGGCGAGCGACAGGCCGTCGAACGTGCTGGTGCCGCGGCCTATCTCGTCCATGAGGATCAGGCTCTTGTCGGTAGCGTTGTGGAGGATGTTTGCCGCCTCGGTCATCTCCACCATGAAGGTGGAGCGGCCGCCGGCCAGGTCATCGCCCGCGCCGATGCGCGTGAAGATGCGATCCACCGGTCCGAGCACCGCGCGCTCCGCGGGCACGAAACTGCCGACGTGCGCGAGCAGGGTGATCAAAGCGCACTGGCGCATGTAAGTCGACTTGCCGCCCATATTGGGGCCGGTGACGATCAACATGCGGCGTGAGGCGTCGAGCAGCAGATCGTTGGGCACGAACGGTCCGACGATGAAGTGCTCCACCACCGGATGGCGTCCGCCACGGATTTCGAGCCGCGTCTCGGCGACGAGTGCAGGCTCGGTCCAGCCAAGTTGCGCGGCGCGTTCCGCCAGTGCGCTCAAAGTATCGAGTGCGGCGAGAGCCGTGGCCGTGGCCTGTAACGCGGCGAGGCGATCCGTGAGCTGCGTCAGCACGGTTTCGTAGATCTCGCGCTCGCGCGCCAGCGCCTTGTCGCGCGCGCCGAGCACCTTGTCTTCAAAACTCTTGAGCTCGGGCGTGATGAAACGTTCGGCGGACTTCACCGTCTGCCGGCGGATGTAGTCCTTGGGCACGCGCTCGGCCTGCGAACGATTCACCTCGATGAAAAACCCCGACACGCGGTTGTAAGCGAGCTTCAGCGACGGGATGCCCGAGCGCTCGCGCTCGCGGCGCTCGAGCTCCAGCAGGAATTCGTCGGTGTGCGTCGATATCTGCCGCAGTTCGTCGAGCTCGGCGTCGTAGCCGGGCGCGATCACATCGCCGTCGCGCAGTACCACCGACGGCTCTTCGGCGATCGCGCGTTGCAGGATGTCGGCCTCGTCGGCGTGATCGTCCACCGCATTCATGAGCTCGACGACCAGCGGCGCGTCGATTCTCTTCAGCGCGGCGCGCAAGCTGGGAAGCACGGCGATGGACGCGCGCAGGCTCGTGAGATCCCGCGGCCGCGCGCTGCGCAGCGCCACGCGCGACAGGATGCGTTCCACGTCGCCGATGGCGCGCAGCGGTTCGCGCAGGGTCTCGAAGCGGCGCGCATCGACCAGCAAGGCGATGGCCTGGTAGCGCCGGCGCAGTTCCTGCTGATCGGTCAGCGGCCGGTTGAGCCAGCGACGCAAGCTCCGCGAGCCCATGGGCGTGACGGTGGAATCGAGCAGCGCGAACAGCGTGGCCGAGTCCTGGCCCGAGAGCGAGACGTCGATCTCGAGGTTGCGGCGGGTGGCCGCGTCCAGCTGGAGTGCATCGCCGCGTTCCTCCACCTGGAGCGTGGTGATGTGCGGCAACGCGGTCTTCTGCGTCTCGCGCACGTACTGCAGCAGCGCGCCGGCAGCTGCGATCGCAAGCGGCAGATCGTCGGCGCCAAAGCCGCGCAGGTCGAGCGTGCCGAGCTGATCGGTGAGCAATCGCGAGGCGCTCGAGAATTCGAAATGCCACGGCGGGCGCACGCGCTGCTCGCCGTGCGTGATCTCACCGAACTCCCTCGATTGATCTTCGGGCACCAGCAACTCGGCCGGCTTCAACCGCTCGAGCTCGGCTTCGAGCGCGGCGGCGCCATCGGCTTCGAGCACCGTGAAGCGGCCGGCGGCGAGGTCGAGCCAGGCGAGTCCATATGAAGTACCGTCCTTCGCGGGCCTCGCGACCACGGCGGCTAACAAGGTTTCGCGGCGTTGATCGAGCAGCGCATCGTCGGTGACGGTGCCGGGCGTGAGCACGCGCACCACCTGGCGTTCGACTGGCCCTTTGGATTTCGCCGGGTCGCCGATTTGCTCGCAGATGGCCACCGATTCGCCCTTGCGCACCAGCCGCGCAAGGTAAGTGTCGACGCTGTGATAGGGCACGCCGGCCATCGGAATCGGCTCGCCCGCGGACTGGCCGCGCGAGGTCAGCGTGATGTCGATGAGCTTGGAGGCGCGGCGCGCGTCGTCGAAGAACAGCTCATAGAAATCGCCCATGCGGTAAAAGAGCAGAGCGTTCGGGTGTTCGGCCTTGATGCGCAGGTACTGCTGCATCATCGGCGTGTGCTGGCTCAGCGCGTTCTGGTTCATGGGGCCCTTTTGTCGAGGCCGGGTAGCCTACGCCAGCGCGGCGCGTGCGAGAATCGCCGCGTGAACGTTCCCAACGACACCGCATTGGCGGCGCTGGCCCGCGAAGTCGCGGCGCAGCTGCACGCGTCGAATCGCCGCCTGGTCACCGCCGAATCCTGCACCGGCGGCTGGATCGCGAAGCTGTGCACCGACATCGCCGGCAGCTCCGAATGGTTTGATTGCGGCTTTGTGTGTTACTCGGATGCTGCCAAGACCCGCGACCTGGGCGTTCCGGAAAAACTCATCGAGAGTGCAGGCGCCGTCAGTGATGAGGTAGTGCGCGCCATGGCCGAAGGCGCCATCGCGCGCACTGGCGCAACCGTGGGGCTGGCCGTGAGCGGCATCGCCGGCCCTGGTGGCGCGGTGCCGGGGAAGCCCGTCGGGACGGTGTGGTTCGCGCTGGCGTATCGGCAGGACGACCGGCTGGAGTGTCAGGGATCGCTGATCCAGTTCGACGGCAATCGCGACGCCGTCCGGCGCCAGGCGGTGGAGTACGCGCTGAATCTTCTGCGCGCGATGCCTCAGCCTGCGTGAGCATGCTTCGGCTGTTCTTCGCGCTTCAGCCGACGATCGAGCAAAGCACCGCGCTCGCGGCGGAAGTCGGTCCGCTTGTCGCGCAACTCGGAGTGCAGGCTTCGCCGCCAGAAAATCTGCATGCCACGTTGTGTTTCGTCGGTGCGATCGAACCCGAGCGGCTCGACGCCTTGCGCGCCGCGGCAGCGAGCCTGCGTGGCCGCCCGATCAGGCTGACCTTCGATGCACTCGAATACTGGGAGACGCCGAAAATTCTCTGCGCCACGGCCAGCCGGGATTCGTCGTCAGCCACCGAGCTGTCGATTGCGCTCGGCGAGGCGGCAGTCGCCGCGGGATTTTCTCCAGACATCAAACCTTTCCGCGCGCATGTGACGCTGGCGCGAAAGATTTCCGCCGCGCAGGCGGCGACGGTGCCGTGGCCATTGCCGCTGATGCCGCCGATCGCGGTGCGCGCTGACAAATTTGTGTTGATGTCGAGCCGTCGCGAAGGAGCGGTCTCGATATACAGTGCCGTCGACTCCTGGCCACTGTATGACTGAGAAACTCAGTATTCCGGCAAGAAATTAGCTGTTTATTTATACAGCCGCATGTGCTAAATTTTTTTCCATCAAAACTCGCACGCAAAGACAAGGGGATTTCGCGATGGATGACAACCGCAAGAAGGCGCTCTCCGCCGCACTGGGTCAGATCGAGAAGCAATTCGGCAAAGGCTCCGTCATGCGCCTCGGTGACAACGCCGCCGCCTACGACGTAGAAGCTGTTTCCACCGGCTCGCTGGGCTTGGACATCGCGCTCGGCATCGGCGGTCTGCCGCGCGGCCGCGTCATCGAGATCTACGGACCGGAATCGTCGGGCAAAACCACGCTGACACTGCAAGTGGTCGCGGAGATTCAGAAGCTCGGCGGCACGGCGGCATTCGTCGATGCCGAGCATGCGCTCGATCCGTCATATGCCGAGAAACTCGGCGTGAACGTGAATGAGCTGCTGGTCTCTCAGCCGGACACCGGCGAGCAGGCGCTCGAAATCACCGACATGCTGGTGCGTTCCAACGCGGTCGATCTCGTCGTCATCGACTCGGTCGCGGCGCTCACGCCCAAGGCGGAAATCGAAGGCGAAATGGGCGAGCCGCAGATGGGTCTGCACGCGCGTCTCATGTCGCAGGCGTTGCGCAAGCTCACCGGCAACATCTCGCGCTCGAACACCATGGTCATCTTCATCAACCAGATCCGCATGAAGATCGGCGTCATGTTCGGCAATCCGGAAACCACCACCGGCGGCAACGCACTCAAGTTCTACGCCTCCGTGCGCCTCGACATCCGCCGCATCGGCGCCATCAAGAACGGCGAAGAAGTGGTGGGCAACCAGACGCGTGTGAAAGTGGTGAAGAACAAAGTCGCTCCGCCATTCCGCGAAGCCGAGTTCGAAATCATGTACGGCTTGGGAATTTCGCGCGAAGGCGAAATCATCGACATGGGCTCGACGCAGGGCATCATCGAAAAATCCGGTGCCTGGTACAGCTACAAGGGCGAACGCATTGGTCAGGGCAAGGACAACGCGCGCGAATTCCTGAAGGCGCGCCCCGAGCTCTCCAAGGAAATCGAGAACCTCATTCGCGCCAAGCTCGTGCCGGTGAAGCCCGCGCGTCCGGAGCTGAAGAGCGTCGGTTCAGACTGATCGAGTTGAACGGGTGAAATCCAGGGGACAGATTTCCTGATCTGTCCCTTTCTCAGGCGCTCGCGCGCCACTCTTAACGGCGCCGAAGCGGCGCCGATCATCAGTGTTAAGAGCGGGATAGTGTCGGTGGAGGCTAATGCGTCGACCCGGCGGTAAAAAAACCCTCGACCCAGAAAAGGTAAGTGACCCCAAGAGCGCACACGCGTTCGCCATTGCGTATCTGGCGCGGCGGGATTTCTCCGCCGCGGATCTGCGCCGCAAACTCAAAGAGCGTGGTTTCGTCGAATCGGCCATCGAGCCCGTGCTCATGGCGCTCGAAGCCAGTAACGTCATCAACGACGGGCGCTACGGCGATAACGTCGTGGCGTATCGCGCCCGCCGGGGTCAGGGTCCAGCGCGCATCCGCCAGGAACTCAAGCGCTCGGGCCTGGGGTCCGAGGCCATTCAGAGCACCATGGACAAGGCCAAAGACGATGGCCCGGACTTCATAAGCCTTGCCCGGGCGGCGAGAGCCCGGAAATTCGGGGCCGAACTCCCCAAAGACTGGAAAGAACGCTCGCGGCAAGCCAGATTTTTGCAATACCGGGGCTTTTCAACGGATCATATCCGCGCTGTTTTGGAGGGGGTCCCGGATCACGAATCCGACTCCGACCCAAACGGCGAACCCGATCCGACTTAGAAACCTCCGAGCCCCATGCCCCAGAAACTGCCATTCATGAGTGCGGCGGACGTCCGTCGCGCCTTCCTCGATTTTTTTCGCGAACGCGGCCACACCGTGGTTCCGTCCTCCAGTCTCGTGCCGGGCAACGACCCGACGCTGCTGTTCACCAACGCCGGCATGGTGCAGTTCAAAGACTGCTTCCTCGGCCGCGACAAGCGCGACTACGTGCGCGCCACCTCGAGCCAGCGTTGCGTGCGAGCCGGCGGCAAACACAACGATCTCGAAAACGTCGGCTACACCGCGCGCCATCACACCTTCTTCGAGATGCTGGGCAATTTCTCGTTTGGCGACTATTTCAAGAAAGACGCTATTCGCTTCGCCTGGGACTTCGTCACCGGAACGCTGAAGATCGACCCGGCGCGCCTCATGGTCACGGTGTACGCCACCGATGACGAAGCGTTCGATCTCTGGCACAAAGAAGCGGGCGTGCCGAAAGACAAGATCGTGCGCATCGGCGACAAACCGGGCGGCGGCTCCGACAACTTCTGGCAGATGGGCGAAACCGGCCCGTGCGGCCCATGCACGGAAATATTCTTCGACCACGGTGCGCAGATTCCTGGCGGCCCGCCGGGTTCGCCCGATGCAGACGGCGATCGCTGGGTCGAAATCTGGAACCTGGTGTTCATGCAGTTCGACCGGTCGGCCGACGGCAAGCTCACGCCGCTGCCGAAGCCGTCTGTGGACACGGGCGCAGGACTCGAGCGCATGTCGGCGGTGATGCAGGGCGTCACCAACAACTACGACATTGATCTCTTCAAGAACCTGGTGAAAGCCGCGGCCGCACTCGCCAACACGACCGATCTCACCAACAGCAGCCTGCGCGTGATCGCCGATCACATCCGCGCCTGCACGTTCCTCATCATCGACGGCGTCACGCCATCGAACGAAGGCCGTGGCTATGTACTCCGGCGCATCATCCGCCGCGCGATTCGCCACGGCTACAAGCTCGGCATCAAGGACGCGTTCTTCTACAAGCTGGTCGACACGCTGGCACAGGAAATGGGCAGCGCGTTTCCCGAACTATCTACCGGCAAGAGCCTCGCCGCGCGCGTGCTCCGCCAAGAAGAAGAGCGCTTCGCGGAGACGCTTGCCAACGGCATGCAGCTGCTCGATGGCGCGTTTGCGTCTTTGAAGGGCGGCAAGACGCTCGACGGTGAAACGGTCTTCAAGCTCTACGACACCTACGGCTTTCCAGTCGACCTCACCGCCGACATTGCGCGTGAGCGCGGCTTGTCCATTGACCACGCCGGCTACGAAGCCGCGATGGAAGTGCAGCGCAAGCAATCGCAGGCCGCCAGCAAGTTCGGTGTCGATCTCTCGAGCGGCGTGCGTATCGAAGGCAAGACCGACTTCCTCGGCTACGAAGCCACGACGGATGTGGGCAAGGTGGTCGCGCTTCTCAAAGGCGGCGCGCCAGTGGCGGCGATCAAAGCCGGTGACGAAGGCGAAGTCGTGCTCGATCGCACTCCTTTCTATGCGGAGTCCGGCGGCCAGGTGGGCGATGCCGGCGAGCTCGCCAACGTAAGTGCGAAGTTCGCCGTCAGTGATACCCAAAAGCGCGGCGCGGCGTTTTCGCACATCGGCAAGCTGAATGCCGGGACCATTCAGATCGGCGACAGCCTGGCGGCGAATGTCGATGCGCCGCGCCGCAAGGCCGTCATGGCGAATCATTCGGCCACTCATCTATTACATGCCGCCCTGCGCAAGGTGCTGGGCACGCACGTACAGCAGAAGGGCTCACTCGTGGCGCCCGACCGGTTGCGCTTCGACTTCTCGCATTTCCAGCCCATCACGGCCGACGAGCTTCGCGAGATCGAGCGGCTGGTCAATGCGGAGATTCGCAAGAACGAGCCCGCCGAGACGCGCGAAATGCCCTATGACACCGCCGTGGCCGAAGGCGCCATCGCGCTGTTCGGCGAGAAATACGAGAAAGACGTGCGCGTGCTGCGCATGGGCGATTTCTCCATGGAGCTGTGCGGCGGCACGCACGTGGCGCGTGCCGGTGACATCGGCATCTTCAAGATCGTGAGCGAAGGCGGCGTGGCCGCCGGCGTGCGTCGCATCGAAGCCATCACCGCGGAGGGCGCGCTGGAGTACGTCGAACACACCGATCAGCTCGTGAAAGACGTCGCCGGCCTGGTGCGCGGCTCGCGCGAGGACGTGAAGGCCAAAGTGGCCGACGCGATCGAGCGCATCCGCCAGCTCGAGAAGGAAAACCGCGACCTTCGCAACAAGCTCGCAAGCGGGCAGGGCACGGACCTTTCCGCCGGTGCGCGCGATATCGCCGGCGTGAAGCTGGTCGCCGCGCAGGTGGACGGTGCCGACGCCGGCGCGCTGCGCAACGCGGTCGATCAGCTCAAGGACAAACTGAAGTCCGCGGTCATCGTGCTGGCATCGGTGGACGCCACTAACAAGATCACGCTGGTGGTCGGCGTCACCGCCGACCAGACTAACAAGGTGAAAGCCGGAGAGCTGGTGGGCAACGTGGCGGGGCAGGTCGGCGGCAAGGGTGGCGGCCGCCCGGATTTTGCGCAGGCCGGCGGCAACAACCCCGCGGCTCTCGGTGCGGCGCTCGCAAGCGTCGAAGCGTTTGTGCGCGCCAAACTCGGGGCGTGAGCGCCAAGCCTCTAACGAGGACCATAGTCCAGAAGTACGGCGGCACTTCAGTGGGCTCGGTGGAGCTCATCCAGCGCGTCGCCGATAAAGTCGCCGCGGTACGCGAGCGTGGCGATCGCATCGCCGTCGTGGTCTCGGCCATGGGCGACTCCACCGATCGACTGGTCGACCTCGCCGCCGGGATCTCGCGCGAACCCAATGCGCGCGAGATGGACGTGCTGCTCGCGACCGGCGAACAGGTGTCGATCGCGCTTCTGGCAATGGCGCTGTGTGAGCGCGGTATTCCGGCGCGTTCATTCACCGGCGGACAGATTCGCGTGCGCACCACCAATGTTCATCGGCGCGCGCGCATCACCGCGGTTGAAACCCAGCGTCTCCGGGAAACCATTGATGCTGGCATCGTTCCGGTCGTCGCCGGTTTTCAGGGCATAGATGACGATGGAGACATTACAACAATAGGCCGCGGCGGTTCGGACACGAGCGCCGTGGCGCTGGCAGTTGCACTCGAGGCCGATGAGTGCCAGATCCTCACCGATGTAGACGGGGTCTACACCACCGATCCGCGCATGGTGGCTGACGCGAAACTGTTGTCACGAATCTCCTTCGAGGAGATGCTCGAGCTCGCGGGTCAGGGTTCGCGCGTCCTGCACCTGCGCGCGGTCGAGTTCGCGGCCAAGTACAACGTGCCGCTTCGAGTGATGTCGTCTTTCCGTCCCGGATCCGGAACTCTCATCTGCAAAGAGGAATCCCACGTGGAAGCTCCGCTCATCTCCGGTATTGCCTTCAATCGCGATGAAGCGCAGTTGACGATCTCGGGACTGCCCGACACCGCGGACGCGGTGGCCCGCGTACTCAAGCCCATCTCCGCGGCTAGCATCGAGGTCGACATGATCGTGCTGGCGACCGGGCGAGAAGGCCTTAAGGACCTCTCGTTCACTGTCCATCGCGACGATTTCCTCGAGGCGCAGCGTCTGATGCGGAACATAACCATGGAGTTTCAGGGCGCGCGCATGACAGCCGACGACAAGGTCGCAAAACTCGCCGTGGTTGGAGTTGGGATGCGTTCTCATGCAGGAGTCGCCACGCAACTCTTTGAATCCCTTGCGCGGCAAGGCGTGAAAGCGCTCCTCATTTCGACTTCGGAGATCAAGATCGCGGTGTTGGTTCCTGAAGACGCTCTCGAAAGTTGTGTCAAATGTCTGCACAAAGATTTGCGCTTGTCGTGAGGACAAAGGTCGTAAGGGTCTACTGTCCTCGCGTTATGAGACTTGGAACGAGTGACCATGCTGGTCTGCAAGTGGTAAGGTTCCGCACCGTTGTTCGTCCGCATTTGCGGGGGTCCGAACAGCAATCGATAAAGATGAAGAGGCTCCGCGGAGGGCCCTCAATATGCTCATTCTGACGCGACGAGTTGGTGAATCTGTCGTCATTGGCGAGGACGTGGTCGTTACGGTTCTCGGGGTGAAGGGCAATCAGGTCCGTATCGGCATCAATGCGCCGAAGACGGTGGCCGTTCACCGCGAAGAAATTTTCGAACGCATCAAGAACGGCCAGGGCGCCGGCGATCGTTCGACTACCGATGAGCCAAATTCGCTTCCGCGGGAGACTTTGCCCGTCTGACGCGCCCCCAGAGCGTGTTTCTTTGCCAGCCACTCTCCGGCTCATTATGATTGCGCCCCCCGGAGAGATGGCCGAGCGGTCGAAGGCGCACCCCTGCTAAGGGTGTAAGGGTCAAAAGCCCTTCGAGGGTTCGAATCCCTCTCTCTCCGCCAAAATTTCCCTTACCGATCAATCGATTATAAGATTGTTAGGCGGAAATGGCGGCGTTTTTTGGGATTCGAATGGGGCACCGTCTCCAATCGATGTTTCGGCCCAACACCGTGACGACGCATCTAACTACAGCTCCATGGTGCCACTAGGCGTTCATCCCGATGTTTCGCTCGAACGCGCCAAGGCACGGCACCAGGTCGTGCGAACAATTCTGGCAGTCGCGGTTGATCCGGGCGCTCGCACGCGGGCATTCGGTAACCTGATCTCTGCGGCGGAAGCGTGAAAAGCGCCGCTGGCTGAACAGTACCTAACTACTTAACAGACAACCCGGGAAATCCAGCGCTTCGCCGAGAATGCGAACATGGGTGATCTGCCAGGCGCACACTCAACTATAAGGCTCGATCCTCGCCGCCATTCCGTTGTGCCTTCAGGGCGACTCCAACCTCGCTCTTCCACGCTTGGTCAGGATCGTCTCATTCCGCACGAGGGGTCGCGCCCAGTAGCAAACGCTCAATATGTATCCGAGCGTCGCAAACACGCTCAGCAGACCGATTCGCAGGCCAAACCAGTCTCCCAGCAATCCGACCAGGAGCGGCACGATGGCGCCCCCGAGTATTCCGGTGCACAGGATGCCGGACATCGCGCCGTGATATCGGCTCACCGAGTTGAGTCCGAACGAAAAGATGATGGAATACATGACTGACAGAAAAAATCCCGACATGGGGAAGGCGATGAGCGCGGTCTGCGCCGATCCAAACAAGGCCAGGCCCACGGATACGAATGCCAACAGCGTGAACGCGGCCAGCACCACCTTCGCATCGAGCAGCTTCAGAAGGACCAGGCCGAGCACGCAGCCGATGGACATCAATCCCCAGAAGAGGCCGACGGCGTGCGCTCCCTCCTTGGCAGGGTCGAACTGGTGGTAAGTGCTCAGAAACTGGGACATCCAGTTCGCAAGGCTCTGCTCGGTGCCGACGTAGGCAATGATGCCGAGGAAGAACAGGCGCACGTGCCGATCACGAATCAATTCTCGATAGCTTGCAAGCCCGCCCGCGCGCTCGCTCTCGGCGAGTTCCACCGAGGGCAGCCGCATCCACGCGGTTAATGCGATTAACGCCACGAAGACGAAGAGAAACGCCCAATAGAACTGTACCCAGACGAGTGCTTGGTGCTCGGCTCCCGGACGTTCCATCAGCATCGTGAAAACCATCGGGCTGACATAGGACGCGAGCCCGAACACGAGTTGTCCCATGACCGAGAAAAAGGCGAAGTGGCCTTCACCGCCGGTCGCACGGGTCAGCGGATTGATGACGACTTGCAGCATCGCCATGCCGAGTCCGATCACGAACAATCCACCAATGACGACCGCGTACGATGGATAAAGCGCGATGGCCAGGCTGCCCAGCAGGTTCAGTCCGAACGCAGCGAGCAGTGTCGTGCGAATCCCGCGCGCCTCGACCAGCGCGCCAGCCGGGATCGAGATCAGCCCGTAAGCGAGAAAAAACGAGAACGGCAAAAAACCGGCCAGCCCGAGACTTAAGCGGAAGTCGCTGATGATGATGGGCATCAACGGGCCGATCAGATTGGTCACGAACGAGATCACGAACCAGACCAACATGATGTAGCAGATCACCAAAACGCGGGTTTTCATCAAACTACCGGCACTTGGCTGATGTTGTTCTTCGGGTCCATCCAGAACGCTTCGTTGGCGAAGCGACCGAAGATTTCGCGCGGCAGGATGGGGATGCGCTCGATCGGTTCGACCTTCGGGCGCACGGTATGCATGCCGGGCATGCCGATGCGGGCGTCGAACTCGTCCGCGTTGTAGGCGATGTGGTCGAAGTCGTGTTCGAACCAGGGTTCGCCGATGAACTGGTAGACCGCGCGCATGGCGGCCGACGGATTGCGCACCAGGCTTTCGTAGGTCAGCAGCAGCAAGTGGCCGGGTGCATATTGGCCGTAGAACGCATCCTTGACGGCCTGGAAGGCGAACCCGACCATTCCGCGCGGATCGGTGAGCGCCTCGATTCGCGAGTACACCGTTGTATTGGTGTCGAACCGAAACACCTTGCTGACGCCGACCGACTGCTTGCGCACGATCCGTTCCATGCTGTCCAGCACCCAGGACAACTGGCGAACGCACGCGATGACCTTCGCCTCCGGAAACAGCGTCCCTAACAATTGCATCCGGCTGCACCACAGCCGGCTCGTGTCGAACACGACGCCTGCATCTGCTTGCGCTGCGTAGAAGTTCTCGACCAGGCCGCGCAACATCGCAACGCGCTGCTCGTCGGAAACGTCGAACGAAAAATCGTTCTTGCTGCTCGTCTCGGCGATGACGACGCCCATGATGTCGGCAAGCGGGCTCGTCATGCCCGCGCGAAAACGCGGGTTCTGGTTGAGGATGGCGGCCAGGAGCGTGCTGCCCGCGCGCGGCAGCCCGGAAATGAAGTGGAACTTACGGGCTGATGGATTCAATGAGATTCCTCGACGGCGAGCGGAACACTTCGGGTCGGAGCGTTCCAGCCGCTTAATTCGACAATCGGCGTTGCCGCCCCTGACGCTGCGAAACGCGCGCTCAAGGTAAGCGATTCACCGGGCCAAAGCGTAACGTCATTGTCGCTCCACACGATCGGCAGAATCGGCTCGCCACCCGCGGATCGCTTGATCGACACGTGCTGGAACATGGCCACGGCCTTGGAGGAGGAGGGTACCGTCAGTTTGATGGTGGCGATGTCCTCGGCTCCTTCGTGCCGAAGCGTTGCCCGGACCTCGCTCGTCACGGTGGACAAGGATTGCAATGGGGTGAAGTCCGCGTATTGCGTCACTGGCGTTAGATACCAGTTCGAATTCGCCCAGTCGAGCTGGTCGGTTTGGGTGGAGAGCCAATAGACGTTGCGGCTGATTGGTTGGCCGCTGCCGGAAGCGAGATCGAGCTCGATGAAATAGACGCGCGACAGGCCGGCCACCGCCGGCAGCGTCAACAATTGTCGAGTGCCGTTGCCGGCGAGATCGACATCCTGCAGGTGCTTCTCGTATCGCACGC
>Ga0307513_10003010_pt1 | contig 22992 bp, 21 predicted proteins | sample 15_EM_MG_FD_202174 | JGI IMG/M metagenome (GOLD analysis project Ga0307513, IMG submission 202174) | Populus trichocarpa ectomycorrhiza microbial communities from riparian zone in the Pacific Northwest, United States - 15_EM | ecosystem: Host-associated > Plants > Roots > Unclassified | place...
ATCCAAAAGTACTCTAGTGGGGCTTGGCGTCAACTGAGGTACCAGTGCTTGAGTACGAGTCGGTTTTCATAAATTGAGCAGTTCATATACTACTTATTCGTAATTTCTCTTATGGGGGAATGAGGATTGGCAAGGACTGCGCTTTCCACTTGTTGAACGTGATCCTTTTTGGTCTTCCTAACCGGGGAGCATCTTTAACTAACCCTCAATACAATATTAATACTTCTGTTGCCGCCAAGCCGCGTTGGAGTACTTTTGGATCAGCGAGAACTTTTTGGACGGGAGTGTATCTGCCCAGCTGGACCTAAGGCTCTCTTTTTTTCCCTGGGAGCAGACTCTCACTGCCCGCCAAAAACACGGCAACACCCAGAAGGTGGGCCGGGTGCAGGTATGGAAGAAAGGAAAATTCGCACGGAAAGCCCCTCAGTGAGCAAAAACGTTGCGATGGGGAAAACACTGAAGTGAACAAATACACACCAGAGCAGATGCCAACTCTTGGGTTTGCGATGGGGCCTTACTCTACCTGGTATTTGTCTATGAATAGGCGAGTTTTCTTGTGTTATGGCTGGATGCTACAAACTAGAGGGAAATGTGATAAGCGGATGTGTACCACTGGTGAGTGCATTTAGCAATGAACAGAAACAAACAGTCAACTTAACTGCTGATTATGTTTTTTCTATGGAGGGCTTTAAGGGGGGCATGTGAGAGACGTGATACGGTGGGGGGGTTTTATGATTGAAGGAGCGGGGGAGGGCTTGACCTAGGGAGAAGTATAAGGAACCTCAAACTTCGAGGAAAAAAGAAAGAAGATAATAAAGAGGGAAAGTATCCTCAATCTGTGATGTTAAACAGCGAACGAAAATAGGGGTCAAGCCATATCCCGAACCCCCCCTCCGGAAACTCCAAGGCACCCTTCGCATTAACCCCACTGCCTTACCATTTCCGGTTATTAGCTAGTAACTCCAACCTCGTTCACCGTCTCGGGCTCTCGACTTCAACTGTAGAACTTATGCTGTTCCACCATTCCAAGCCAGCCAATGCACCCCCCCCATCTCCTGCTAAAGCCTCCTATGACCTACTGTTCTTCGCTGAAGGGCCAGCACGAGCCAGCGGCTCTGTCCAGGGCACTTTTTTTTTTAACGTTTCGAAGCAGGCGACGCAGTGCTTGTTCTATTGCTGGATGAGATGAGAGTTTGCTGGTTGGCTTTATGTTAGGGCAGGGATTGGGCGGTAGGATGGGGAAAGTTGGCTACGTGGTAGGAGGTTTTGCGGGGGAGCGGTGGAAGGAGCGGGGGGAGGGGCGGGGGGAGTGAGAGAGGGGGATATGTGGATGGAGAGTGACTTTGAGTAGAACTAGCGTTGGTATTGGCACGTTTTTGGTGTTTGTGGTACGTGTGCACGTATATGTGCGTATGGGAGTAAGGATGTAAGTTCGTATATATCCGTATGGGGGTGAAAAAATCGGGAAACTTATGGAGAGAAACATGGGATTGTAGAAATTAGAAACCATTACCGGTTACATTGGTGTTCATTTCCCCCCAAAATATGGGTTTTAAAGAATCCCATGGGAGTCTAGAAGCTTTAAGTGATTCCTATAAGGACAGGTTGTGCCACGACTAATTTTTAATTATCGGCTTGAGATGTTTTGTTACTGAAGGGATAATGTGCCAGGATTCATTGCTCAAGTATTTTTCGTTTGTACTGCTGACTGTCCGCTCACTATCCCTTAGGATCTTGCTATATTCTTTTGTAATGTTCGTATCCGTACCTAGGTACGTGGGGGTGCCGGTATTCCACGCTATAGCTAGTGCCCGGCGTAGAGAGTCGTCTACCCCAATATTCGCCACTATTTGGATCCGGGCTGAGGCTCAGCCAATCACATTGCCTAGTGCAGATGGCTCGCTACGCCGGGCGCTCGTTGTGGAGTGGAATACGTTAATCAAAAACTAGTAAACTACAACTCTTGATCCTTTGGGCCGCCTAGAAAAGGAAAATTCGGATCCAAGCACACTCGATCCCACCACAACCTTTTTTTTTTGCAGCAAAAAAGCAAAAAGGCACTATGTTTGACGCACTGCGAGTTCTCTTTAGGGATACTGGCTGGGAGCCTGTCCTGGGAAGCGGGATGGGTGGGTAGAGTTGCGAAATCAACCGGCACAAGAAATCCTTCCAGTGATAAAGTGAGGTGCTGCTGCTTCCCCTCCTTCCCATCCCCACTCGTGGCTGAAAGCCTTAACTCGACAAACTAGAACTCAACCAACCAAGTCTGTCGAAAAGCGAAACGGGAAATATCATTCCAATACAGTAAGTTTGGTGATGGGATAAAAGACACTCTGGTGCGTCCATAATAACCGGTGGACATAACCTTGCCTCAAGATAGGTTTATATGGAATTAGTATGATAGTAATATTTTTCCGATTTTTACTGACACCTGAGGACTGTGATTCTTGGCACACACGCTGGGGGTGCACATGAGGGCCTGCGCTCTCTCATCTATGGTTATCTAAGCAGAAAATCTTGTGTTCATAACTAACCGGATTTCGTTGAAGAGGGTATTGCCGGATACTCGAGTACAAATGTTAGTTACTCACATTGGTGCAGTTGTATCGTAATTGCCTAACATGATTTACACAAACGAGAATCAAGATTAAAAGAAGGAAAAACCCTTTTCCATTGGCTCTTTGTAGTGGGTTGGGAGAGGCGAAAGGAGATGGGTGGATAATTCTTGGACGGGTTTTGTTGAGGTGGATAATGAGACCGGGGCAGACCCTGTTGGGTTTCCTTTAGTAAATTTATGTAACAATTTATGGAGACTTTTGGGATGGATAACGCCAGGTTGGTAACGTGTGCGGTGGTTGCTGAATCCACAGGGACGCCGGCTTGGAGATGCACTCGCTAAATGCAAAAGTATTCGGAAAAGACGCCAACCCTAGCCCTTGATTTCTTGATAGATTTTGGGAGCCGCATTCCTGCAATACCGGTGGGAGAGGAGGCCCGTGCAGAAACGGCGCTTTTTCCGAATACTTTCACAAACGGCGCCCCTAGGGAATCACTGGCTTTGGTAAAAATGAAAATGAAAATCAATTCATGGCGATGATAATTTCTACACCACAGTACTCGAGTACAGCCCGAGTACGGGTGGTGGTAGAAAAAAGAATAAAGGGATTCTACCTAGAGAAGTGCCGTAGAATCCAATGGGCTTCACCGTCGGGCTGGCAGCCTCCCTTTGCGTTATCCGTGCTTGCGAACTAAGGCAAGTTTTGATGCTTGGTATTTTTTCTTTTGCCCACTGAGAGCGTCTTGTACTCGGGGGTCGCCAAAAGTCGGGCACACCTCCATTACGAGGCGCGGAATTTGTATGGGGACTAAGCCGGATTAGGAAAGTCGAGTGATATACTGTGAGGATTTTTTTGGTGGCAGCAAAAAGTCGGGACCGGTGACACAAGCACTTTTGCAGCGGTTGCGAGGACAATAGGCGGGGAGTGTGTGTTTGTGTTACCGGTCCCCAAATACCCTTACACCCGAGTACAGGACGCTCTCAGTGGGTAAAAATAATAATACCAAGCATCAAAACTTGCCTTAGTTCGCAAACACGGACAACGCAAAGGGAGGCTGCCAGCCCGACGGTGAAGCCCATTGGATTCTACGGCACTTCTCTAGGTATAATCCCTTTATTCTTTTTTCTACCACCACCCGTACTCGGGCTGTACTCGGGCTGTACTCGGGCGCAAATTAAATACGATATATATCTCACTCTCGAAATTCAAAGAACTCTAAAGAAACACCTGCGGCTAACAAAACCCGATCTCCAGCGATCTAGGACCATCCTGATATCCCATGGTCCTCCGTGATCTCTAAAATCTCTGCCACAACAATGCGCAAACCCCGTATGCCTAGTGCAAAGGTTGTGAAAGAAACCATAAAACCAATACCCTATGCCTACCAGAATAAGGAATGAAAACAAAAACCCGCTGCTAGGTGCCAAACCGCCCGAAACCACAAAGACGCATGCCCTATACCTGTCTCTCTCTTAGCCGCATATACTCGCATGCCTGGATATCTGCATATCCACTCAACTGCATTTCAATCCTTATGAGAATGGATAGGTGGCCACCCGTTCGGGTCTTCTCAGCACCGGTAATTCCTCTAGTTGCAGCACTCTGCCATCTTCGCCGGTGGTATCATTTTGGCCACCTCGGAAGGTATTTGAATAGGTGCCCACAATGTTGGCATTAGAATGGCCGTTGTTAATGTGGACGGGGTGAGGCATAAGGACCTCCGGGGTTGGGATGGCACTCGAGTACCCCATAGTAGGACCAGCTGTCGACACGGGGTTTGGAGGAGTACTGCCGAGAGCTTTCTGTGCAAGGTTGCAAGATTAGGAATGTGTATTGAACAGGGCGGGGAGGTGCGCGAGAAGGGGTGGGCATACCTTGACAAAGGGTGAAGTTGAGGAGGACACCCAGTGATGAAATCGGGAGCATCGGAAGAGGGGTATCGTCGCGACCAGTAAAGTAAGGGCAGCTATAACAATTGCCAATATCTCTCCAAGAGATAAGTCATTACTATGCTCTTTGTTTTCCGAGTTCCCACGTCTATTAAGCTGTGATAATGTGGTGTGGGTGGCAAACTCTCTTATGGGGGGCATGGCTGCTTAGTACAGTAGTAGCCAAAAATTTGTAGACAATAGATACGGTAGGGGTTTTTTTTTGTAGAACTTAGGAAGTTAATGATAGACCCACCTCGACGCAGAAGGGTTATTAGGAGGCATGACATTATTATTGCCACTACCATGGTTATCACTGTTGCTCGGGTTGAAGCTTGGAACTCGTGCAGTCCCAAGTTGTACACAAGTCGTTGTGGTGGTGATGGTAGGTAGTGCCTGTACTGCGACGAGAGTTTGGAAGATGATGACGAGTAATACCAGGAGTACACCTGAGATCGGAGTTGAGAACATCGTGGATAGATGATGGTAGGTAATTAAGAGTGGTAGATTAAATATTTGGTTGATTGAAACTTGAAAAAAGACAGTTTAGCCGTACTTGTAATTTTGAGGTGTTTGGGGTATGGTGATTCTGATGCTTATCGAGTATATTCCCACCCACCTCCCCGGTAACGTCGCGCAGCAGCAAAACCCCAACCTTCTAATACTCTACCCTTTCACCTTTGATGTTGGTGTAACGTGGGGTGGGAGTTATGGCTGGGCGACGACCAAGAGATCGGGAGGGAGAGTGGGTGTTACAAGTACAAGTACATGCATGACGCATGAGGGAAGGGAGCAGCGGGTTCCGGGCACAAGAGGAATTCTCCACTCAAAAAAATAATACCCTAATCCCTAAGAAACGATCGCAATACCAGTATCACAAGGACTCAAGCTGATGCTATGATCAAGATGAGAGGTCGCATTACCACACCTTGCACCCACTTACGATACAGGTGCCCGCTGGGGATGGTGCTCAAAACCCTACACTGCTATTATGTTTAATGCCCTACTCGTTTTTATCGGGCTTTGATTCTTGGAGACGAAAAGCGGGGGCCATCATTATTCTGACGCCTTATCCCATGAACTGGTTCGGACACACAGAGAGATGGAGCCCCCGTTTGCGGTAGCTCTATTCTGTGGGTAAGAGAGGTTTCCATAGAAACAATGCTTTGTATTTGACGAGTTTTGAGGGGAAAAAAAATCACTCGGCCGCACCAAGATCAGGGGGCTCCTAAAATCTGCATATCTCACCAGCCCATGGGATAGACGAATGCTCGGTCCAGTCAATCCACCCGATACTATTATACCTTGCTATCTGCGAAGCCAACATCATTGTCTGCTTTGGCCATCCACAACACCCAAGCGGCAACTCCAGAATACCGGTAGGCGGTGGTGAAATTATCCACGCTAGTACTTTTGTGACAACTAAATTCACTTGTGGATCATAAAACAACTAGCGCAACCAGATTTCTCCCGCTCGAAAAAAATACGTTAAACCCTAATCAACGATCGCAATATCATACCACAACGACTCAAGTTGGTGCCGCGGTCAAGATGAGAGGTCGTATTGCCACATCCTGCATTCCTAGGGAGAGGAGGGAGATAAACATACGGAGGCCTAGCGCCTATGTTTTGTAGATTTTGCAAACCACAGGGGGAAGGTTTTCGTATGATACAAAACAGGGATAATTTCACGGGTTAACCTAAATTAATTGTGCGAAAACATCCCCCCCAGTGTAGTACTGAGGGATCACCTCCGGGGACAGGCGTTCTTTGGTAGGTGTTTGGCAAGAAGGTTTTTGGATGTCACAATAGACCGGAAATCAAAAGGAAACGAAAATAAAAAGAAGTGTCCGATCAAAGTCCCATCAACAGAACAATTTCCGTTCTCGTCTTCTCCGCTTGTGCATGTCCACAGAGCCCCCCTTTTATCTAACAAACATTACCACTGCCCATGACAAAACGAGAGCGCAAGTTTAAGCATATCCAAGCACGCCAGTGCTTTCCCAACCGCTCCTCCGACAGTACGGTGCTTGTACTCGAGTGCTCGAGTACTCGTACTAGCAAGGAATGTTGGGCTGGTGTAGCTGGGTAGTGGATTGGGCAAAAAGCTAACGAATTGGGTATGGTGGCTACCTAATTTCCCTCCTCGCTCCTGCTAGCTGGGCACCCCCTACCTCCGTACTCGTAATTTTCTGACGTTTGTAAACACGACTGCTATTGCATGCCACCAAAATCCTGAGGCTCTGGTCGATTTTTTGCCCGTAAGTTATGCAATAGCAGTCTTGTTTTCAGAAAATAACGAGTACAGGCTTTAGTATAATCGGGGCAAGGATAAAATCCGTGAAGACTGGTTGTCAAATTTATTAATTTAAAGCCTAGTGGATTGTTCAAAAGACTAACATAGAATGCCTGTTGCAGAACTTTGGGCCTGGCAAAGATGACCAAGTGGTGGAATAAGCGGTCAACGTATGGAGTCTTATCAGTAGCCTTGGGGTACTAGAATCTAGAAACACCAATCCAAACCTCACGATCCCGAAAATAATCTCCCTGATAGCTACCCGATGCGACCAAGATCACCGAGACACTTTACTGATGGATCTTCGAAGCGGGAGCGGCCTCGGTCTTGAATGGGTAAGGGAGCACTTCCCTAAGCTCTGGTTCGAGGATGCGCAGATGATGAAGAGGCGCATTCCTTGGAGATGTCATCTATGAAGAATGTCAGTATTGAGCATATCCTATAGCTTGCTACTTGAATTACCGCTGTAAGGTATCTTTGTAGAGCTCTTCCTTTTTTACTGTTTACCGACCTGGCGCTTTTGGAGAATGGGGAATTCTTGGTCTATGCTGATAAAATATTTCGGATCCATCCCATGTGATAGAATAAAATACGGCACCGGATGGTAAGGGGGAGTAGATAGAGCTCAACGCCTTTACTTCTTGCTAAACCAATGGTAAAAACATGGGTGTTCATGAAAAACATAACGACCTCATCTTTTCATCCTTCGAATTCCTTCTATCGATCACCACTAATGTTAGCGTTCTTCTACGCATGTCCCCATCACTCTCCCTACCCCTGTGGTAACAAAAGAAAGAAACATTCTGTGTACTAGTAATCCCTCAGCAAAAAAATGCTTCATAAAGACCTTCGTTCTCCCGTGTCTTTAGTGCAAATACTAGACTCTTGTTCTGCCTTCATCTCCATAGCGTTCGTCCTTCCCTTTGACTCCCGGCGTTCCTAGCCATACATCAACGGAAACATCTTCAGGAACTTCTGAACTCTCATGAAGTAGGAAAATTTAGCCATAACGTGCCGAGAAGCACCAACTGGTTTCCAACACATCCGGCCTTAGTAACCAGAATTGAAGAGGGCCGAAAGCTGGATGCTACAATTACTCACAGGCAGGAATTGGGCGGGTGAAGCGCATACCAACCTCAGAGGATTCTGATACCGGCATGACAAACGGGAAGATGGACCTCTGGCCAATATATGAGGATTGACATACCGGTATTAGGTGTCGCAATGTGCCTATTGGATGTCGGCACCGTGGGTTTGGAGACCCAGGCTGGCTGAACAAAAAATTCGTATCAACGACCAAGGCTTAAAGCCAATTATTGAGTGCTGCTCGATGGTTATAGAGGGCGCAACCCATGTAGAAAAGCTCACTTTTAGTGATTCTGGCCCCTTTACAGCTGCTTGTTTAGGTTCCTCTGCTGGAGTAGCCTATATCGGAATCCTCTGAGGTTGATGTCATCTTTGACCAGCCAAATTCCTACTCGTGTGTAATTGTGGCCTCCAGCTTTTGTCGCTCTTCAATTCTCATCACCAATGCCGGATGGACATGAATTATTTTATTAGTTGTAGACCAAGAATTCGCTATTTTGCAAAAGCGCTAGGTTAGGAAACAGTAAAAAAAGAAGAGCTCTATAAAGACATCTTACAGGGGCAGCTTGAGTGGCGAGCCACAGGATGCTTTCGATAAGGACATTCTCCATAGATGGCACCTCGACAGAAGGCCCTTTACCCACCTGTGCATCTTTGAACCAGTTATGAAGAAAGTACTTGCCTACCCATTCAGGACCCGCAAAGTGTAATCTTCTGGAAGCGGTCTCCCATAATCTTTTCCCTAAACTCGAGATCCCTTATCTGTCATACCATTATATTTTCTTCTTCTTGTCTATCAGAGTGGTGGTTGGGGATACTCAGCCTTTAGAGTTAGGAATTATATAGTAAAGAGTGTTATTTAAGAGACTCTTGGCATTCGCAAGGTATTTTCTGTGAGAGGGCAGTGCTGTTTTTTTACTGTACTCGAGTACTACAGCGCCGGGATCTTGTCTAAAGTCAACCCACCCCTGCACTGCACTGTACTGTACTATACCACTGTTTGAGGACCGCACCTTGTGACCAGCAAATGGCGGGATGTGATGAATGGAGAGGGGTCCGAAATCTTGTACTCCTTTATCTTCGGTACCCAAACCTTGTCTGCCGATCGGATTTTAGTCCATTAGCCTGTGCCGCATATCAAGTTCTCCCCAATCTTCATAAATATTCCTATAATACGGCTCCCTAGGAATACTTCCGGACTATTGATCCATCATACATTTTGGGCGGGGGGCAATGCACAACTAGTGATGGGATTGGCAAGGAGCTAAAGGAATACGGGAAACATATTGTTTGTTGAATTGCCCAAAAGTACCGATATTAATTATTTTTCCGGCCTCTCCAATGCCTTCCAATAACTTAGAGTTTCAAATTCTGGAGTTTTCTTTCTGGCGCAAGTGTACCAGCATCCACTATCTGGATACTATAGAAACTGGTAAAATTTGCCATGCCCATGCCAAGATTTCTTACTTGGGGTGCAGCAGCAATAAGCGTGGGCAGTTTGCCTGGTAGGATAAGAATTAGTGAGGCTACCTGAATGTTAAAGTAACTTGGAAACGATTGAGGTCATTTCCCATTTGCCATCGCCCTTCCTATAACCTGTATAACAGTATTCTATAGAAGCAGAGTAGAGGCCGGGAATGGGGAGGGAATGAAAAAAATTAAAAATTCTAGTTTGATCGAGGTTTGACTATAGTCGCCCTTTGCCATTCACTACCAGCACCTGCAAAGCCCATACCATAGCCAATTGTATCCCAATACCAAGTCTCACTCCTACTGAATTGGGGTTAACTGTTAAAAGATCTTAGGGCATGGCCAATTTCATTGATTCCTGGGATATTCTTATTTCTTCATGTAAGCTTAGAAAAATAGCCTTCCTTGAGATGACTCCAACCGCCCCAAAGCCCCCAGGGGCAATGCATAGTAAGGCTGTGCAAGAATACCGAGTCTGACTTACTGCCGTGCTCATATGCTTCAGGATATCCCAGGATGCCAATTCTGCCATCCCATCTTCCAACTTTTGCTGTATTCCACTAGAGTAACTTGTACCATTTCTGCTAAAGTTCAAGAACAGGTACTGTGGGGTTACAAATTGTTCTACTGTGAGTTTTTTTGCTACTAATACTCGGTTCGGGACTTTGGAGATAACTACTTCCTTCCAAACCGAACAGGGCTGGATATTGGGGAGAAAACACATTATATCCCAGCCAATCTAGGACCCTCCCTATAAGATACGAGAAATATTTTTTATACTAGCAAAAACACATCGTTTCGCTCGCCGCTTAAAATTATTAGTTAATAGATGGCTTGCTTAGGAAATGGCTTAGGTGATGAAAGAATGAATACCTGCCTAGGCGCCGATGGACGAACCAGTTCCGCTCTCTAAAAGAAGCAGCGAGATAACCCAACAATGGCTTAGAGGGCCCAAAAAATAATCAGTGGTTTGTTTTCAGTCAATCGTTCCTAATAGGGTAGTAGGCAGTGATCCAAGGGGCCAGTCCGGACAGTTGGTCCGGGCTTGGGTTGGCAGTCCGGCAAGTCCGGTCGTGGCTCAAAAAAGCACGGGTCGTTCCGGTGGAAACCACTTGGCCCAACCCTGAAGTAATCCAGGACAAAGCCCCCAGATTTCCGGGTCAAAACCGCTGTTATTCAATATTTCAATTTGGACTGCATGACCTGCAGATGTCCAGGCCGCCCGCAGATATCTGTGCAACGGCGTGCAGGTTTCTCACAGCGAATCACTCGGAATATGAGGATAAAAAAGCAGCTCACGGTGCTATAGATTTCGCTTAAACTCATCAATCTTGTCAACTGATCATCATGATCTTCATATCCTCACTACCGTAGAAACTTGAATAATTGAACCGTGTGCTATGTCGTTGGACTTTCCTCTCTCAGTAAGGTCAAGAATTTTGTTTTTTTTCTGTCTCGGAAGGGGGAAAGGGGCTGTGTTTTTGCTGTGTTTTTTTCCCCGGTTCCAGAGAAGGAAATTCTGGACTTCATAGCACACGGTTCAATTATTCAAGTTTTTACGGTACACGACTACGATCCTACCTCTATTCTCTACGCAATCCTCCCGATGACCTTCCACCTTTTCTACTAGAATATTAGCCTGAGCCCGGCCTTGCAGGTGCCAGCAATATGCTGTATGGGTTTAGCAGCGGCTACCTAATATGCCAGCCTAGCCTATATCGCCTGGGCTAGCTTAGCAAAAAAATATGATAGTAAAAAATACTAGAGATAGCAGATTAATCAATTAAATTAAATGTAGAAAAAGAACTGCCGAGGTGGTGGGTCAACTGTGTGCAATAAGGTGGAGAGCACCAAGAATGTACCCATACGGGGAAATCGGGGGGATCAACCGTAAGGCTTTTCGATTACAAAACAACATTAAAAATACAACAACTCCTCTGTTAGCTTGGGGTTTTAACGTAGCTCTTGCTGAAAAGGGGAATTGGGGTGAATAATGGCAAGATAAGGCCGCGGTTGTGACTTTGGATGTAAATTGTTAAGGCTTTCTTGAGTTGGTTGCTTATCACTCGCTGCGTGATTGCTCAAGAAGCGATCACGACCTGTCCTCAATGATAATCGCCAGGCCTATAGGCGCCTATCAGGCTTGATAGGCTTTCGTAGGCCGGCTGGATTCCGCCTATATCGGCCTTGACCTGGCACATTGGGAACGCTGCTTGGAGTTTAAGTGTCAGTAAGCTGCGATCAAACACGGACCAACAACAGGCCCCACATAGATAGAGAATATGCGGGATCTTTCTGGTTGCTTTGCTAAGGTCTCCCCAACCCCCGAAGGTGCCTTTTTCTTGTTTCCGGCAATCCTTAGAGACATTGCGTTTATATTAGAATTCGCTGTTTTCACTGGTTGTTCATCCACATCTATCTCACACTGGGTATTTGAAAACTTGGTAAAATGGAAAAAAATAACAACGCACTTTCCTAAAACCCCACTTATATTTTATAGGATATTCTAAGTAGACAAAGTTCCACCGGGATCAACAGACAACACAAATCATGATTTATCACTCGCATAAGACAAGATGACAGTGTTAGGACACCAGGCTCACAAGTTGCATTAAAGATGCCTGTATATAGTAGCTTGAAGTCTACAAGTGAGCGCTTATGGGGTGTTTGTCCCTCCTGGGATATCGGGTAGGTTAGTTCTGCTACCAGCACTCTCACAGCCCCCTCGGCTGCTTGCCCTATTTACAACAAACCGCACAGGAACTATGATAGAAGGGAAAGGAGAAGAGAAACCCTCACACTCTGTATTCACCAATACGATATATTGTCGCTTGGAGTCAATTAATTGTTGAAACATACCACGGCTGGACCTAATGCTTCATCCCTCACTAGAATCATTCGGCGTCTGGGAAACCCCTACACCCGCTAGGCTACGACAGCGGAAACATGAGATGTTGGAGGTGGGATAGGCTAGCACTAGCTATTGACCAGAGGCTCGATATGTACCTGTATTGTTAGATATACATGACAGCGGTGTATATGAGACTCGACTTACATTTTCTTCCGCCTTTGCTTCCTTTTCGGTCTTTCTCTTTTCTACGGACTTTCTCTCTATAAAGACCCTATAGCCTGCCTTTCCTTTCTGACAAACCCTCATTCATTATTCTTTATCCACTTCCCTTCACTCCTTAGGAACGAATGTATTCTTTTGTCGCTCCTGCTGTTGCTCCTGTATAGCAGCTAATATATCACCACTCCGATCTTTGCTCTATTAACTTCACATTAATATCCGGAGGGTGTATTTAGATACACAATTTCACCATGATCGGAATATTGCAATTGCCGGAAGTGATTATCACTGCAGCAATCAGCACCTGTGCTGGATCCTAGAGCGATGTGTGGTGCATTTGGCGGGAGAGAGCTACTTGGCAGAGAGCTGAGTTAGGAAGATGTAGAGGAGGTTTCTTCGACGTTTCATTAAAATGAATCTAAAAGGGCACCAAGATGAACTGGGGTGCACTCAGGACACTCACTGTCCCACGAGTGGCCTTTTTCTGCAAAAATAGAGAGATTTCTGTTGTTTGGTCGGCACTAAAGCGAAAATAAATACTAGTGCACACCAATATCTGCTAATACTATAGTTGAAAGTCGGTGGTGTTCGTTGTAGGAGGTGTTAAGCTTTTGGAAACCTCAATTGGGTTTAGGTATTAGTCTACAAGATATCGCCGGCTGCTATCACATATCGCACCTGTTTAGGGGTTTAGTTGGCAGCAATACTAATATTTTTCTTGCTACTATGCACTATTCCAGAGTTAGAATGGTGATGCTCAACTCATTCCTCACTCCGGAGGTATGGTCAAAATCTCTGAAAGAGGATCGGCACTTTCTTCTCGGTGCAAAAGTTTAATCATGTCCTGGAACCCATTCACACCTTACACCCCCAAAATATAAAGTAAAGAAAAAAGGGATCCTTGCCATACATGCTGGCTATACCACAGGTGGGGCCCCTTAAAAACTCTTGTCCTCTCTGGCCGTCAGTTGATTGGATCTTGCGGTCATGGAATATCACTCTTAATGACATTAACACGCAATGCATGTCGCACTACGGGCTCGCGCACGGACATGTTTTGTCTTCCCGCACAAACACGTGCTTGCCGTGTCTGGCGGGATTGGTCCAAACAAGATGTGGTGTCTGATGGAAATTCGGGGGGTGGGGCCACTCTTTGTCGGCATTTGAGGAAAGGAAAAAACCTCTCCTTTGTCCTCATTCCTCCTGATAGCTAGTGCGACAGCGATATTGGGGCACTCGCGTGTTGGCGGGGAGGCGCCTGGTCTAGTGGGAGGCGTTTTGATATTCATTTAGCCTTAGTTTGGTGTATGGTAGCCTGGTCACCCTCTTCACAGTTGCAAGAGCAGATATTTTTATTGTTATGTCAAGTTGCTTTCTATCCCAAAACCAACTCTGCCAATCCCCGATACAGCAAACACTTCTTGGCGCTAAACTTTAGCTCTAGTTAGCCGTAGTTAAGCACCATCAGCACTCGAACACAGGAGAAATGTGTCAGGACAACATAGTTAAATTTCTGGGAGTCGGCGGTTGCGGATCTTTTTGCTTTAACTGAGTAAGGAGTTTGCGACTTCTCTACCCCTATCTCAGGAGGAATTTCGGCTACCCGGCACATTTCTTTCTTGTATGATATGATATCAGAGCCTTCATTCGTCGTACAGCCTCTAACGAGGGAATGACGGATAGCTACCGGTGGAGAACCAGGATCAGTAACAAGCGTTTTTTTGTTACCCCACTCCGACGAACTCACATCCCGGCAGCCAAACAGCCCAGTTCGCCACCCGCAGGTACCAGTCACGCCCCCGCCGGAGGCTGTACATGTTCCCGGCATGTAGAACCCGAACATAGGGATCAAAATTTTGTATGGAAAATTGTCTGTGTATCTGAGCGCCTATACTAAATTCAGATCCAAATGTTCAAGTTCTTCATGCCGGGAACGAGTACGGTAAAGATATTCGGCCAGGGAAGTGGTGCCCGGAATAAGTATCAAATGTGTGTGTATTAAAACATTTGGATGTATCTGAGCCCCCAACACAAAATGCACCCCCCTACTCTCGGGTGCTTCACGCTCAGGACGATTTTGCTATTTGCCCCCCCCCATTTTTCTGTACTGTTTTAGGTGTTGTGGTATCTGGAATTATTGGGCCCCACTCTAGGATGAGTTTCCCAGGCCATACGCTACGAGTAGGGTGCTTGCCATGGATTTGCGGAATAAATCCGGGGATTTAACAAGAAAAAAATGGACCCCGCACTAGGACCCACACTAGGACCCAAACTAGGACGTTAGAATTAACTCTCTATATCGAGGGACATCAAACACCCGAACACCCCGCTTTGCAACTAATGTACTGTACCTTAATGAAAGTCTATAATACTATCTCGGACGGCCTCAAGAACGGAAACAAAAAATAAAATACTCAACAAAGTCTTGTATACCGTCCTTCAACATCAATGACAGCCTTCATCTGGGGCATAGCCCTTGCCTGTTTGTTAAAATAGTCTGGATCCAGTAACTCTAGCAGTGTTCATTTTGGTTTGGTTTTGATTTTGAATGTGTTGTAACCGCTGGAAATACTTTCCCAAATTTTCAGCTGAGTTACAAGACGTTTTCCTATAAGACAAGGATTATTTCGCTGGTTAACTACCTTTGTGTGGTGCGAAAACATTCCCCCTGGTACTTGTACCCGTATTGGACCCCGCTGCAACGATCGGTGTACGCGTTCAAAGTTATCTGAGAGCTTACCTCAGTAAGGTCGGTCATATTTTTATTTTTATTTGTCTCGGAGGGCCGAAAGACAATTTCGTCGCCGTGCCTTTCTCCACCTAGTCCAAAAAAGGGATCGTAGACGCCATAGGCACACCAGTACTCGAATATGAGGTCCAATTATTCGAGTTTTTACGGTACAATATCCACTCGGGGGGTGCGAACAGGGTGTGGGGTGGTAACTCAAAACCCTAACCAGTACTGTCGGTTGAGGCAACGACACCTCTCCCTCTGCATACCTCGTCGCGCTCGTACAACTGACTGCTACGAAGAGGCTACCACACAACCCCCCCTTGGATTTGATCACTGAGGAGGGGTGAAAATAGGTAAGTGAGATCCAGAAGAATCAAGAATTCTAAGGGCTGGCTTGGATGGCCCACAGATCTCCGTAACTGCTGTAGCTATGACTACCACTCGTAGTGTTCTGCTTGTGTTTGGGGCGGGTCCAAAGGGAAACATTTTGCTTGTTTTACTGCCACTTTGTCCTTCACATAGGGATCCCGGGATATGCATAGATCTACTTGATATCCGAATTTGGATGAGTTGTACCACTACCCCCTGGTCTGCCACCCCCCGGTTTCGCTGTGCCCCCAATTCAGACTGTGTTGTGCTAGGGTACATCACAAGTGCTTCCTAGGATACCAGGAACGATCTCTTGGCAGTTAGAACCCAGAGCGAGCGAACAGAGCAAACCAAATTCACAAACCTATAGAGCATCTAACAGGCCGTCATCAAAATGAAGAATTATCCAAATAGAACATCGCTCCAATATTACCTCAAGCAAGTGAGGCCGCGATCTAGCTTACATATCCCCGGTAAATTGAAATAATCCAGTTAGCGGAGGGAAATTTACACAAAGAAACAAATAAAAACAAAAAGTCACCACAAGCTTCTTGCTCTTGCCCGCCCACAGCTTCGCAACAGGTCCTATATTATTAAATGTCCTCCCTGGATGGCCAAACTTCGCCTTCACAAGGGATCCTCGGGTGAAGGGCTTAAAAATCTTCGATGGCACACCATACCTCGGGCATGCCGAACCAACATCTGGGTCCCTCTAGTCTCGGTGTACTCCTAGATAGCTTTGGCCCACGACTAAGGCAAGCATTATCTCGAATTCGGTAAAAGCTCGTTAAACCCACCATCCCTAAGGGGTCAATTTTTGATACCCGCGACAGGCAGGAAGTACCTGAGAACAGGGATTCACAAAATATATCATAAAAGATCAACGGATATCTGAGTCTCTCCACAAACCAACAACACCCGCGACCGGATACTCCCCGCCAGCCACAAGCAGCACGGATTCAGGAGAAGCTGTAAACCCCGGCTTTGTCACTATTTTCTCGGCCGACAGATGGGCAGATGCAAAATCTCCAAGAGGTCCCTCTGTGGGGGAGAGGTATCTAGGTAACCTATCTACTTTTAACACCACATCTCAAGCCAATGTGTAGACGCGCGTGTGGTACAATTTACAGTATAGTGTTTCTCACAGCCGTCGTTCCGCTCTCTGAAGGTTATCCGGTCTAAGTTGTGGTTCGGTTTTCTCATCTCCTTGTTAAATCCTTCAATCGTTTAAGGATACAATGCCAAGTTGTGGTTCAGGTAGTTTTATATATAATACCGGTCTTGTCCCTCCTCCTTGGATCTTCTTCCTTCTATTATACCGACAACTTTATTACTTTCTAAGGTTCAAAATTCCCAAAGTCTCGACTATAATCCAGTAGGCCCCCCCCGAAGCGGTTAGCCTATCAACCTACCTGCCTGCTATTATCTACAAATTTGCGGGTTTCTACTACTGTTATGCCTGCCACCCAAAACTCTCGTTCTTGGATCCTGTTGTCACAGATCGATAAGCGTGATAACCCAGAAAACCAGGAGGGCTGCAACAGCACCATACATTTTGCAGAAATAGTGGCAGTTGTTATAGCTGCACTTACTTTGCTTGCCACAATAATACCCCTCCTCCGATGCTCAAAATTTTGTCGTTGGGTGTCCTCGTTCTCAATTTTGCCCTTCGTCAAAGTATACCTACCCCTCCCTTCCCCCTAAACACCTCATGGATATACTCCTAGATATACCCTTAATCTTACACGCTTGTACAGAAATCTCTCGGCATTCCCCCTCCAAACCCTCCACCGCCAACTATTACTTCAATGGAATACCTAAGCGGCATCCCAACCGCAGAGATTCCTGTGCGAGTTCCTAGTCTCGTCTTCTTTTACAATAACTGTCCAACACCTACGTTTCAGGCACTCGCGCTAATACCTCCCAATACGGCCATAACGGCATCACCGGAGAAGTCGGTAGAGTGCGACGGGTGAAGGAACCACTATAGCCGAGTGTGCCCTAACCGGTGGTCCCTAATAAGCTTCCATGGTGAGATACGCTGTCTGGTTATAAAACCAGGACTTCTATATTCTGTAAGTAGAAGCTCACACAATACCTCTGCCTTCACTTATATTACCGTACTTGTCTGAAATCTTCGTTTACCTTACCACCGCTAACATTTTCAATTAAGCAGCTTGAGTAAATACCCTCTGTATATTTTTGTGGGAAAAAGGGCAAAAACTACCTGCGTGAGAATATTGAGTTATGGTTCTAATCAACGGGGCAACACACTAAAATCCCTAGCCCGCTGTACTGTAACTTAGTTTGCGCACAAGCAGAAGTTGGTTGCTTTCTATGTCACTCCCTTGCGGAGATGGCTAGGAGGAGCGGTTTGAGGGTACAATGTAAAACGCTTGAGCAAGTTTATTTACCTCTGTTTCCTTAATCCTCTCTTGGGAGTTTTACGGGCTTGGGCTCCGATCTTATACGGTTTGGCAAAGGAGGAGTGTGCCTCGAGCGGTGATTGGAGTGTAATGTATACACATCTTGGTTATGCGTTAGGATTATGAAGCTGTGATGCAATAGATTTTTCTACATTAAGATCGTGAGCCATACCGGACGATGCTTTAGGGATATTCTCGGACAATCGGTTCGTTTTGGGTGAGAAGCAATGCAAACCAGTAATGGGATCCACCAAGTTAAAAAGAAAGATGGGGAAATTCTTGATTGGTGAGTTGTCGGAGAGCGTGGACTGAGGCTGCCTTTCCCTGTTTCCCTAGATATTGCGAAGGATTCCAACTCCCCAGTTCTAGTGTTCTCCTATGCTTGAGAGCATCCTCTCTTTATTTTCCCATCCAACCCGAGAACAATTGCTTCCCACCATATAATTTGACCAATCCCATAGCTTCCAAGTGCTGTAAAATGATCAACATGCCCAGGATAGTTCAAGTTCTCAAATTCTAACAGAAATACAATAGGTTAAGTCGCTCAAGTATAACACTGCTTAAAATTTGAAGCATCTGATAGGCAAATATGCCAGTGTACATGTAACCCGTCTCTCATAGTAAACAGGCACACAGGGTAAACGATCAACTCCAAGAAAGGGAATCAGTTTGAGTACTATGCACCTACGGTGTTGGGCCTGGGGGTCTGAAATCGGTCCTCACCAGGCCCAATTCAATAACAAACCGGCCCCAACAAGAACAAAAATTTCCAGGAAACACTCCGAACAGTGTCAGCCCCGCTTTGATTCTATTGGCCTCTGCTTTTTGATAAAGTGTATATTGACTGAGAACGGTGAAAGGGGCATTTTAGACATTGAAGATAGAAATTTATGCAAAGGTGCTGCTTCCTGTATGTACCAGGTACTTCTAGGCCAAAAATGGGAACAAGAGGATGGTTTTTGATGTCCGGCGCTATACTCTTGATACTCCAAGTCACAATTCGATTAGTCGATAGAAATTTAGAATACTTCTATGCCTTCAAAAATGAGCCACCTCTGTCGAAATTGACACTTTGAGGTTTTCCCGTGGTTAACCTGTGAATCTGGAATCCGGTTGTAGAGAGTTTGGACCTACAGATGAACAGTAGTTGCAGGCTAAGTTACCGAACACTTAGATAACCTTCCGCCATTCCCCACAGTGCCGATATCTAGGATCTCCTGGAATCCGCCACTCCTTATAGCCTTGTAATCTCCCGAGCCCGAGACAAAGGCTCCTAAGAAGGTTCTGGGATTGGTATTTTCATGACACGGTATAAGGTCTGCCACTAGATGCGTTGGATCTCATTACTTGGTGTGTGCAATTCCCTTAACTTATAAGTCAAACTTACTGTAGGCTGACGAGCTGCTCTCCGCGGATAATCTATAGTGGATTCCAAGAGTTTTTATTTACTCTTGCCATCCGCTATCTCTAGCATGTCACGAATATCCCTGTAAATGGCGACATTATCCTAAGATAACTTTAGCTTGACGAGTTCATACAATCGCTCAAGCCGGTTACTGAGATCCAATGCCAGCCTACATCGTGCCAGGAAAGCACTAACCCTTCTTAAGAACTTTTTGTCTCTGAGTCCCAAAAATTAGCGACCTAGCGGCGACAGCGAATCCCAGGGGCAGATACCTGACTGGTGTTATTCCAGGGCAGGGTGAGCCTACTGTATAACGAGAACCCTCACGCAAATAACCCCTGTCCTATAAAAATTCTCTCCGCGGTGTATTATCATACTATAGCTACAGTCACCACTGGGGCATGGCGAAACTGGGCGGGCGGCGAACAGGGGTCCTTCGTGGGCAAAAATGGATTTGTTAAGGTTATGGAGGTACAGGACATAAGTTTTGTAGGTTCCACAAGCGAGGTTTGCTGCCCTCACTCCCTGTGTATGATAACCTACAAAACTTATGCCCTGTACCTCCGTAGGGTTACAGTACCAGTACAAAAGACTCCGAGGAATTAATCCCCGTTCGCCACTCGTCCAGTTTCTCCATGCCCCTGGTGACTGTAACCGCATCAATAAGTTAGGGTTGCTCGAGCACAGTACTTGTACTCGAGTAGTATGATACTCGTACAAACCTCGGGTGATACAAAAAAACAAAAACAACGCCCCACACTATCAATAATACTTGTAGTAAAAATGCGATGGAGGCCTAACCGTTCCCCACTTGAGCCAGAGCAACGGCGGCAAGCATTCTCAGATCCCGGACTCTTTAAAGTTAAGCCTAATATGCGTGGGGGACACAATACTCGAGTAGAGGCCTGGAGCCAATGATCTTTCAATGCAGGGCTTTGTGTCACCTTCCTGAGCTGTATCCGCGAGACACTTTTTCCCGCATCAAGCCTTTAGGTTACCCTGACGAGTGAATGGATAGTAGACCACTCTTACCTTGTGAGTCGAGCCTTATTTCAACCCGCCTTGAAAGCACGGAGCTCCCAATTTCCCACCCCCATAAAAAAATACTGCTTCAGTTTCCACCGAACTGTCCCTTATCCGCCCCGGCGCCGTGCTCAGTTAGTCAACAGGCATTTCCATCTGTTTCTCCCCTTGGGTTAGCTGGCGGCTAAGCTTTCCGGATAACTGGATGTTCCTATTGGACGTTTCAACCATGTCCAACACCTCGTCTCTTCACGAAACTTACAGCTTCACACTAGCAGCAGCAGACTCAACCTCTTCATACTTGTCGGACACTTCTTCCATAAAAAACCCCTCCCGGGCCCGGAATTCATCCTGCCCTCCCCTTGCCCTAGGAGAAGCTTACACCGGTTCCCCCGAAGCCACCAGCCGCACAGAAAACACCTGGGGCATGTTTGGCGACAGCTACATTCTAAGCTGGTTAACCGACGAATGCCCAACCGATCCTGGAGTCGAGCGCATGTTAGAAGACTTCGAAAAATCCGAAATCGAGGACTGGAAGTTTAACATGGTACAGTTCAGTCACGTGTACGAGAGTCAGTGGATGGAGCCCTATGACGAGGCAGACCAATATGGTGTTGTATTTTCGGACGGCGCGATAATGTCTCTCATAGTGGAAGAGTTTCAAGAGAGATCGTTGGACGAGGCACTGTTGGACGAGGCACTGTTGGACGATTTCGAGAGGTATGAGAAAGAGGAAGAGGAGTTTTGGATGATGAGGGGGATTGCGCACATGTATGGAATGTGGGACGAGGAGTATTGGCATACGTGGTGGCGTGGTCCATGGTGGGAAAGTACATATCACTCAGGGCGTGAAGAGATAGAAGTGAACTCTCCACTTCTAGCGGAGCGCCGATGGGATACCAGAAAGCCGGTTGAGGAGGATCAGACTCATGAGGTGCTCTGGTGGGAGCAAATGCGTAAGCAAGTGGAGAATGGAACGCTTAGCGTAATTTTCTGGCGGGAGCTCCCCGGACTCCTAAGTCAATGCACTGAACCCTGGAAACTCATCCATGAAGAAATGAGCCCTGGGCTGTCCAAAGCCACACAGTGTCCGGTAAATTACCCCTAACCTTCATTTCACGCAATGCGCAAGTTCCTCCTAACTCTATCAGGAACCTGGCGACAACGACCTGGCTAGTTTAGGTAGCGAATGCGGCCAGAATAGCATCTACCACGAGTTTCCGGAGGAGGATTTTGATTGGATTAAACTGGATGAGGAGCATATCGCTCTACCACCTCCACCTAGTCCTATAGTCGAGACCTATTCCATCGAAATACCTAAGATTCCTGAACCTGAATCTGAGCAAGACGAGGCTTGGATATTAATAGTATCTTCATAGCGAGAAAGGCCCTGCAGCCGGGGGGCGGTGGCTTAAGCATATCATGGCAACGAGCGGAGTCAGCGGAGCTATTAGTTACAACGGGGGGGATAGATTGCACACCGGTTTTGGTATCCCAATCTCAGTGCTGTTTTTTCTCCCCGCCGAAACTTGGGGAGCGTAGGCCTTTTTCTTTCTCGCCGCCTTTTGCTTTTCTACACCTATCGACAAGGGGACAGAAAACTTTTTAGACTAGTGTCACAGGATAAATGTTATCGATGTTCACTTAGCTCAAGTTGACATGAAAAGCATCCCCTTTTTATTATTCCTTACTCACCGGGGGGTACTGTGCCGAACCGCTATTCGCCACTAGGTCACCACCCTATCACTCGGCCCTCGGTAACGTAATTGAGGCTGGGAAAAAAGCTTCACCTGACAGGACTTGCCAAGTCAACAGAAGACCTGAAAACCCATGTGTACCAATAGCCCTGTGTTTCTCGCCTTGTCGATCCCACACGGCACGATGGCATGCCCCTGCGGTGCCGAAATAGTGCACTCACCAATCATATCTATTCTCCCCCAGAAGTATTGCTATCCGGAAAAAGAAAAATAGAGACCCACTTGCTAACGTCCTTATCTAATCCCCTCTAGGGCCAAATGTCAATACCGCAGATTTTGCATCCACTTAGCCCAGTGTGCGGTCAGCTTTGGTTGTCATTCGACCACTTTTCCACGACCTCTACCAACTAGTTTAAGGACTACAGCAACAGGCCGTATAACCCCAACCCCCGAGCTTCTAGAGAAAATACGTATTCAGATTCCCGTAGGCTAACTTACCTTGTCCCTCGGTAAGGATCTACTTTGCGATAGGGATTCACGCCTTAGCGGATAGGATACCCCCCACTATTTCATTACCGGCTTGAACGAGTCGTGAATGAGCAGGTGTGCGTGAAGATTATGTAGCTTTGGCTATTTTGGGCTATCCGTTATGAAGTGAGTCAGCCTAGGGCTAACACTAAATACAAGGGGGAGACTCGAGGGGCTTGGTTGGATGTCAATTCTTCGAGGCCACAGTAGCCTATTCAACGAAATAATAGATAAATAGTGCACAAACGAAACGAGCCCCAACCGCAATCAACACCACGCCCTGTGATATGGTTCCGGAAGACTAGCCTCCATACCAATTTTCAAACAAAAAGTGTGACAATATTATTGCGACGCCAAGTGTAACATACAAAAACTACATAACCCTCATACCTAAATTTGTCA
>Ga0307513_10003011_pt1 | contig 22987 bp, 17 predicted proteins | sample 15_EM_MG_FD_202174 | JGI IMG/M metagenome (GOLD analysis project Ga0307513, IMG submission 202174) | Populus trichocarpa ectomycorrhiza microbial communities from riparian zone in the Pacific Northwest, United States - 15_EM | ecosystem: Host-associated > Plants > Roots > Unclassified | place...
AGGGACGACGCTGACCCCAGGCGCGATCTCGGTGCCGCCGTCCAGTCGTTGCCAGTCGATGCCCGGTCCGCTGTAATCGCCGGCGTAGAACGCGACCTGAAGTTCGTTGCCGGCGGCGACTCGGTGCCGTCCGTAGTCAATCTCCTCGGCCTGGATCGCGATCGGCACAGCCGCCGCGGCCAGCAACGGCACGCCACCGGTGTGGTCCAGGTGCAGATGGCTGATCGCGGCCAGCGAGAGATCGGACACCTTCAGGTCCAGTTCGGCCAGGGCCACCGGGAGCGGGTCACCTTCGGGGCCGGTGGGGTGCCGGCCGGCGCCGTAGATCGCGCTCAGGGCGGCGGGATCGGCAAGGGCGCTCCGGCCGATCCCGGTGTCGAGCAGGACCAGTCCCGCAGTGGTCTCGACGACGGCGCCGAAGATCGGCTCGGTGACGATCCGCCGGTCCGCGCCCAGGACCGAGACGAGCTTGGGCACCCGTTCGGTCCCGAACCTCAGGGCGAACATCCGCAAAGCACCCATCAGAGCCGCCGCGCCTCGACGATCTCGGCGCGACCGTCCGCGCGTAGGTCGCTGGCCGCGGCGAGGCCGGTCGGGCCGAGCCGGGCGACCTGGACGTGTCCGGCATCGTCCTGTGGTCCGTCGGCCCCGACGACGTCCAGGCCCAGCCGGTGCGCGCTCTCGATCAGGGCGTCCGCCCCGGGCACGTCGGGTTCCAGCAGCAACGTGGGGTCGGGGCGGCCGAGGTCCCGGGATCCGATCACCCATCGGGGCCGGGACAACAGCGCGGCCAGTTCGGCGGAGTCGGTGGCGTCGATCGTGTCCTCGGCCAGCTGGGAGAGGATCCAGGCCTGGGCCCTGCCCCCCTGGCAACCGAGGGCGACGACGGCGCCCCGGCCGACACCGATCACCGGGCACAGCGTGTGCGGCGGTCGGGCCCCGGCCCGTAACCGACCGGGATGGGCGGGATCGAGACTGAAGGCGGACCCGCGATTGTGGAGCACCACTCCGGTCCCCGGATCGAGAAGTCCGCTGCCGAAACTCTGGAACACGCTCTGAATCAGAGTGACGGCGCTGCCGTCGTCACCCACCACGGTCACCGCGACGGTGTCACCGGCCGGTTTCGGGCCGGTCGGCAGCGCGTTCACCGACCGGTCGGTCCGTCCGAGCAGGCCGTCGACGTCCACCGGGCCGGTGCGCGGATCCCCGAGCAGGGCGTCGCGGCGCAGCTCGGCCGAACGGGCGGCGGCCACCGGATCACCGGCCTGCGCGCGATCGAGAACCGACAGCAGCATCACGCCCTGACTGGGCGGCGGCGCGACCGACCAGGTCACCCCGTTCAGCTCGAGCTGCAGCGGATCGAGCAGCTCGGCCCGGTGCGCGGCGAAGTCCGCCGGGCTCAGCGGACTGCCGAGGGCAGTCAGTCCGGTGACCAGGCGCCCGGCCAACTCGCCGGTGTAGAAGGTTCGCCAGTCCAGCGCCACCGCTTCGAGCGTCCCGGCCAGCGCGGGCTGGGTCAGCTCGGCCCCCTCCGGCAGCGGCTCGCTGTCGTCGTCGAGCAGCAGCGTGCGCAGGCCTGGATCGGCGCGCACCCCCTCGAATCGGGCCCGGATGGCCCGGGCCAGGCCCCGACTGACCGGGATCCCATCACGGGCCAGCGCGACGGCCGGGTCGAGGATTCGGGCCAGGTCCAGCCGAGCGCCCAACTCGGCCAGGGCGGCCCAGCCGGCCACCACGCCGGGGACGGTCACGGTCTGCGGCCCGCCGGGCGGCATCCGTTCGGACTCCGTCCGCAGCCCGTCGACGTCGATCGCGGCCGCCGCGGCGCCCGCCGACAGCACCGTGCGGACCGTCCCATCCGTGGAACGCACCAGGGCGATCAGGTCGCCGCCGATCGAGCACTGGTGCGGATAGGTCACGGTCAGCGCAGCGGCGGCCGCCAGCGCAGCGTCGATCACGCCACCGCCGACCGCGACGACTTCGTGAGCGGCCTGCACCGCTGCCGGATGTGGGGCGGCGATCGCGATCGGCACGGCGGTCAGTCCCGGTCGATCAGGATGGCGCGAGCGAAGGACCCGTCAGCGCCGACCAGCTTGGTCGGCAGGCAGACCAGTTCGTATGAGCCGGCCGGGACGGCATCCAGGTCGGCGTTCTCCAGGATGAGCACACCGGCACCGAGCAGCACATGGTGAGCATCCCAGGAATCGGTGCGGGTGTGGCCCTCGATCGTCATGTAGTCGATCCCGATCAGCTCGACCTTGGCCGCGACCAGCCATTCGGCGGCGGCCGGCGACAGCCCCACCCAACTCTCGGCGCGCTCGGTCTGCTTCAGCGGGCCGGCCGAGTTGGAGGTCTTCAGCAGCACCCGTTGCTGCCCCTCGACCCCGGCAGCGACCAGGTGAGTCGGCTCGACGTCCCCCACGACGTGCGTGAGGTCGACCAGAAGTGCCGGTCCGACCAGCGAGTACAGGGACACTTCGTCGATCGGGGTGGCGCCGTCGACGAAGTGGGCGGGCGCATCGACGTGGGTGCCGGTGTGCGCGCCGAGCCGCCAGCGGGTGACGTTCGACGCGTCCCCGTTGGCCACCGACTCCACCACCTCGACCTCGGGTTTGCGACCCCAGTGCAGCATCTGCGGGTGAATCGGCAGGGTGATGTCGAAGATCTTCATGGTGGCGCCTCCGGGACGAGTCGGACCCAGACTTCGGTGTCGCTCACCGTCGAAGGCGAGTGGGTAGCGGACGCGGTAGCGCGTGCATGGCCTGAGGGATTGGATCCTACTATAATCGGCCTGGATCCAGGGCAGCGACAACGGGCTTCACAAAACGGCGGGCGGTTACTATCGTGACATCCGATTTCGGGGCAAGCGGAGCCAAACCTGGACACGCGGTTCCCCACCCTGATCCGGATGCGAGCAGCATGGACGCCAAGTCGCCGAATGCCCTGGTGGACGACACCGCGGCTGCCATCCGAAAGCTGATCATGTCCGGGGAGATCCCGATCGGCGCTCAGCTGCGTCAGGCCGAACTGGCCACCCTGCTCGGGGTCAGCCGGACGCCGATCCGAGAAGCCCTGCGCCAGCTGCAGACCGGCGGCCTGATCGAGGTGGTTCCCAACCGGGGTGCCGTCGTTCGGGTGCCGGCGCCCTGGGAGGTGCGCGAGGCCTACGAGGTGCGGGCCGAGCTGGAGGGCCTGGCCTGTGAGCGGGCGGTGCGCATGATCACCGCCGAGGTCCTGGAGGATCTCAGCGCCACCAACGAATTGCTCCGCCGCGAGCCGGGCCGGGCCGCGGCCAAGCCGCCGACCGAGGCTTCCTCCGGCGCGAACGACCACTTCCACACGCTCATCCATCAGGTGGCCGAGAACGAGCGGCTGGCTCGGGTGATCAAGGAGATCAACGAGGCCTTCCCGCGCAACGTCTCGGCCCTCGTTCTGCAGGACAACCCCCGACACCGGGACGACAACCACGCCGAGCACGAGCGGATCATTGCAGCCCTCGCCGCCGGGGACGGTCAGCTCGCCCGCCGGGAGATGCAGGCCCATGTGATCAGCGCCGGCGAGCAACTGGCGCGCTGGTACGAGCGGCGCTCGGGCACCGTCTTCAGAGGCTGAAAAGCTCCTCAATCGCCCAGTTCGGCGAGCAGCGCGGCGACGTCGGCGGCGTCGGTGTAGACGTGGACCGAGGCTCGGACCACCGCCGCAAGGCCGCGTCGTCCCAGATCCCACTGCCCGTGGCCGGCCGGCACCGGCACCAGGTTGAAGCCCGCAGCGCGCAACGTCGTCACGGTGACCCGGGGATCCTCACCGTTGCGGACGAAGGTGACGATGCCGCTCGGGCTGGCCGGTGGATCGGTCACCCGAATCGCCGGAATCGCCGCCAGGCCTGTGCGTAACTGCTCGGCCCGAGCGCCGAGATGTTGCTGGATCCGCGGGACGCCGAGCTCGAGGGTCGCGGCCAGGGCCACGCCCAGACCCAGTCGCAGCGCGTGCGAGGCCTCCCAGGTCTCGTACCGGCGGGCTCCCGGGTCCAGCTCGAACCGCTCGGCGGCTTGCCAGTCGGCGCCCCGAACGTCCGGAGCGAGCGGTGGAAATGCCTCCCGGAAAGCGTGATTGGCGTACAGCAGGCCGGTACCACGGGGTCCACGGAGGAACTTGCGGCCGGTGCCGACGACGATGTCGGCGCCGATTGCGACGGCGTTCACCGGCAACTGTCCCAGCGACTGAGTGGCGTCGAGCAGGAAAGGCACCCCGGCCGCCCGGGCCAGCGCACCGATCTCGGCCACCGGCTCCACCAACCCCGACGAGGTCGGCACGTGGGCCACCGTCAGCAGTCGGACCCGTCCGCGCAGCGCCCGCCGCAGCGCCTCCAGATCCACCTGGCCAGCAGAATCGGTGGGCAGGATCTCCAGTTCGACGCCCCGGCTGCGGCACAACTCGAGCAGGTTCAAGGCGCTGCTGACGTAGCTGGAACTGGAGGCCAGAACCCGATCGCCGGGGCCGAGCCGAAGCGCGTCGACGGCCCGTTGCCAGGCCACGGTGGCACTTTCGACCAGAGCGAGGTCCTCGGGCTCGCCGCCGACCAACCGAGCCGCCCGCTCGTAGACCGCCCTGAGCCGGGGCAACGCGGCCTCCGCCGCCTCGTAGCCGCCGACCCTGGCCTCCAGCTGGAGGTGGTTGATCACGGTGGCCAGCATGGTGGCGCTGGGCAGGGCGGCGCCGGCCGAGTTGAAATGGTAGGCGTGGTCGATCCCGGGAGTATCGGCCCGCAGCGCGTCCCGCTCTCCAGCGGTCAGCGCATCGGCGACGACGTTCAGGTCGCTGCCCGGGCCGAGCGGGGTACTCATCGGGCCAGGGAGATGACAACGCCCTTGCGCTCGCAGTACGAGAGCACCGCGTCGTCCCCCAGATCCCGTCCGAGTCCGGAGTCGCCCACGCCGCCGAACGAGAGCGCGGCGTCAAAGATGTTGTAGGTGTTGACCCAGACCGTCCCGACGTGCAGCGCACCCGCCATTCGGTGGGCCCGGGACAGGTCACGGGTCCAGACCCCGGCGGCCAGCCCGTAGGCGGTGTCGTTGCCGATCGCGATCGCCTCCTCCTCGTCCTCGAACCCGATCACCCCGGCCACCGGGCCGAAGATCTCCTCCCGGGCGATCCGCATGTCGTTGGTGACCCCGGTGAACAGGGTCGGCTCGACGAAGTAGCCCGGTCGATCGGGGCTGGTACCGCCGACCGCCACAGTTGCCCCCTCGGCGACCCCGAGGTCGACGTAGCCGAGTACCTGCTCCCGCTGCTCCGACGAGATCAGCGGGCCGACCGTGATCCCGCCGTCCAGTCCGTTGCCCATCGCCACCTTTCGGGTCGCGGCGATCAGCCGCTCGTGCATCTCGGTCAGGATCGAGTTCTGCACCAGGATCCGGCTGCCGGCCGTGCACATCTGGCCGGAGTGCCCGAACGCCGCCCGCATGCTGGTCAGCACGGCGGCGTCCAGATCGGCGTCGGCGAAGATGATGTTCGGGCTCTTGCCGCCCAGCTCGAGGGTGAGCCGCTTGGTGGTGGGTGCGGCCGCGGCCATCACCAGCCGCCCGACCTCGGTCGACCCGGTGAACGACACCTTCGCCACGCCCGGGTGCCGGGACAGCGCCGCCCCGACCGCGCCGTCCCCGGTCAGCACATTGACCACACCCGCGGGCACCCCCGCCTGGAGGCAGAGTGCTGCCAGCCGGAGCATGGTCAGGGGGGTCTGCTCGGCCGGCTTGACCACCACCGGGCAGCCCGCGGCGAGCGCCGGGGCGAGCTTGAAACTGGCCGTCATCAAGGGGAAGTTCCACGGCAGGATGAGCGCGGCCACGCCGACCGGTTCCAGCACGGTGTAGACGTGATGAGCACCGCCATCGATCGGCACGACGGTGCCGGTGAGCCGGGTGGTGGCCCCCGCGAAGTGCCGGAACGCGCGAGCACCGGAAAGCGCGTCGGCTCGGGAGCGCTCGATCGGCTTGCCGTTGTCCCGGGTCTCCAGCAGCGCCAGTTCCTCGACGTGCTCCTCGATCAGATCGGCGACCCGGGCCAGGATCCGAGTCCGCTCGATCGGGGCCAGCCCGCTCCACCGGCCGTCCGCGTGCGCCCGAGCCGCGGCGGCGACGGCGGCATCCACGTCGTCCGGTCCGGCCTGGACGACGGTGGTCAGAACCCCGCCCGTGGCCGGATCCAAGACCTCGAAGGTCGGCCGGGCGTCGGCCCCGATCCACCGGCCGTCGACCAGAAACGGCTCCAGGGTCGCCAGCTCGGCCATGGACGTGCTCATGGGGTCACTCCGCAATCTAGCCGCTCGACGATGAAAAGGGTTGGCTCAGAAGAGATCGAAGTACTCACGTTGCTCCCAGTCGGAGACGTGAGCGAGGTAGCGGGCGAACTCGGCCCGCTTCAGCCTCGAGTACCAGGAGACCACCTCGTCGCCGAACGCAGTGGCGAAAAGCGGATCGGTGTCCAGCGCGTCGAGGGCCTCGCCCAGCGATCGCGGCAATCGTCCGGCCTCGGCCGAGTACGGGTCCTCGACCGGTGGTCCCGGGTCCAGGCCCCGGGTCAGGCCGTCCATCCCGCTGGCGAGCTGGGCGGCGATGTAGAGGTAGGGGTTCGCGGCCGGCTCGCCGGTCCGGTTCTCCAACCGGGATCCCGAGTCCAGGCCGCCACCGGCCAGCCGGACCATGGCCCCCTTGTTGTCGATACCCCAGACCACCCGGTCGGGGGCCAGCGAGTGCGGCAGGTACCGCTTATAGCCGTTCACCGTCGGGGTGGTGAACACCGCCGCCGCCCGGGCATGGGTCAGCAGTCCGGCCAGGTATCGGCCCGCGGTCCCCGAGAGCCCGGTCTCGCCCGGCGCCGGATCGAAAACCGCTGCTCCGGTGCGGCGGTCCCGCAGTGATTGATGCAAGTGCCAACCGGTCGAGGCGGACTCGGTGCCGGCCGGTCGGGACATGAAGGTCGCGTGATAGCCGTGCCGTCGACAGATCTGCCGGATCGCCGAACGCGTGAGGATCACGTCGTCGGCGGCCTGCGCGGCGTCGCTCGCCTTGAGGGTGATCTCCAGCTGGCTGGGCCCGAACTCCAGTTCCAGCGAGCGGATTGGCAGGTCGAGTCCGGTGAGCCCGTCGTACAGCAGTTGGACGACGGGGTCCACCCGGTCCAGGTCCTCCTCGTGCAGCAATTGGGCGCCCGGGCTGGTCGGCCCCACCTCGGACGGCCGCCCCGGTGCTCCGGGGCCACCGACCTGGTCGGCGGCCAGCGTCGAGCGGTTCGCCCGGAAGACGTGGAACTCCAGCTCGACCCCCACGGTCAGGTCGTAGCCCAGCCCAGCCAGCGCGCGCAACTGCTCCCGCAGCAGGCTCCGCGTGCACAGCGAGGTGAGCGACCCGTCCGGACGGCGGACGTCGCAGAGCACCCAGCCGGTCCGCTCGGCCCAGGGCAGCACCCGGAACGCGGTCGGGTCGGGGACCAGTACGACATCCCCGGCGTTCGCGAAACCACCCACCGCGGGCGCCGATCCGCCGCTTCCGGCACCGAAGACCGGGAACACGGAGCGCCCGGAGGTGTCCTTGAGCAGTAATGAGGAGGGCGCGGTCAGGCCGGAGCGCAGCGCCGACGGGACGCCGTCCCGGGTGATCGTCTTTCCGCGGAGCAACCCGTGCTGGTCGGCGAAGGAGAACCGGATCATCTCGAGCCCGAGTTCGTCTATCACCCGGCGCATCTGCGCGGCCGCCGCGTGCTGGGCCGATCCCCAGAGCTGGTGACGGTCGATGAATCCGCCGCGTTCGGCGGCCAGCATCGGGCGAGCCCGGGCGCCGTCGCCGGCCTCGGCGAAGGGCCGCTCGTCCGCGCTACGCATGGTCGGCGCCGGAACCGGCCTCGTCCGGGACACCCGCGCTCGCCCAAGGGGAAGCAGCCCGGCGCTCAGCCTCGCGCTCGCGCCAGGCCTGCTCCCAACCGTCGACGGGAGCGATGGTGTCAACCGCCAGCGGGCCGGTCAGCCGGGCCGCTGCGGCCGGGTCGAGAGCCAGGCCAGGGGTGGAGTTCCCGGCCTCGAAGGCGTCGATCGCCCGCAGCAGCAGCCGCCGGTTCGCGGTCACCGCCCGGTCCGAGACGCCGAGCCGCTCGACCGTCCGGTCCTGGATCGGACCCATACTCTCCACCGCCCACTGGTCATGGACGTTGATGTCCAAGCCCATCCCGGTGTACGTCAGATCACGCTGCTCGGCGGCGTCGAATCCCCAGTCGTTGGAACGGTTTCGCAGTGGTCGGTAGTCCGGAAGGGAGACCTCCTTGAGCCGCTGGTCGAGCAGGGTCTGCCGATCGGTCGGCACCTGGAAGTCGTAGAGGATCATGAACCAGTAGTGCTTCCCGTCATCGATCGGGACATGCCACTGGACGAAGACCTTGCTGTTGCCGAACGGGACGACGAACGCGTTGGGAAACAGCAGATTGGTGATCCGGACGTGCCGGGTCTCGGCTGTAAGCCGGCGCAGGGCGTAGACCCGCAGGCCGTGGTCGGCTACCTCGACCTCGATGTCCGGCCGGAAGCTGTCGCCGACCAACTTGGAGAGCTTGACGCCGGTACCGGCCACCTCTTCGCTGAACTGCTGGCCGTAGACGTCCCGGGGATCCTCGCCGACGAACCGGTGCAGGAAGGAGACATGGCTCGGGTCGATGCCGCCCTCCACTCCCTGCAGCCAGTTGCACTCCCACAGCCCCTTGAAGGCGAAGGTGTACTGCTCGGGCGCCCGGAAGCAGTCGTAATCCGGAAATGGCGGCGGGGCACCGCCGCCGAGATACGCAAAGACGAGGCCGTTGCGTTCCGCGCACGGGTAGCTCGGGATCCGCACCTTTGCCGCGAAGTTGCTCTGCTCGGGCTCGGCCGGCTGCTCCCGGCAGCGGCCATCGGCCCCGTAGAGCCAACCGTGATAGAGGCAGCGCAGCCCGCCCGCCTCGAGCCGGCCGAAGGAGAGGTCCACCCCGCGGTGCGCGCAGAACCGTCCGACCAGCCCCCAGCCGCCGTCATCCCGCTTGAACAGCACCAGGTCCTCGCTCATCAGCCGGATCGCCTTCACCGGGCGCTCGACGGGCATTTCCGATATCAGGGCGATCGGCTGCCAATACGCCCGCATCAGACGCCCAAGCGGCGTGTCCGGGCCGGTCCGGGTGACCCGCTCGTTGTCCTCGCGCCGCAGCATGAAGCTCCTCACCAAAACGCATACGATCTCATCGTCTTTGGATCCAATATAAACAGATGTTCGGGCCCGGCGATAGCGCACACGACGACAAAGCGGGCTGACAGCGGCGCCGAACCGGTCAGAGGACGGCGGTGCGACCCAGAAAATGGGGCACGTTCCTGGGCCACGTGGACCTCACCGACGTCGAACTCTCGTCCGCCACACGACCCGATGAAGCCGAACCAAACACCGTGCATGAGCCGTGCGTGGACGGGTTCAGTGCGGTTCGCCTTCAGCTTTCCCGGGACACCGGGTGCAGCGGACTCACCGGTGCCCGCGGTGGACCACCTGGTCGAAGGGGCGGCGAGCCGGGTTGGCGATCGGCGCCAGCGGACGATCGGCTGGATGTCCCAGCGCGATCAACCAGGCCCGTCGTACTGATCGACCACGTTCATGCGCTCGTCGGCCGGCTCCGGTGCGACCAGGGCGATGGTGGCGGCTGAACCGGCCACGTGCTTGGCCCCCCTGCCACACCGTCGACAGCTCGGTGAGCTGTTCGCGGTCTGTGACCACGACGAGATCCCAGTGCCGGCGGTGAACCTCCTCCACGACCTGGCGGGAGCCGGCCCCGCGCTCGAGCTCGGCCGGATCGCGCTGCCCCTGAGCCGGCGGGCCTGCGCGTCCATGGCATCGAGCTTTTGCCGGCCAGGATCTCCCAGTTGCGAACAAAGCCGGGCGGGAACGACATTGGTGTGACGATGGGCGACGTCTGGCCCTCCGAACTCGACCTGATGGCTCGCCTGGCCGGAATGGCCGCAAGCCTTTCACCAGTGAGAGTCGACACCACGTCTCGGTCTGGCAGAAGGCCACCTAGGTCATACCCGTGGTCAGCCCCGTTCACGGCCTTTACGGCAGGTAGAATTCTGAGCACGCGACTGGAGGTCCCCACGATGACCGAGAAGGCACCGAATACTACTGAACCCGGCGCCCAGGCCCTGAGTATGTTGTTCTCGGAAGAAGTGGACCTCTGGAATTCCTGGCGCGCGGACATGTCCAGTGACATACCCTCGCACCAGTTTGTGGATGGCGAAAACGGCGTATCAGTGCGCAAACAAATCGATGTACCAAAATCCACCACGCTATATTTTGTGCATCACAAGTTCGACGAACTCGATCTCCGTCGTGCAGATCTCCATAATTGCCGATTCGTGTACTGCTCGTTCAAGGGTACGAATCTTAGTGATTCCGATCTGTCTTCCTCGACCTTTTACAAGAGCAACACCTTCGAGCGCGCCATTCTTCGCGGCGCGTCTCTCAGGAGTTCTCGCGTCTTCTATCCCGACCAAGGACACCACGCCAAATTCTCCGGCGCGGATCTCACCGGCGCGGACTTGTCCGAAACGAATCTAGAGGCAGACTTCTCGCGAGCCGATCTGACCGGAGCACAGGTCTTCGAGGCGTTGCTGGCCGGTCGCTACCCCGATAGTACGATGCGGCAACTGACGGGATCCGGGGCACGTTTGAATGGGATCTTCACAGGGGTCGACTTCACGGACAGCGATCTTCCGGGTGCGAGTTGCCGAGGGGGGAGCTTCCAGCGCGCCAACCTGACTCGGGCGAACGTGCCCGGCGCCCATTTTGACCACAGTGATCTGAGCGATGCGGTACTCGACGAGAGCATTTGGGATGGCGGCACACTGAGGGGAGCCGACCTCCGCCGGGCCACGGCCCGTGGGGCATCCTTCGCCGGCGTCGATCTACGCGAAGCGCGGATCGATGGCCTCGACCTGCGCCGGGCCGTGTTGAGCGAGTCGAAGCTGACGGGTCAACGGCTGTCCGGTGTCCGGCTCTCAGACGCCAATCTGGATCGAGCCGACCTGGCCGACGCTGACCTCAGCCACATTGAGGTCACGGGTGCGACTATGCGTTGGGCCAATCTCAGCGGGGCTGACCTCACTGCTTCGACCCTTGCGGAGTGCGACCTCACCGGTGCGCTGCTCACCCGAAGCCGCCTGTCCGGGGCGGATCTGCACCGAACCATTCTGCGAGACGCAGATCTCCAGGAGGCCATTCTCTCCGGAACCGACCTGAGTGATGTGGACCTGACCGGAGCTTTCGTCCACGGCATCTCGGTCTGGGACGTAAATCTGAGGAACAGCACCCAACTCCAACTGGTCGTTAGTCCACGCGATGAGCCGCAACTGACCGTTGACTACCTCCCGATGGCCCAGTTCATTTATCTACTGCTGAACAGCGAGAACATACGCCATGTAATCGATGGAATCTCGACGAAGAGCGTTCTCATTCTCGGCAATTTTTCCCCAGCCCGGAAAGAAGTTCTCGACGCGATCCGCGACAAGGTACGGGAACTTGATCTACTGCCGATAATGTTCGACTTCGACCGGCCTCGGTTTCGCGACCTCACGGAAACGGTACGCCTCCTCGCTGGAATGTGCCGGTTCATCATCGCCGATATGACCGATGCCAGATCCGTCCCGCTGGAACTCCAGGCCATCGTCCCCGACCTGTCCATAGCGGTGGCACCGATCATCGCGGCACCCCAGGAACCCTTTGCCATGTTCACCGATCTGCGGCAGAAGTACGGCGCCTGGGTACTCGATCCCTTGAGTTACGAATCGGCCGCCGACCTCGTGGCACAGTTGGAAACTGTTGTGGTAATCCCTGCGCTTCGGCGCTCCGATGAAATTGCTGAAGCCAAGAAGCAGCCTCTCGTCATACGTCATCTGAATACCAAGTGAGGCGGTCAGGGTGACCAAGCGGCCGACCAGGCAATCTGACCCGTCACATCGGAGTCATTGAGGGCAGGCGTACGGGTCCGTACTCTTTCTCTGATGAGCCTTACTCTGAGCGACACGACGCGCGATTTGCTCGACGGCCGGAACTACGCCGTGCTGGCCACGATTCAGCCTGATGGCAGCCCGCAAACGTCGGTCATGTGGGTCGGACGGGACGGCGATGACGTGCTGTTCTCGACAGTGGAGGGACGTCGCAAGCACCTCAACATGTCGCGGGATCCGCGAGTCAGCGTGACGGTCATCGACTCGGCCGACCCGGAAAACTACGTGGAACTGCGCGGGCGGGTGACCATGACGCACGATATTGATCGCCAGATCGATAACGCGCTGTCCCACAAGTACGACGGCAAAGATGCTGGGGAGGACGCGCCCGGGGCTGTGCGCCTGGTCATTCGGGTCGCCGTCGACAAGGTCGCAGGCTACGCCGCCTGATCGCAAGGAGGAATCCTGAGATACCTCAGGATTTGCGCGCGACACCGCCGAGGATGGTGCTGGACGACGGGTCGTCCCCGGGATCGTCGGGCCAGTTCGGCCGCCACTGCGGTACCCAGACCACCCCCGGCTCTATCGGGTCCCACCCGCTGAACAACTCCTCGATTCCGGTGCGGCTACGCAAGGTGATCGGATCGGCGGCCGAGCGGTACAGCTCCTTGACCCGCTGCCCCTCGAGGGGACGCCCTTCGTCCGTAATGTGCGATACCACCAGGTAGCTGCCCGGCGCGACCGCCTCACGGAACTGGGCGATCAGCTCCCCCGGGTGCTCGTCGTCGGAGACGAAGTGCAGTACCGCGACCATCAGGATGGCGACCGGCTGGGACAGGTCGATCACCTCCGCCAGTTGCGGGGAGCTCAGGATGTCTTTCGGCCGACGCAGGTCGGCCTGCACAACCCGGGTGGTGGGATCGCCGTCCAGGATCAGTTCGCTGTGGGCCACCGCCACTGGATCATGATCGATGTACAACACTCGGGATGCCGGGTGCACCCGCTGCGCGGTCTCGTGCACGTTGCCCTGGGTCGGGATGCCGGAACCGATGTCGATGAACTGCCGTATCCCTTGGCCGGACAGGTACTCGACCGCGCGGTGCAGGAAGGCCCGGTTCGCCTGCGCGACCATCGGCGTACCCGGTGAAATCGCCAGAACCCGGCGGGCCAGGTCACGGTCTACGCCGAAGTTGTGCGCCCCGCCCAAGAAGTAGTCATACATCCGCGCCGCCGACGGCGTCGTCAGATCGATGTCTTTAGGAGCCCACGCGGGCAGCGGATCCTCCACCAGGCACCCCCCTCCGTATGCAAGACGCCAGCAACCCTACTCGGTCGGTTCCTACGCAGATGTTCGGGCGCCACTCGATAATCCGTTGGCCGGGACGCCCGCTGGGCGTGAAGATCGTGGGCATGGATTCAACCCGTGCCGACGGCCGTGCCGGAATCGACGCCGCCCTGGTACGGCGTCTGATCGCCGCACAGTTCCCGCCGTGGAAGGATCTGCCGGTGACGCCGGTAGAGGTCGACGGCAACGACAATCGGACCTATCGCTTGGGCGAGGACATGATCGTCCGACTGCCCACCGCCCGCGGCTACGTCCCGGCCGTGGCCAAGGAGGACCAATGGCTGCCGAAGCTGGCACCGGTGCTGCCGGTCGCTGTGCCGCCGATTCTGGCCAAAGGCGCACCAGGCGAAGGATACCCGTTCCCGTGGTCCATCCGCGGCTGGTTGCCTGGCCAGACAGCTGATCGAGGACACATCGACGACATGTCGCAGTTCGCAGCATCAGTGGCGGAGTTCATCCGTGCCCTCCAGCGCTGCGACACCGCCGGTAGCCCGCTCGCTGGGGAGCACAGTTTCTACCGAGGGGCCTCGCCGGCCCATTACGACGAGGAGACCCGCCGGTGCCTGGCCGCGCTGACGGATCGCGTCGACACGACTCGGGCCGCCGCCGTCTGGGACGCCGCCCTGACCGCCACGTGGCACGGGCCGCCCGTGTGGTTCCACGGCGACATCGCCTCGGGCAACCTGCTGGTCGAAGGCGGGAAACTCACGGCAGTCATCGATTTCGGCACCTCAGGCGTCGGGGACCCGGCCTGCGACCTCGTGATCGCCTGGACGATGTTCTCCGGTGACAGCCGCCAAGCGTTCCGACAGACGGTCGGCCACGACGAAGGCACCTGGGCCCGGGCCCGTGGCTGGGCCCTCTGGAAGGCACTGCTGGTCCTGACCGGGTCCAAAGACAGCGACCCGGAACAAACCGCCACGCACCAGCACGTGATCGACGAAGTCCTCGCCGACCACAACCACTACAGGCAGTAGAGGCGAAGTCCACTCCACCGGGCCCGGTCGACTGTGCCTATTCCTTCGTGGATCCGGCGAGCATCCCCGATACCAGGGCACGTTGCGAGAACAGGAACAGCACGAGCACGGGGAGAGTCGAGATGATGATCGCCAGCGCGAGTTCGGGGCTGGTGATGTTGAGTCCGGCTCCGGCGACCGGGTTGAACGACGGCGTCGAGGAGAGGAGTTGGTTCAGACCCACCTGGATGGGGAACTGATCGCTGTTCGGCAGCACGAGGTAGGGCAGGAAGAAGTTGTTCCAGTTGCCAACGAAGCTGAAGAACGCCACCAGGCCGATCACGGGTTTGGCCAGGGGCAACGCGACCAGCCGGAACAGTTGCCATTCGGTGCATCCGTCGACGCGGGCAGCGGCCAGCACGTCGCGTGGCAGGGTGGTGGCGAAGTAGATGTACACCAGGTAGACGCCGAACGGGAAGAACGAGAACGGCAGGATGATCGACCAGGCCGTTCCGATCAGCCCGAACAGGTTCAGCTCCAGGAAGATCGGCAGCACCAGCGCGGCGGACGGCATGATCATGACGATCAGCGTGGTGGTGAGCAGCAGCTTGCGACCACGGAACGGGGTGAGCGCCAGCGCGTAGCCGGCCGGAACGCTGACCGCGAGGGTCAGCACGAGCGATCCGAGCGAGTACACCGCCGAGTTGCGCAGCCACAGGAACAGGACGCCGTCCTGGTACGAAATGAGGTGTTTCCAAGCGGCGCCGATCTGGCCGAATGACCCAAAGGACAGCGGGAAGTCGGCGACGAGCTGCCCAGCGGTCTTCGACGGCGCAAGCAGCAGCCAAACGGCCGGCAGCACGAAGAAGATGAGCAGCGCCGCCAGGATGGCGACCGCCGCGGCGGCGGGCGCCAGGCGGGAAACAAGAGGCCTGGCTCGGCGGCCTGCGCGGGCATTCACTGTCGGTGTGGTCATGTTTCGTCCGCTGTGAACAGGCCTGAGCGCGTGACGAGGATGCCCGCACAGATCAGGCCGAGGGCCAGGAGGAAGATCGAGATCGCCGCCGCGCCGTTGAAGTCGCCGCGCTGGAAGGCGTAGACGTAAGCGAGCTGGTTCGGCGACCAGGTCGGGTTCACCCGGCCGAGGCTCGCGGTCTGCAGCAACTGCGGCTCCACGAAGAGCTGCGTGCCGGCTGCGAAGGCCAGGATCGCCATGTAGACGATCCATTTCCTGATCATCGGAATCTGGATGTGCCACGCCGTCTGCCACAGGCCGGCGCCATCGACCCGGGCCGCTTCGAGCACCTCGTCGGAGATGTTGTTGAGCGCCCCGTACATCACGATGATCCAGCCGCCGGCGCCGGTCCAGAACGCGATGAGCACGAAGATGACCGGCAGGTCCGCCGGCGCGAGCACCTCGGCGAAGGTGTCGAAGCCGATCGCACGCAGCAGCCCGCTCACCGGGCTCACCGCCGGATCGAGCATGAAGAGCCAGACCAGGACGCTGGCGACCCCGGCCAGCGCGCCGGGGATGTAGTAGAGGAAGCGGAACACCGCGGAGAGTCCAGGGCGCACCATCCCGCGCAGGAGCACCGCCACCACCACGGTGAGCACCACTACGAGCAGCAGCCACATCACCAGGTAGATCGCGATGTTCTGGAACGCCGGCGCGAACCGGTAGTCCTGGACCACCTTGATGAACTGGTTCAGACCGGTGAACTGCCCGCGATTGTTGGTGAAGGCCAGATACACGGCGTACAGCGTCGGAAAGACGCCGAACGCCAGGAGCAGGAGGGTGTATCCGGACACGAAGAGGTATCCGGACCAACCGCCCCGCCGACGCGGATTTCCGCGCCGGCGGGGCTGACTGGCACCGGTGAGCGCGGGTTGGCGCCCAGCGTCAACCGCTGTCATTTTGTGGTGACCGTATACCCAACGGACTTCGCCTGGTTGGTGATGGCCTCCTGCCAGGCGGGCAGCATCTCGGTCAGGGTCTTGCCGGCGGTGATGGCCGGCAGGACCACGCTCGACCACGGCGTCGCGTCACTGAACCGGGTGTTCGACCAGCCGGTCCAGACCTCGTCGGCCGCGGTCTGGAAGGCGCTGCTGACGTCGGTGGCGAAGTAGTTCTTGTTCGCCGGGTTCGCCAGCCAGGCCTTCGCACCGGGGGTGTACGCCGGGTAGGTCGGCGCGCCGGCGAGGTTGGCGTCCGAGGTGGTCAGCCAGGTGGCGATCGCCGTGGACGCCTTCAGGTTCTTGCTGTGCGCCGAGACCATCCACACGCCGCCGCCCACGTTGCCGGTGTACGCGGTTGACTCGCCGTCCCAGGCAAGCGGGGCGGCCGCGGTGATCTGCCCGGCGGGGGCCTTGAACGCCGCCTTGAACAGGTACTGGCCGTACCATGAGGGGCCGTTCGCCATCAGCACCTTGCTGCCGTCGAAGCCCTGGCTGAAGAAGCCCTGGGTGCTGATCGCCTTGGCGGCGATCAGTGAGTCCAACAGGGATGCCATCCGGGTGCACTTCGGGTCCTGCAGGTTGACCCGCAGGGTGTCCGGCTTCACCAGTTCCTGGGCGGGGCACTGGCTCGACCAGAAGTACGACTCGTGCGAGTTGGTGTCGCCGACCGCGCCGACGAGGTATCCGGGGTGCTCCTTGGCGACCTTCTCACCGAGGGCCTGGTACTCCTGCCAGGTCTTCGGCACCGAGTAGCCCCACTTTTCCATCAGGGTCTTGTTGTACCAGAGCACCACCTGCGCGATGTCGTTGCGCAGGCAGTAGGTGTGGTCGTTGAACTGGCACGGGTCCAGCGACCCCTTGGCGAAGTTGTCGAGCGTCTGCTTCGGCACGAGGCTTTGGTCCAACGGCGCCGCGAACGCAATCGCTTTCGGTCCGGTCGGTTTGGAGGCCCAGGTGACATCGGTAGGGGCTGCGAACACGACATCGGGCCAGCCTTCGTTGGTGCGGTCGAAGAGCTGCACCTTGGTCTGCAGATACGTCGAGCCGTCGGCGCTGCCGTCGTACGTCACGATTTTCAGCTTGGCGTTCGGGTTCGCCTTCTGGTACGCCTGCACCGCCGGGAGGCGGGTGGAGTCTGCCCAGACCGTGATCGTGGCGGATTCGTCCTGAGTAACCGGCTTGAACGCGGTGCTATCGGTGCTGCTGGCGGTGTTCGTCGCATCGGCGCTGGCGCATCCGGCGAGGAATGCGATCGCGCCGACGGAGGTGATGGCGAGCCGAGGGATTCTTGTCAACTTCATTGTTGTCAGGCCTTTCGGGTTGTTTCGAGTGGCTCATCCACGTACGGCAGAAGCGAGTTCGGGTAGTCGAGCCCGACTGGGAGTGCGATGCCGGGTCCGGTCGGCGCGTGCACCAGCCCGTCCCCGTCGACGTAGCGTTCGCGCCTGACGGTGGCCGATGTGACGAGCGATTCGTAGTACGTCGTATTGGAGATCGCCATGCACAGGTGTTGGTTCGGGATATCCGAGCCGTGCACCTCGGCGCGCAGCCGGTGGGCGTCGGCCAGGTGAGCGGTACGCATCGCGCCGGTGATGCCTCCGCGTAGGTTGGTGCTCGCCCGGACACCGAAAGTTGCTGCGCCGGAAGCGATGAAGTCTGCCGAGTTCATGTGTGCGCCGTCCGAGGTCTCGGCGACCAGGAGCGGCACGTCCACCGCCCGAGCCAGCTGACCGTAGGCGCTGATGCTGAACTCCCGCATCGGCTCCTCATACCAGAGGTACTGCGCGGCGCCGAGCGCACGCCCCAGGTAGATGGCGTCCGGCAGGTCGAACCCGGCCGATCCGTCATACATCAGCGGAACCGCGTCGCCGACGTGCTCGCGCAGTGCGCTCGACAGCTGCGCGTCCCGGCGGGCGTCTCCCCAGGCGTGCAGCTTGATGCCCTGGTACCCGAGTTCCAGACACTGGTCGGCGACGTCGAGGAACTCCGCGATCGTCGCGAACGTCGTGGTGGAGGCGTACGCGGGAATGGACGTGCGGTATCCGCCGAGCACCTGCCAGGTCGGCTGGTTGGCCACCCGTCCGGCGAGGTCCCACAGCGCGACGTCGATTAGACCCAGCGCTGGGAGCGGAAGTTCGTGGATGCGGTCCAGCTCCCAGATCCGGTGCCAGAGCCACTCCCGCTGCTGCGGGTCCTGACCGATGAGCTCCGGCCGGAACACCCGCTCGACCAGGTCGTCGAGCATTAGGGCGGCTCCGGGACGGGCGAAGAGCGCGACGCCTTCCACACCCTCGTCCGTCCCGATCCGCAAGACGGCTCCGTCGCCGGCGGGCGGGCTACCGGCGAGACCCTCCCGCCAGCGGAATGGCGGGTCGGCAGCGGGCACGTGCACCCGGATCGACTCGACATGGGTGATCCTCAATGTGTGTCCTTTCGGGGATCAGAAGCCGCCGTAGGCCTGAAGCTCGTAGATGCTGCCGCCGTTGAAGTTGGAGCCGGTGATGGTGAGGCGTAGGTATCGCGCATCGACCGGCTGCGGCAGCAGTGAGTAGTTGGCCCGCTCGGTGGTCCGGGCGGAGGTGTGGTCGTCCACCGTGGACCAGGTGGTCGCGTTGGTGGAGTACTCCAGCCGGTACTGGTACCCGGACGGCAACTCGAACGTGGTGACGACGCCGCTGATGCTGGTGACGACACCCAGGTCGACCTGGATCCAGGACGGGTCGGGCAGGCCGAGGCCTTGCGCCCACCGGGTGGACAGGTCGCCGTCGACGGCCAGTTGAGGCGAGTACCCCTCGGAGAACGACGATGCGGTGACCTGCTTGCCCTGAGCGAGGTCGTTGGCCTCAGGCAGGGTCACCGCCGCGGCCGGGCCGGCAGCCGACTCGTTGAAGTCGGCATCCCGGGCCACCACGGTGTAGCTGTGCGCCGAACCGGGGGTCAGGCCGGTGAGCCGGGCGTGCGGAGCCACCGTCTGCGCGACCGGGGTGGTGCCGTCCAAGAGCGTGTAGCCGGTGACGCCCACGTTGTCGGTACCGGCCGGCCAGTCGACGTCCACGATGCTCGGCAAGAGGACGTGCACCGTGGGCGCACCCGGTGTTGCTGGGGCGGCGGTGTCCGGTGCGGTGGCGGCCGCCCGGCCGTACACCTCGAGCTCGTAAATGCTGCCTCCGTTGAAGTTGGAGCCGGTGACGGTCAGCCGGACGTACCTGCCGACGACGCCGGCCACCGCCGTGGAGTAGTTGGCCGCCGCGGTGGTGGCCTGTGCGGTGTGGTCCTCGATCGTCGTCCAGCGGGTGTTGTCGTTGGACGACTCCAGCCGGTACTTGTAGCCGTTGGCCTTCTCGAAGGTGGTGATCACCCCGGAGATCGCGAATCGGGCGCCCAGGTCCACCTCGATCCAGGACGGGTCCGGCAGGCCGAGGCCCTGCGCCCAGCGGGTGGAGAGATCCGCGTCGACGGCCAGCTGAGGAGTGTTCGGCTCGGAGAACGACGATGCGGTGACCGGCTTGCCCTGGGCCAGGTCGGTGCCGGCCGCTGTGGTGGCCGTGACGGACAGGCTCGGCCTTGACTCGTTGCCGGCCGCGTCCCGGGCGGTCACCGTGAAGGTGTACCTCGTGGCGGCGGTCAGGCCGGTGACCCGGGCCTTCGGATCCTTGCTCGCGCTGACCAGTTTGCCGTCGGCGAACACCGAGTATCCGCTCACCCCAGTGTTGTCCGATGCGGCCGGCCAGCTCAGGTCGGCAACCGTCGGGAAGCTGGTCGCCACGGCCGGCTTGCCGGGTGCCGTCGGCGCGGTCCGGTCGCCGGGCACCGGAGTCGGGTCGAGATACCGGTACGCCGGCTGCAGCCCGGCGTTGTTCACGATGGACGCGGGCAGCTCGGCGCAACTGCCGACCGTGGTGTTGTTCGCGATCGTGTCCCGGAAGCTGTTGCCCTGGGCGCTGTATTGGGCGTTGGTGGTGAAGTTTCGGTCAGCGACGATGTCCATCCCGTGGTTGAGCAGCAGCCACTGGCCGGCGATGTCACAGAACGCGTTCCCGGTGGTGTGCCAGTACTGGCTGCCCTCGTCGTGGTAGACGGGTCCGTAGGCGCTGCCCGGGATGCGGGTGATCAGGTTGCCGGAGACCACGCTGTTCGGGCTGGTGCTGAGGGTGTAGATCGCGCCGCCGTCGGCCTGGAGCTTCATGATGTCGCTGATCAGATTGTCCCGTACCACCGTGGTGGTGCTGGTGGTCGGGGTGTCGTAGATCGGCACGCCCAAGTTGCCCGGATAGTTGATGTTGCCGCCCTGGTCGGTCAGGCCCCAGCCCCAGCCCACCGAGATGCCGCTGTACGGCAGGTCGTACACCTTGTTGTGCTCGATGGTGGTGTGGTCGGTGTAGCCGGCCAGGATGCCGAGTGACCCGTTGTAGATGTTCGCGACCTTGGTCACCACGTTGTTGCGGACCGTTGTGTCCTTCGTGATGGAACGGACGTCCGACGGATGATGGTCGATGACTTCGACGCCACCGATCTGGATGCCGGTGGCCGCGACGTCGGTCAAGACGTTGCCCACGATCGTGGTGCCCTGGCTGCCGGTGTTGATATTCAGGCCGACCGCGCCGAGATGAGTGAACCGGTTTCCGCTGAACACGATGTCGTGTCCGTAGGTGACGTTCACGGCACCCGGTGTCTTCTTCCAGTACAGGCGGGTGGAGTCGAAGGTCGGAAAGCCGGTGCCGACCATGCGGAAACCGGCCTGGCCCTCGATCAGGCCATCGGATGAGCTCGGTGCGAGCCAGGTCGAGTACGAGAACGTGATGCCCTGGAAGGTGACGTCGTGGACCGGCTTGCCCAGCGAGCCGTCGAGGTTGACGAGGTCCTGGACCGTGGGAATCGTGACGGTTGCTGTCGCGAGGTTCTGGCCGGCCTTCGGCTTGTAGTAGAGGTCGCCGGCCGGCTTGTCGAGATACCACTCCTCCGGGCTGTCGAGGAACTCGTACGCGTTCTCCAGCCAGTTCGGGTTCTGAATCTCCTGCCCCTGCTGCAGGTTGGCGTTGTGCCAGCACGGCTGCTGCATCGTCATGGTGGTGCCGACGATCGACGCGACCGGGCAGCGTTGCAGCTTCCAGCCCCACCGGCTAGCGACCTCGATGTTCCCCTGGTTGCGGTAGCCGGCGAGGCTGGTGTCGGTGACGGTGTAGCCGGTCGCGGTCTTGCTGAAGCCGCCCGGGTTCTCCGGCCCACGGGCCCGGGTCTGGAGTTCGCCGTTCACGTACAGCTGGCGGGTGTCGATCGCGCCGACGTGCGTCCGGTAGATGCCGCGGGCGGCGTCCGACACGGTCCAGCCGGTGACCCTCTGGCCTCCGCTGATCACGGGGTGCGCGCCCGGTGCCGGGCGATAGGTGACCGTGTGCCCGTGCTGACCGGAGTCGAGATCGGTGAGCGTGAAGGTCTTTTCGAGCTTGTACGTACCGTCGGCGAGGAGCACGTCGATGTCGCTGCGGGCTCCCGGGATCAATGCCCGGACGGCCTTGCGAGCGGCGTCGAGGGATCGCCACGGGTGGGACTTCGTGCCGAGCTGCGGGCCGGATCCGGTTGGTGCGACATAGACGGTGACCGGGCCGGAGCCGGGGCCGGCCTGAGCCGGAGCGGCTGCCGCGGACACCGCGAACGAGGCCAAGAGCACCGGGGCGAGCCCGGCGGCGAGGACAGCCGCCGGCCGTTTCGAGGCAAAGAGGTATCGCGGGAGCTGCGTCATTACATCTCCGAACGGTGAGGGGGCGGGCTAGGACACGGCCTAGGCGCGCTTGGTGAGCGTGAAGAGACGGTCGCGGATCTTGCGTTCGAACTGGCGCTGGGTGGTATCGATGTGCTCGGCCATCAAGCGGGCGGCCAGGTCGGTGTCGCCGTCGGCGATGGCGGCGGCGATGCCGACATGCTGCTTGCCGGCGACCTCGAGTGAGCCGGGGACGTCGCCGTGGAACAGCAGCACGTCGGTCTGCCCGGTGAGCTTTCGGATGTTGCTGACGGTCGACTGGAGGAAGACGTTCTGCGCGGCGATGCTGACGGCGGCGTGGAATTGTTCGTCCGTCGCGCCGAACTGTTCGATCTGGTTATCCACGCCGGCGACTGCGGACGCTTCGGCGGCTTCGCGAATGGCGCGTACCTGGATCGGGGTCGCCATGGTGGCGGCCCGGCGTGCCGTCTCGGTTTCGATCAGCCGCCGGTAGTCGAGCAGCATGGCCACGTGCTCCATGTCCGTCGGCTGGAAGTGCACCAGCTCCTCGACGGAACCGGCCGAGGCGACGAACATGCCGGCGCCCTTGCGCACGCTGAGGCGCCCGATCGCGGCGAGCACCTTCACCGCTTCGCGGGTGACGTTGCGGGTCGTCCCCAGAATCTCCGCCAGTCCCTGTTCGGTGGGGAGCCGGTCGCCGGGCTTGAGGTTCTGCTCCGCGATGTACTGCAAGAGGCGCTCGGCCACCACCTCGTAGCCGGGCCGGTACCGGCCGTCGGCATCACCCGTTTCGCCGGACTTTGGCAGCTCAGCACGCGTTGGCACCGAACACCTCCTCCTTGACGGACAGCGACCGTATCGCCTATCGATAGATCTTACCTAGTCTGCATAGATCTAATGTATTCCTGTGACGACTCAGCGCTGCTGACCATGCCAGAGCGAGATTGCGCTGCTCGTTGGCCAGATGCTAGGCGCGTGTCGCCATGACGTCAATAATAGATCTGATCCTTGTT
>Ga0307513_10003012_pt1 | contig 22987 bp, 19 predicted proteins | sample 15_EM_MG_FD_202174 | JGI IMG/M metagenome (GOLD analysis project Ga0307513, IMG submission 202174) | Populus trichocarpa ectomycorrhiza microbial communities from riparian zone in the Pacific Northwest, United States - 15_EM | ecosystem: Host-associated > Plants > Roots > Unclassified | place...
GCAGGACTTCGAATTCCAGGCAGTCCGGACGGACATCAAGCAGGGGCCGGGGGCTACCGTCGCCTTGCGCCTGGTTGATAAACGGACGGGCAAGACCGTTCCCGACGCCGTCATCTTCACGACGCGGATGGACATGGCTCCCGATGGAATGGAGACGATGACCACGAAGGTAGTGCCGACCACATCCGCGGAACCTGGTTTCTACGCCTTCACGACGAACCTTTCCATGGAAGGCGGATGGCGTTTCCAGGTCGCCGCCAAAGTTCAAGGCGAGCCTGAGACGGTCAAAGGCGAAGTCGTCCTCAAGGCACTCCCGTGAGCATCTCAAGGAACATTGCCACGCTGTCCCTCGCCGTGGTTGTCGGCGGGGCAGGCTATTGGGCCGGGAAAAACGATGTCGGTGCACTCCTGCGGCGGTACGTTGATGACAACGGTATAACCACAGAGGCGGAGCCGCGACGCGAAGGAACCGGAGCGGTGATCTATTACCGCCACCCGGACGGGCTGGCCGAGTATTCCGCAAAGCCGAGAACCACCGACGACGGGCGGCCGTTCGCGCCCGTCCGTGCAAGCGAGGACATCCGCCTCGGCGCGGCCGGAGCCGTCGCGCCGTCACTCGACACGGCATCCGTCTCACCCGAACGTAAAATCTTGTACTATCGCAACCCCATGGGGCTTCCCGACACGTCCAAGGTTCCGAAGAAGGATTCAATGGGGATGGATTACCTGCCCGTCTATGACGGCGAGGTTAGTGATAGTTCCACAGTCAAGGTCTCACTTGGCAAACTGCAACGGACGGGGGTGAAGACTGCGCTGGCGGAAATGACCACGGTCAGCCGGAAAATCCGGGTGCCCGGAACCGTCACGCTCGACGAGCGCATGATAAGTATCGTCTCGATGCGGGCAGATGCCTTCGTTGAGGAAGTCGCTGATGTCACGACGGGCGACAGGATCATCAAGGGCGAGAACCTCTTCCACTTCTATTCGAAGGAGATCGCCACCGCCGGAGCGGAATACGCAACCGAGATGCGCAACGGCGGCAGGCCCGGTCCCGATACAGGGTCGGCTCTGCGGCTGAAGAATCTGGGCGTGCCAACCGCAACAATTGCGAGCATCGCGGCGGAGCGGAAAGTGCCCCAGAGCATCGCCTACACATCGCCGCGAGACGGTGTCGTATTGGAGCGTATGGCCGTGAGTGGCATGATGGCCGAGGCTGGCGATGTTCTGTTCCGTATTGCTGACGTGTCAAAGGTCTGGGTGATCGCCGACGTCCCCGAATACGAGCTTGGCGCCGTCCGCATGGGAGCCGCCGTCTCCGTGACCGTTCGCAATCTGCCCGGCACGATGTTCAAAGGAACGGTCGACCTCATTTATCCAGAGGTCCAAATGCAGACGCGGACGACGAAGGTCAGGATAGAGCTTCCTAATCCGGACTGGCAGCTAATGTCCAACATGTACGCCGAAGTCGAGATCGAAGCAGGAGCGGGAAATCCGGTCGTCGCCGTTCCCAACAGTTCTGTGATCGATACAGGCGACCGCCAGATTGTCTTCCGTGATAAGGGCGAGGGCAGGTTTGAGCCAATGGATGTCGGGCTGGGTGTGCGAGGCGAAGACATGACGGAGATTACCCAAGGTATCGCAGCAGGTGACCGCGTGGTTGTTTCCGCCAACTTCCTTCTCGATGCCGAAAGCAACCTGAATGCCACGTTGAGCGCTCTGACCGCCGACGAGGCAAATCCATGATTGCCAACGTCATCGCCTGGTCGGCCCGTAACCTTGTCCTGATCTTTGTCGGTGCGGCGCTGTCCATTGCGGGTGGAATCTATGCGCTGCGTACGCTGCCGCTTGATGCGATCCCCGATCTCTCCGACGTTCAGGTCATCGTGTTCACCGACTATCCTGGACAGGCTCCGCAGGTCGTCGAGGACCAGGTCACCTATCCGCTGACGACCTCCATGCTGACCGTGCCGAAGTCGAAGGTCGTGCGTGGCTTCTCGTTTTTCGGCGTTTCTTTCGTCTATGTGATCTTCGAGGACGGGACCGATCCCTACTGGGCGCGCAGCCGCGTGCTTGAATACTTGAACGCGGCCGCAAGCCGGCTGCCGGACGGCGTGTCGCCGAGTCTTGGGCCGGATGCTACGGGCGTCGGCTGGGTCTACCAGTACGCCGTCGTCGCCAAGGAACTGTCGCTGGCTGAACTTCGGTCGCTCCAGGACTGGGTTGTGCGCTTCGCCGTCTCGAAGTCCGAGGGTGTCGCAGAAGTCGCCAGCGTCGGTGGTTTCGTAAAACAGTATTCCATTGTCGTCGATCCGGCCCGCCTGAAGGCGCAGAACGTTTCGCTGTCGGATATCGCCGACGCTGTCCGGTCCAGCAACCGCGACGTCGGCGGCCGCACAATCGAGCTTTCCGAGTTCGAGTTCATGGTTCGGGGCAAAGGCTATCTGCAGGGCATCAAGGACATCGAGAACATCGTCCTGAAGACGAATGCGGGCATCCCGCTGCGTCTGTCCGACGTGGCAAGGGTCGAGCTGGTCCCGGACGAGCGGCGCGGCATCACCGAGTTGAACGGCGAGGGCGAGGTCGCCAGCGGGATCGTCCTTCAGCGCGACGGAGCCAACGCGCTCACCGTCATCGAGAACGCCAAGGAAAGCCTGGCGGCGGTTCAAGATAGTCTTCCGGCTGGTACCGAAATCCTGCCTGTCTATGATCGTTCGAAACTCATCGAAGCTGCGATCGAGACCCTCAAGGCTACGCTGATCGAGGAATCGATCGTGGTCGCGCTGGTGACCATCGCCTTCCTCCTCCATGTCCGCAGTGCGCTTGTGGCGATCATCATGCTGCCGATCGGCATACTGATGGCATTCATGGCGATGCGGGCGCTGGGCCTCGGTTCCAACATTATGAGCCTCGGCGGCATTGCCATCGCCATTGGTGCGATGATCGACGCGGCCATCGTCATGATCGAGAACGGCCACAAGCATCTCGAACGCGCGCCTCCGGACAAACCTCGAACCGAAGTCCTGATCGAAGCGGCAAGCGAGGTCGGTCCGGCGCTGTTCTTCAGCCTGCTGATCATCACCGTGTCGTTCCTGCCGATCTTCACGCTGGAATCTCAGGAGGGTCGGCTGTTCGGGCCGCTCGCCTTCACCAAGACCTTCGCGATGGCGGCCGCCGCGCTGCTGTCGATCACGCTTGTGCCGGCGCTGATGATCCTGTTCGTCCGGGGCCGCATTGTTCCAGAACACAAGAACCCCCTCAACCGCCTGCTGATCTGGATATACCGCCCGGTGATCGCTGGCGTCCTGAAGGCCAAGAGCCTGACGATCCTTGGAGCCATCGTGATCCTCGGCGTGACCGTATTGCCCGTGCAGCATATCGGCAGCGAGTTCATGCCGAGCCTCGACGAAGGCACTCTGATGTACATGCCGACAACGCTGCCCGGCCTGTCGGTGACCAAGGCGGCCGAACTCATTCAGACGCAGGATCGCATCATCAAATCGTTCCCGGAAGTCGAGACAGTCTTCGGGAAGGCGGGTCGGGCGCTGACGGCAACCGATCCGGCTCCGACGGAGATGTTCGAGACGATCATTACCCTGAAGCCCAAGTCCGAATGGCGGGCGGGAGTGACCTCGGACAGCCTGAAGCAGGAAATGGACGCCGCCCTCCAGTTCCCCGGCGTCTCGAATGCCTGGACCATGCCGATCCGCGCCCGCATCGACATGCTGTCCACGGGAATTCGGACACCCGTCGGCGTGAAGGTCTACGGCACTGACCTGAAGCAGATGGAGAAGGTCGCGCGTGACATCGAGACCGTCCTCAAGGCGGTGCCCGGAACGTCGAGCGCCTATGCCGAACGGGTCATCGGCGGATACTATCTCGACATCATCCCCGACCGCATGGCTCTTGGACGCTACGGCCTTTCAATCGACGACGTCCAGGACGTCATCGGGATGGCTCTCGGCTCGGAGGTCGTGACGTCAACGGTCGAGGGGCGGGAGCGGTACGGTGTCGCCATCCGTTACCCAAGGGCGTTCCGAAGCGATCCGCAATCGATCGCCCGTGACGTCCAGGTTTCCTTGCCGGGAGGCGGCACGATTCCGTTAGGCGAGGTTGCAGAAGTCAAACTCACCCGCGGTGCCACGACCATCAGGACGGAGAACGGCCAGCTCGCCGTCTACATCTTCGTAGACATCTCCAACCGCGACCTGGGGGGCTACGTTGCCGAAGCCCAAGAAGCCGTGGCGGCAAGCGTTGAGATGCCCGCGGGCTATTCCGTCGCATGGAGCGGACAATTCGAATATCTTGAACGGGCGAAGGCCCGGCTACTGATCGTCGTCCCGCTGACGCTCGCGCTGATCTTCCTGTTGCTTTACCTGAACTTCAAGACGTTGACCGAAACGATGATCGTCATGCTGTCCCTGCCGTTCGCTCTGGTCGGCGGCATCTGGATGATGTGGTGGCTGGGCTTCAACGCCTCTGTCGCCGTGGCAGTCGGCTTCATCGCGCTTGCAGGTGTCGCTGCGGAGACCGGAGTCATCATGCTCATCTATCTCGACCACGCGCTGAGGGACGAGAAAACGAGATGCGAGGCCGAAGGCAGGCTGTTCGGATTGGAAGACCTCCGCAGGGCTATCATGTTCGGAGCGGTGGAACGGGTGCGTCCTAAGATGATGACCGTCGTAGCGATCATGGCGGGCTTGGTGCCAATTCTTTGGAGCAAGGGCGCGGGATCGGAGATTATGCAACGGATTGCCGTGCCGATGATCGGCGGCATGGTATCATCGACACTGTTGACGCTGGTCGTGATCCCGGCCGTCTACGGAGTGATAAAGGGCCACGGTTTGAAGGCGGTGCGCAAGGAAAAACAAGCCCCCAAACCTCTAGCCGCACACCAGATTTGAGAAGGAGAACTACGATGAACAGAAGAGATTTCCTCTGCACCTTGGCCGCCATCGGAGCGTTCCCTGTCGCAGGAGTGGCGATGGCGGCCGGCGAAAGCATGGTGGTTTACAAGGACCCCAACTGCGGTTGTTGCCATGCCTGGGCTGACGCGATGAAGAAGGCAGGCTATTTGGTCACGGCGGAAAACGTAGACGACCTTGACGCCGTTAAGAAGCGCTTCGCCGTTCCTGCAGATTTGCAAGGATGCCACACCGCGGTGGTTGCGGGATACTATATCGAGGGCCATGTCCCTCTGGACGCGGTGACGAGACTACTCGCGGAGAAGCCTGAGATCGCGGGACTTGCCGTACCTGGTATGCCTGCGGGGTCTTTGGGTATGGGCGACGATCCAGGAGCTTCTTACGATGTCATCGCTGTCGGAAAGGACGGCGCGGGCAAGCTTTACCAATCGGTCCGGCCAAAGGTCTAGCTGCGAGGCGGACATGACCCAAGATGCGATAGCGTTGGCGATCGATCCGCAGCTTGTTGTCGAAATCTAGGATACTCCAATCATTCTTCCCTAAAACGAAAAATTGTGGCTTGTTTCCCTCGGGCGAACGACGAGGGAGCATACATTGGATTTCCACATCGATCGGCGGGTGATCCTGAGCGAGGAGTCCGAGTACAAGAACCTGTACGATTGGTCGCTGAAGGAAATCGACGGCGACGGCAAACAGGTCGGTCGCGATCTAATACCGTGGGCCTGGGGGGTATCGTTCACGGCACGTAACCTCGTTTTGACCGAAACGCTGTCCTTGTCATCTGAGATGCTCTCCAGTTCAAGTGATGATGGCGATTCGAACACCAAAAGGGAAGCCACCAAACGACAGTCGATCCGGGCGACATTACGGCCCTGGGATTTAGAGCCGTACTGCCAGACTGGCTTCTCGATGTTCGGTACGGGCCGTGCGCTCTCGAAGTTCGACCTCGTCATCTATAAGCTTCAGGAAGGAGACGGAGAGGAGCGATGCGTTGCTTGGGGCAGCGTCAGCTACACATCCGAGATCGATTTCAGAGAAGACACAACCGATGACGTGCTGATCTTCAACCTCTTCATTTGTTCTGACAGGTTCGCTCGATATGCGGAGAGGATTGCCGGCAGGACCGTCGATGAGGTCGTGTTCCGGGTACGAGGGGTGGCGGGCTTCTATTCAGACTGGTCGCCGTCGATAACGGCGGACAGCATAAAGGTGCTTACCAATTCAGAAGAACACAAGATTCAGAATCCTGACGATTGCACGATCAAGCCACCTCGGCTCGGCGAGGTAGCGGAAGCCGAACTCCATTTTCACCGGATTATTCGTTTGGAGCGGACGGAAACGAAGGAAACTGACGAGGACGAAGAACCCGTCGTCGGACCGCCGCTCGAAGAACCGGACATATCGTGGGAACGCGAAGAACCTATCCCCGCCGCCTCACCCGTTCATCACGGCCTGTTGAAGGTCATGGATGAACGAGTGGTCAAGCTTCTGTCCTCGCTGCGGTTTGCTGCTTGGGGAATCGCATTCCTGTTGTTGCTGCTGCTTTTTAAGTAAGTCGATCCTTGCTGTCGGCCAGCTCGGCAGTCGTGCGGGCGGCTCGAAAATAGTTGTCGGCAAGCAGAATGATGCCGAATGGGGGTGCGCCTGTGCTGTCCGGTATCATGCCATCCATCCCGGCGTTGGCTCTCGGATTTGACCGGCAGCGATTGCGGTTGTCTTGAAGTTCGATATTCTCCTTCAGCGTGAAGAACAATCGGGGAAGTGTAATGCGTCTCTATCCAGCCTTTCTGGGTATGCTTGTAGGCTTCGCGGTATCGATTTCATCCGCAGGGGCGGCCGTTTCCATTCAAAGGCTTTCGGTCGATGGTGGTGGTGTGGTTCTCGTCATCAGGGGCGCTTTCGAATTCGCCGACGACCCTGCCGCCTTGACCAACGAAGTCACGTCCTCCGGCGCGCGCGTGGTCACGTTCGACAGTAATGGCGGCAATATCCACGCCGCCATGGCCTTCGGTCGAGCGATACGCTCCCTTGGTCTTGAGACGGTGCAGGTACGATCTGCGCAATGCGCATCGGCATGCGCGCTTGCGTTTGTGGGCGGTGTAACGCGGACGGCAGAACCAGGTTCCATTGGGGTTCACCGATCCTCATTTTCCGGAGATGCCCAGATCGACGGGCATTCGGCCGTCGCGGCAGTCCAGGCGATGACCGCCGATATCATGACCTACTCCATCGAAATGGGCGTGGACCCCAAGCTCCTTCAGTTGAGTCTTTCCGTTGACAGCTCGGATATGAGATACCTGACGGCGAGCGAAATGGCGCAGTTCGGTGTCATTTCGTCCTCGGCTCGGGAGAGCCAGGAGGCTGCGCTGATCCCCGAGAAGGCCAATCCCGCCGTCGCTACGGCCGACGGGAGGACGGAGGTGGTCGAACCTCCTGTTCGGGATCGAGCGCTCCAGTTCGTCGCGCAATATCATGAGGCTTGGTCATGGCAGAACGATAGGGCACTTGCCTTCATGGAGACGGCTTATTCTGGCGCTACGATATTCTACGGCAAGGTACTGACCCGAAGCGAGGTACTGCGGGAGAAGACGACCTTCGCAGAAAGATGGCCGCAACGCGCGTACAGCGTGAAGCACGGTTCCGAGAGGGTGGTCTGCGGTTCGATCTGTACGGTCAGCGCGATCGTCGAATGGTATGTAAACAGCCCCCAGCGAGCCCGGCGTTCCTCCGGGGCTGCCGAATTTACCCTTGCCTGGAACCCTACGACGGGAAAAATCGAATCCGAAACCGGAAAGGTGCAGCAAACGGATAAGAACGCTCGAGAGCCTCTACGAATTATCTCGCAGTGGCAGGCGCAAAACGGCGATTGTCGGGGAGGGGCGGGCAACTCGGAGGAGACGTTGAAGGCTTGTGATCGGAGGGAAGCGGTGGGTGCCAAACTGGAAGCCGTTGGATGGTGCTACGGTCGTGAAGGTGAGGCTGGGTACCAGATGGAATGGCATATCTGTGGTCAATGATTCTGGAGCGCCGCGCGTGCACCCAAACCTAAATCGCCGTCGTGGAAATGCCCGGACGGCAATGTTCGGGATCGTCGCGTGTCTCGCGTTGGCTTTCCTCGCCGCGTCGGTATCGGCCGCCACGATCTCCAAGTCAGAGAAGGCGCTTTGCGTGCTGAGGCTTGAGGGGGAAATCGTCGAAGGAGATTTGCAACAGCTCGAAAACATTGCATCCACCGAGTTTAAGGGAGTCGATGGTGAAAGCTCCGCAAACGACACCATCTGCTTGAACAGTCCCGGTGGCAACGTCGTGGAAGGTGTTCGTCTAGCCGAGTACTTCTATAAGCATGGTGTAGGTACAGTCATCGATGAAGGCGGCGAGTGCTACTCAATGTGCGCCATCATGTTTATGATGGGGATCGCCCAAGGCCCCGAAGTGAACTTCGTGAACCGAAAACTGCACGTGACTGCAAAGCTTGGTTTCCATCGTCCCTATCTGGCGATCGACTCGGATGAATTGGTAAGTGCCAGGGCTTTGAATGTGGTCCACGACAGCGCCGTCGAATCGATCATGAAGATCATGATCCTCGCGAACAATCATGTCCCTTGGTCGAATTCCACCATGATGAGGCCAGACCTCGTTCAGAGCATGTTAAACCACGTTGGTGCCGACCTTTTCTACATAGATACGGTGGAGAAAGCCGGCAGGTTCGAAATCGAGCTATTCGGGACAAAAGACATTCAAGGCTTGACGGACGAGCAAGCATATTATGCTTGCGAGAACGCGTTCCACTGGCAAGTGGGGCTAATGAGCGAGGACACGGACTTCCATGCGCTTAAACGCGCGCTCGGTACGAGCAATGGCGGTGATGAAGTTTCCAAACTTGTTTTGGATCGGGATGGCACTCGAATCTATTCCGTCACCAGCGGCGACGCTGGCTATTCGGAGGCGAGTTGCCTTATTGCCCTCAAAGAAGACTACATCCAGGGCTGCGGCTACAATGGCATGTACAATGTTACGCTGGGGCAAGGGCAATGCAATACTGAGAACTTCAGCGAGAGAAGCGTCGGCATCCCGCGTTTGGCGACGTATAAGCCGAGCTTGTCGATAAAGGACCTCGGCGAACCGGTCGCGGGGAATGGGGCTACCGAATCGGTCGTGGGAATGAAGATTATGGCCACCTGTTCGGTTTTCGCTCACAACGGCGAGATCGAGGAGAAGACTTGTGCAGGCTTAGTGTCGCATAACGTTTACGTGGAAGGAAAACGAGCAGATCGATACGAATTCATTTGGCCAACGGGTAACAAGACCATCATCTCTCGGAGGGGCGATGAATTCTCGATCAACGGAAACCCGGCACTCCTTGTCTCCGACGACAAATACACGCTGTGCGCGATTAACACACAGACGAAGAACAGGTTCTGTTTCAAGATATGAGTGGGATTAACCTGCCGCCATATCCAGCCAGATCAGTCGTCCGACTGATGCTGGGTTGCGTTTTCGCAATGCTTCAGATTGGGTACTCATGAAGAAGTCAATCGTGGCTGTGGCGCTGGCCTTCCTTCTTACTACGAGCCTTTGCGCCCAGGATATGAGCGTGGACCTTGGTCAAAACGGCCCAGCGCTGCATATGCCGTTCGGCGATACGATGGTGAAAGTTGAACCGGCGTTCGAAGACTACGCCTTCATGGTGACCGACGTCTGTGATGCCATGTCTCTCACGACGGAGGAATGCCTAATTTACCCCATGAATGGCACTCTCGGTGGCAACGCAATCGCGACGGTACTCGATGGCAATCGTATCATTGTCTATGATAGGGAGTTGTCGAAAATCGTAGGCGGCGACGGAGCAGAAATGATTATCGCTCACGAGGTCGCTCATCATTTTTGCGGACATATCGGAACTGTTGCTGTTCCCCAACAGGAGCTAGATGCAGATCGCTTCGCGGGTTCAGCCATGAGACGCATGGGACGATCTCTGCCGAGTGCGCTAAGCGCGATCCCGATATTCGATCGCCGACCATCGATGTCACATCCCGACAAGGCCACTCGAATAAAGGCAATTACGGAGGGCTGGAACAATCCCGGCTCTGGTAAGAGTTGTAGATCGTAACCGGCCGAAACGTTTTCATATTCAGCGATGCATTTGCTACGGCCATTCACGAACAATCGCACTCTGATCGCCCTCTGAAGGGACTAGGCCGTTCGTCCGCGCGAACTGCATGAGCTCGGCGTCCGGATTTTCCTGAGGACGAAACTCGCCAAAGATATGCCGGCGCAGGCATTTAGCCACCACTAGCTGAACGTCTGTCGATGGATCAGTGGAGTACTTCTGAGCGTATTCCAGGTAGTTCGACGAGGCGAACAAGTCCGGCGCACCGCCGTGCAGCATCGTATTCCGGATTCGGAGGAGAGCGTCCAAGCGCTTTTCCTCGATGTTCTCCTTTAACGTTTCCTTGATCCCTGTCTTCATACCGACCGCAAAACCGGAGCCGTCCCGCCCGAAGATCGCGTCGAGTGCCATGAAAAGGAGAAAGCAGCGGTCGGATTCATCCATGAACCAAGCCCGGTAATAGTATTCGAGCGCCTTTCCATGCCGCTTGGCAAGTGTCGATGACCTTGCGAGGATGGCTGGGAGCTTGTTTAGCCACTCGTGGTCGGAGTTTTCTATGGTGATTGGGCTTCCGATAGGAGGGGTATGCGGTCCGCTTGTAGAAGTGCTGATCGAGTGAGGCGTTGGAAATCGGAGAAACCCTGTCACCACCTCGCGGAGAGTGAAGCCATGTCGGTGCTGCTGATCCATGGCCAGCGCGAGCGCGCCAAGGACAACACGCCGATCCTTTTTCGAGGATTCCACGGAGGCCGCTTTCACAACGAGCCATCCTCCGACTTCCTCATTTCCTAGATATTGCTCGCAAACCTGATCCGCGCTTCCCTCGGTGAGAGAATGGACGTCGATGAGAGAGAAATTCTCGCAGTCGAAGTCTGCCTTTACGACGAGAGGGGTGATCGGAAATGCGGTGTATTCTAAGCGTGGCCGGAAGATCGAGGATTTCTCCAGCGCCTCGACGAGCGCCGATCTGCAACCTGCCGACACCAGGTCAAAAAGGGGTCCATCGAAGTCTTCCGTTTTTGTTTCGCGCCACACGATCGGATACTGATGATAAATGAACTTCCGCAGCATTTCCGCTATGTCATTCATGGAATGCGCGGCGAGATAGGATGGCCCCTTCGCCTTCAGCATGAGCGCTGGTGCTGTCAAAGCCGCCGGTTTCAGAAACAATCTGACGGTGTAGTTGCGCTCCATTGCACCTGGCGGAACGACATCGTACAAAACATCGTCGATCATTCGGTCGGGTGCTGAACGCCCGAAATACGCATGAAGCAAAGACGCAACGATATCATCTGCAAGGCTCGGGCCAGCGGCAGCTTCTTTTGAACACATTGGTATTTGCTAACGCTCCCTTGTAGCTGCCTGGTGTCTGGGTTTCGCCGATATTAATAGCCAAGTTTTTCTGGAATGCGAGTGACGGGCTATGGTCAACGGGACAACGCCCGCGCAAACTTGTTAGAAGAGCCTGTCGATTTCAACAGGAGCAACTTCAAGAGACCGCCGTGCTTCCAATCGCTAGAATTCAGCCGCTAACAGAGACCTCCATTACCGCGCTAATCGAAAAGGCGGGAGGGCGGCGGGCCCACGAAGACCAAGATCGCCGCGCGGAGAAAAACGCAGACTACCGTCTCGGCACTTCAATCATCGAGTTGAAGCTGCTTGATGACGAAGGCCTTACCAAGCCTGAACGACAGGAAAAGATCGCCTCCCTTTTCGCGGCGTCTCAGCCTGGCCGCCCCGTCGTAATCATAGACCCCAGTATCCTTACGAGTGATGGGAGACGAGAATACACGAAGATAATGCAGGGACCGATACAGGGTGCGGTCCGTTCGGCTCGAAAGCAACTGAAGCAGTCTCGATGCGAGGACGCCGAAGCCCAGACTTCGATCCTCTTCGTGATCAATAATGGATTTTCGGCGCTGTCGCATGAGGAGTTGAAGGAACATGTAGTCCGACGCGCGAAAAACGACACCGACGAAATCGACGGCGTCGTCGTCGCCGGATGCTATCTCCACGGAGATGGTTTCGACACAGTTGCGCTCTGGCCTATCACCTACGAACAGATCAAACCGGGTCGACCGTTTCCCGAATTCGAGACGTTGCGGATGGCGTGGAACGAACTTTCCAACCGTCACATGACGGATTTCGTTCAAGGCAAGCACGGCCAGAATGCCGTTAAAAAGACGCAACAAGATATAGTGTTCGATGTCGGTGGACTCACCTTCGTAAAGCCCGCAACTCCTTTGGGAAAGAAAAGCGATTTCTATGGCGCTCGACGCCCGCGTTTCAACGAGGTCGGCTTCGACAATGTGAAACACGTCGCCATTACGGTTCCGGCGATGTCTTCTGTCGAGTATCGGCGGATACGCGCAGCTATGCTGACGACCCGCGACTGCTGACCTATGACACATGGCAGTCGCATATTCGGGGAGCCTTGGCTCTCGACAACCCGTTAGAACCGGTCGTGCCGGTCCAAATTACCCGCGGCGGTTTGGAGGCGTGGAAGCGTCGGCATCCCGGGTTTAGCGGAACCGCGTGCCTTAGCCTTCTTGCGAACGAGCAGTTCTGCAAGAAGGCCAGCGCCTTGCTTCATCAGGCTAGGGAGTTCAAGGGCGATGAGTGGCTTCGTGCGCCATATATTTTCGTGATCACCGAAGTTATCGGTCAGGACGAGGCCAACGATCTTTCACACATCACGATCGTCTACGGCCAACGACGGGGGGCCACGCCGATCGTGCGCAACGCCAGAGTTCCCTTCGCGCGAGCGCTTTCCCTCGGAACCGCACATGCGCTCAAACTTGGTATTCCGCAGGTCGCTTGGTCCAAAGACTTGAAATACGCTTGGACCTGAATACCCGACGAGAGGTCACCAGCTCCGCGAACCATTGGTACGCCAAGATCGACGGAAAAAACCGCTGCAAAGTCAGGTGCTTTGCAAACTGTTCAGAGATATGTGGCGCAGTCGGTCGAGCTGTTTGGCCGTGTCTGGTGGCGACAGTCTCCTTGTCGAGGATGTGCAGCGCGGTCTCGCCAGCCGTACCGCAATTGGCCGTCACCTCGTCGGGCTGATCCGCGAAATGATCACGTTTAACGTCTCCGCCGTTCTTGGCTGACCGCCGTTCCACGTTCGGACATCTGGCCAGCTCTGACAGCCGCCGTCCACAAGGCCTTCGAGCGGCGAGGCGGCACGACGGTGCTGAATGCCTTTCCGGTCGAATGGGAGGGGACTCAACTAGCGTCGGATTTCAGCGTGAAGTACGGTCTGCTGTGGCTGCGCAAATGCCATTACTCTGACGGGTATCCACTGACATTCAGATCGCCCATGATAGATGGCTTTGCATCTGGGGCGTTGTACAGACGAAAAGGTTGCGTCATTTATCTCGCTGACAGTGTCTTGATTGCAGGATCGGTTCAGCATTGCCGCCGGAGTGATTGCCAATCCATATGCGGTCCGATGCGCATCAGGGTGCTGTCGTCTATGAACCTGTTCTTTTTCAACTTTTTGCAGGCCTCCACAAAATCTTTGACGATCGTCCAAATCTCTGTGTTCGTGGAGCCAACGGATAATTTATAGGTGATGCCCCTGCTACGTTTAGTGAAAACTTTAGATCGACTAATTGGATTTCGCTTCTTTTCAGCGCTGTGATAGGTAGCCAGCAACTGCGATCCCCGGAAATTCAATCGGATGTAAGCGATCACTTCGTTGAACCGCCACTCACCGTATCGGTGGTATCGGTTAAGCCTAATTCGTTGGTCCATGCTGTCAGGTATTACGAAATCGGACTTTCCGTTTATTCTATCGCGCTCGGCGGAAATCGCCTTCTCCCAGGCAAGCGCGTACTCTTCGGGGGAGAGGCGATAGACTGGCAGATCAAAGAAATGGATTTCATTCATTTTGGAAGCCGAACACGTTTTAGAGCCACAGACGTACCATTACCACTCCGCTTTCACCTCCGGTGTAGGCTTTGGCGAGGTTGCGAATGGAAATTCGCAGCCCGTCCGTTGAGCATGTACCAGCGTACCGCCCATTTGTGCACAACGAGCGATTAATCCTAGTGGACCGCGCGGATCACTCCAATTACGGTTGCGCTGCGAGGTCCTTCAATATGGACTAACGTGCGTTCGTAAAAATGTCCACGTGGACAAACGCAAGACTCCATTCCGATGATTTAAAGACCTAAGGTCTTTCGACGAGCCGATATCCCACATTGGGGACGTGCTCGAAAGAGGCGTCGCGTTTCAATGCGGCTCTAATAAGGGATGGCAAATCTTTCGTTTCGAGAACCAGATTTCTTTCCTCGATTGCCGATTTTATCTCCGCTCGCGAGAGAGTCCCGCCTCGCGCGCGCAAGGTCTCCGAGACGATCGACCGTATGAGGTCGGTGGCGTTTAAATCACGACGTTTCTTGGGTTTTTCCGGCGTTTTCGTCTCGGTAAATTTGTCGGGAGCGCTCACGATGGATTTCTCGCGACCTGCGATATCCTCTTTAAGGATAGCGACCATGGACCGATCTTTCGCCAACTGGTCCTCGAGAAACTTTTCGTACGCCGCGGATTGGCGGCGGAACTCCACGATTTCAAGTTCACGCTCCTGAACGGCCTTTTCAGCCCGCCATAGGATTTCCTTCTGAGCCGCGAACGGGTCGGACATTTGTTTTCCTGCTATCGTAAAAAAAGCTTGCAGTCCATGGTGGACTAAGTAAGTTGCTCGCTGAACCGGTAAGCGGTTTGCCCCTGGAGGCGCTGGAACGTCTCCAGGGGCTGAAGCGACATCCTATCCATCGAAAGGGAGAAAGGAAGCGTATGCTGTAACTAGCACTTATCGACGCGCGATTCTACTGTTTTAACCGGCTTTTTTCATGAATTTAGCCGAGCCTCGTGACGTCCGCTAAAACCCCCGAAGTGCCACGTTGAATCCGCGTTCGCCGCGGAGCGAAGCGTTTGTGCGGTTCTGTTTGTCCATGCGGACAGGGCCGGCAGCTTCCTCGCGGATTGGCGGTTCGGACGGCATTTTCGAGCCGCGGGCGATGAAGGCACCATCATTGAAACGGTAATCGACTCCATACTCACATGGAGGGACTATTTCGTGTCCATCCATGTCTTCCGCTCCTAGTCTCAGAGTCCGGCTCCGCCCGTATGATTCGGCGCGTCCACCGGAGCATGTAGGTTCGACTTCTTGATATATTCGAAACAGTCACACAATGCGCGGAGCAGCGCCGCTCCGTTACCGAAGACCGCCGAGCGAGGCTACGGCTTCGTCGTGGTCAAGATGCGCTCCGCCCGCGCGGGTCGTGTTGTAATGTGGCCGGTGTTGTTTTTCATCAGCCAGAACGAAGACGGCTCGATGCGGGTGACCCGTTGTCATCTGCTTGAAGCGTATTTCGATGATTTTCCCGCACAGTCCAACCAGACACGTCGAGAGACATGTCAGGCTTTAGGGCTCTTTACTGACTACTCGAGGGCCGCGCTCGACAAGTGGTCAAACGAGGAGCTGAGAGCTCCCTCTTTACCGCGCCGCCTTGTCAAGGGCTTCTGCCGTGCGTTGATGGACGGAACTATACAGTACTTGGAAGGTCGCCCTGTGGAGCGGATGGGTCTTTACTGGACCCCAAGAAGCAGGCGACGGGCGACCACGTTGTCGCAGCGCCTCGCGCACTTCTTTAAGACCGTCGAACCGGAGATCGGCAATGCGGCTTGGAAGGATTTCGCCCGTGGGTACCGCTCTGAGTCATCCCCTTCGGATGAATTCCAGCTTGCACTGGCGGCGGGCTACAGGAGAAAAACCTCTTTCCTCGCTCACCTCCCGCTCAAAGGCGGGGAACAGCAACCGGGGCCTTCCCGGGGAGTTATCTCGAAGTTTGGTCGAAAGCATACCCGCGTTTATGCGTTCCCGGCGAAATACGTGTTCCCGTTCCTAATGGAGGGTTTCACCAACCAGCACGGCCATACGGACGAAACCGCGCAGCTCGCCGCGATGTTTCTTATGATCGGAGGACTGAGGACGAGTGAGCCCTTCCACCTGTACTGTTCGGATGTCCAGTTTGAAGGAAGAGAACCGTGGGTCTTTCTCCATAATCCCGAAGACGGTGAACTGATCGACGAGGGCGGCACAAAGATAACCAGAGCTCAATTTCTCCAGCGCTTCGTGATGGGTCCACGGAACCGTGACTATGCGCGGGACCAAGCCGGATGGAAAAGCATGAAGGACGACGACATCGGCACCCCGGTGTTCTGGTTGCCGATAGCCGGAATCACGGAGCTTCTCTATTCGAAACTCCGGCACTACCTCCTAGTAACAAGACCGCGGCTCATGGCCCAGAGATCGAGGACGGACGGCGATCACCCGTTTCTTCTCGTCAGCAGTGGGCGGGCCGTTTCGTCAAAGGGTGGAAAGATCGGCGATCGATATACGATATCGGCTCTCGAAGCCGCCTGGAAGACTGCGGTCGACCGGATCGCGACGAAATACAACGATCCCGACTTGGTCTACAAAAAGGGGAAAGGAACGACCAAGCAAGGCGGAAGACATTACTATGGACGCTTCCTCGTGACCCTCGGCGTCCGAGGCGAGATCATCCAGGAGTGTATGCACCATCGGAGCTATTTCAGCCACCACGTCTACACCCGCCTTACTCCTGGCGAGATCAATGCTGTGCTTCAGTCCGCCGCAAAGGGAGAGACCGCACCAAAAAACGTCCTGAGAAAAAGCTTCGAACGGCGGTTCGAACACGCTCAGAGTTTCTTCGGGGCAACTGGATGAGTCCCGAGACCTAGAAACGCCTGCAGACCTCAACGAGTGAAACGTCAGCTTTGCCGACGTGACGATGACGCATGCCCTCCGCTAACCTCATGGAGACCACGATGCAATTTTTCGAGTCCGAGAACGATCTACCGGAAATCTACCTCAATCTGTCGAATAGGCATAGACATATCGAAGTCAACCTCCCGCTGCCGCGCGAGATAGTCGCAGCCTGCAAAGTCTTAAAGGCCCATCCAGTCAACGTACTTATCACCGCAGAGGTGAAAGCCGCCATGGACGCCATAATAGATTCTGAAATCTGCTTTTCACCGCAACTCGTTCTCTCCCCCGAAAAAAGGCTGCACCGAGCGATCGGACAGTATTTCGTCGACACGAGCGAATTTGCGTTCTCATTGTTAGAGGAGCTCGACGGAAAGGGTGCATTCGGCTTCATAGATCACGTCGAGTCGCAAAACAAACAGTACTACCGCGGGATGATTATGAGGCTGTTGGCACCGTTCGCGATCTCGGCGGTGGGTCCGACGGCCGTTCATAGTGTGCCGCGGGCATTCATCCACGCAGTTGTCGATTACTATCGCAACGATGACGGAAGTCGATGGAACGAAGAGATTCTTACATCTGATGCGGCCAAGCAATGTGCCCGGGCTATCGTGCTTGGCCTTGGTCAGGTTTACGATGATCCGACGATCTCGGCAAAGGCTGTCGTCGGCCCTACGACCGGTCGCGGGTCGCGATCATGGGCACGCATGAAAGGCTCGGCGAACTCGCTCTCGAAGGAACTTGTACGTCGCAAGGGAGAGTTCCTCGAAACCAGCCGCATGAAGCCAAGCCAAGTGAGACAGTCCGTGATGGACATCGAACAGTGGTTGAGTACCGATTTCCCGGATCAGACGCTGCAGGAAATCTTCCAGACCAAGGATAGGTCTAAGACATTTTCGAACTTCCTGGAAGCTAAGGCCGGAAAGAGGATCAAAACGCATATTGCGCGGGTCGGAAACGCCAAGAGGCTTCTTGATGCCATGGCCGAGCAGATCAAGGATGAGACAGGCCACGAAGATGCGGTGGTTTACCCGCTTATATCCGATCGAGACCTTGAACGGCTGAAGAACTCCAGCGAGACGTATGCTGGAAAACGGCCGACCTCCTCCAGATCGCGACCATTACCAGAGAAGCTTTTCGCCATTGCGACCGCTATTCTCGATGAAGGCGAGGATGGCGTGCTCGGAGAGAGCAGATATTTCCACGTGAAGCTTCAGATCAACGGAAAAATTCGGTCGATCTACTGCCCAGTGATACCGACGCTTTTCCGGAACGCCTTCGACATACCTCTGCGTATGGTCCAGTGGCGTCGGTTGGATTCCGGAGAGGGCGACAACTGGCGCTATGATCCTGAATCAAACGGCTGGGGACCCAACCTAAGCCCGCTCGCTGGTTACTGGTCGAGGAAGTTCAACCTTTCGCCCGACGATACGCCACAACGTGGATACGCATATCGTTTCGATGGAGCCGACGAGGATATCACCGGTTTCTGGATCAATACCAACAAGACAGGAGAGCCCTACGCCATGCCGTGGCAGCATGAGGGCGTGCACAGGCGAATGTTGACGGTCCGCAACTGGGTGGAGAAATATGTCGTTGTCTCGGAACCAACTACTCCGGACCTGTATCTCGACGATAGCAACACACCTGAAGTTACGAAGAAAGAGCTCCCTCATATCTTTCCGCTGTTCCGACTTCCTCCGAAATCGAACACACATTACTTCGGGCGCATCCCCACGACGTCCGAGATGGATCATGCCTGGCAGTTCTTTATGTATGAGGTCGAGAAGCGCTGGAACATGGAGAATCCGGACGAGCCGATCTCCATCGTCAGTTTCCAGAAAAAAACGGGGCAGCCACAGGGTTCTATCTACAATATCCATGGCCTCAGGGTGCTTGGCCTAACGAACCTGTACCGCAGCGGGATTCCCCTCGAGCTGCTCAGCAAAATGGTCGCGGGCCATGCGACGCTGGCGATGACCCTTTACTATCTGGAGTTCGAGCCGGCCAACGTTAGCGCTATGCTAAACAAGGCGGCTTTGGAGGCCAGAGCGAAGGCACAGCGCGACCTCATCAACAGCCTCAAGAACTTCAGCGTCGAGCAGGCCCGTTTGCGAACGGTCAGTATCGAGCCTGCCGCGATAGAGAACGCCATCGCGTCACCGTCTAAGATCGAATACTGCAACGTCGACGTCGGCCTTTGCCCTTTCGACTGCACGCGATGCCACGACGGTGGGCCAGTACTCCGGAGAGAACGTCATAAAAATGGCCTTGTAAAAGACACGTATGCCCCCGTAGAGCCGAGAAACTGCCTCGTATGCCGCCACTTCCTCACGGGCCCAGAGTGGATCGTTCCGCTCCATCTTTACGGTTCCAAACTTTGCGAGAAACGACGTTATCTGGGTGAAAAGGAGATAATCGTCACGGAAAAGGTCGCGGGCTTGAGGACCCAGTTCGAGGCGAAAGCTATAACCCGCGAACTCTACCGTCAGGCCTACGACGCGCTCCAGTCGGAGGTCATCCCCATAAGGGACGAAGTCGTCACGCTCGAACAGGCGATCATCAATACCGAGTTGTTGCTGAAAGCCAGCATTCAGCTCATGGAGATGGACAAGGAAGGAAAAGGCGGGAACTACGTTACCGCCAGCAGGAAATCTGCCGTCGAGTACGTGGAAAGGACGCAGTTCGACCACGCGCTCGCGATGACCGAAGGGTCGAGGTTTCATCCGATCCTCGGCGATGAACGGGTCGAGGCATTCCGCGATAAACAGCTCGACCGTATCGCCTTCAACGCCGGCATGACGCCGTCCGGTCTGTCGGTCGACCTGACACCCGAGCAATGCCGGAAATCGTTGGACCTCCAGGCTCGGTTCCTTATGGAAAGGATATCCGCACAGGGGCGCATGAAGCTTGTAAAAGGCGATGCGACGCTCGAGACGCTCGGTTACCGCGAAGAAATGGCATCCGTCGTCTCCGAGGCGTTAGGCCAGCCCGTTCTCCTCAACCGCCGCGAACCCGCCCTGGCAATCGAAGGGCGATGACGATGACTTCGAGGAAAGGATCGATCATCGCGATCGCCGAGCGCAAGTCGGCGCTTATTCTCGAAGCTGTTCCCGAGGAGCGGCGACGATGGCGAAATCTGGCGGACGTCAGGCGGGTCTGCCGGGCGCTTGTCGAACGTACCAAACCGATCGCTCCTACCGCCGCTACGGTGGCGGAGGAGGGGCGAAACAGGAATGAGCAATTCCCGGCGGCCCAGACCCTGCACAACGCCTACAGCGAGATGCTGAGCGTATGGCGCAAGGCCCATCACGACATCATGCACATCGACGCGCTCGACCCGATCCCGTTAGACGAATTGGACGGGGTCGACGTCTCCGGTCTTGATCAGGGGACCCGCTTCATTGTCGAGGAGATGCGCCAGCACATCCGCGAGCTGACCCAGCGATGCAATGCGCTCAAGGAAATTATTGCGGAAACCGTGCCCGTTCCCGCGGACGACCTGTCCGATGCGTCGGACCGTACCATCGAATTGCTGGGTGAGTGGCTAGACTGGGCGGCGAACAGCCCTTTCGATCTCGACGAAATCGGCTTCCATGTATCCCGTCGCGTCAGCCCCGGCACTACGATCATGGACGGCGAGCTTTTCAACATGCTGCGCACGCTGGTCGACGACTTTCGCCTCGGTCGTCGTGCCCGCGGAGCGTGAGCCACCCGGGTTGTTAGGAACGACCGGGTTCACTTCCCCAACAAATCAGGAGAACGTCTTGAAAATCTATTCTTCGAATACCAGAATCGTGAAACAGCTGGGAAAGAGAGTAACGAAGAAGCTGAAAGCTCTGCAGGTAGATATGCCATTGGCTGCATCAGGTAAACCAACGCCTGCTGCGAAGCGGCAACACGGCACAGCAGCTAGTTGGGGCGGTCATGATGCCGCCGAGTTCCTTCCACGGCTGGGCGGTCAGAGAAAAATCGACCAATATATGGATGCCCATCAATCAGACAGATGCGGCGACCACGGCGCCAAGCGATTGAATTTCGGTGGTCACCAGTTCAGATGTTTGTGGCAGAAGGCACTAGGCGCGCACTATTTCATAGACGGCGCATAGGCAGAGAGCAGCCATCGTTGCGCCAATCACGCTGACGACGTAAAATGCCTTCTCGGCGCGCTTCACCGGAACCTCGACCATCGCTGCGTACTCGTCGTTGCTGAGGAACCGATAGAGCTTCTGCCGCCACTGAGCCCTGAGCTGGCGCTGTATACTAATGTATTGAACTCCGGAGCAAATCACCGCGACGACATACAGCGCCAGAACTATGCCGAGGAAAAAAGCTGCCGCGGCGACGTACTCCCCGTTGGCGGGGATCGTAGTCCGCGCTATCAAGAGTCCGATATTGCCAAACACCGCGCCTACGACAGCGGCGCATAGCGTGCGGGTTGAATCTGAAAGCTTTGACGTTTCATCAGTGATGGCTTTCCGAAGATCGCTGAGAGCTCTGAGGGTATCCTTGCTCTGTTGGCTCAAGCCAAAGCCATAGGCAATCTTCGCACCTTCCAGCGACAGGGAAAGTCCGCCCGCCATGTCAGAGAGATTGCCACTACGGAGCGCCGTGCGTGCGATTTCAGACGAAAGTAGTGCGTGACGATTCTCGGCCTCGCGTTCGTTCTCGAAAACCCATCTCGCGGCGCTTTGAAGAGCTGCGAAATCTTTCGCCGGAATGTCGCTCGGCAAGTCCAGAGAGAATCTAGTCGGCGGTGGTCCCCGTAGTAGCAGCTGCCCTTCGGGTTCAACTTCCTGCGCCAGCGCGGTTAGTAGCCTTTTGGACGCGTTGAGCTTCCAGGCTCGCATCGCTTCCACATGGACCGGTTGCTCTGGATGTCTAAGCAGAAATCTACCTAGATGCCCCCGATTGGAGTCAGGGGCTGACAAAAAACGAACCACTTTTGCAGGATCAATCAGATCAGGTTTTGATACGAAAGCGTCGCTGGTGCCCCAGGGAGCATAGCGAACTGTTTCAGTGTCTACGACGGTATTCAGCCCCTGTACCCAGACATAGTCAGTCGTCGGCGCTCGCGACAAGAGCCGTTCTAGGCCCTGTTCGGTTAGCACCGCTTCGACTCCGGGGGGGAGGGGAACTCGCTGGGCTGTGACTTGAATGCCATCCGCCTGTTGCGCAAGCCCGTCTAGCGGAAGGTGGCCGCCTTGGTCGGAGGCCTCAATCGATCGCCATTCGACAGGGGCCAGAAGCTCTACAATAGCCGCGGCCTCGCCCCCAGTGAGCTGATACACTGAGAGGCTGTCTTTAGTTTCGCTGATCGCGACCCGGCTATCTTTCGCCAGCGCGTTTAGGTAATCAGCGAGTCTTTTCCTTAGCTGTGCCATCTTCGATGAGCCGACTTGTGTGAATCGTGAATGTTACCCCCGCCGGAGTGTCGACGCGGTGCACAGTATTGCCCAACTCCTCCATCGGAAATTCGAGCCTTACTTCCTCAGCGGTTCGAATGACCTGTCGTGGCAGCGTGCGCAACGTCTCGGGGTCGGGCGTAAAACCTACATCTTGCAGGCTCTGACGCTTGAGCTGTTTTCGGACCGAAGTGTCAATCTCAGACCTGATTACCTCGTCCGCAGGGCGGTTGGCGGCATGCATGACTGCGTCTATCACGTCCTCATTGGTGACAATAGCACGTCCCTGAAGCGCCAATTTTGCAACTGCCACCGCTTTGCCGACGTTCTTTTCAGGTAAGTGCTCCCGGAGGTCCGTCAGAGACTGTCGTAGCACTTCACCCAGTTTCCTCGAGAGTTCCGTGTTGCTCCGGCTACGGGACACACCCAGGTAGCGCTCGAAGTAGTCTGTAAGGTCGGGCGCTTCCTTCATTCGGTCGGATGCGCATACCAGAGGATCAGCACGGCCATTTCTAACCTTCACGAGGCATATTTTCTGTACGGCTTTACGGTCCTTGACGAAGGCTTGTACGATCGCTCGCAGTACGCTGCGCCCGTCCAATTCCGTTAGTTCCACTGCTTCACGGTAATCATACTTCACCAAGGCATAGGCTTTCGTTGATGCTATTCCAAGGGACAACTCTAGGAAAAAGAATGCCCCGGCAACACTCTGGCGGACATGGAATTCGTGAAACCTCTGCGCGAGGTTCTG
>Ga0307513_10003013_pt1 | contig 22977 bp, 21 predicted proteins | sample 15_EM_MG_FD_202174 | JGI IMG/M metagenome (GOLD analysis project Ga0307513, IMG submission 202174) | Populus trichocarpa ectomycorrhiza microbial communities from riparian zone in the Pacific Northwest, United States - 15_EM | ecosystem: Host-associated > Plants > Roots > Unclassified | place...
ACGGGTGTCCTCTGGCTTTACATTATTCTACTTAACTAAAGCGAGAGACACCCTATTCTGATAACCAACGACCCTCGAGAGAACTTATTGAGTGAAGCTTTCAGGCTTAACGATATTAAGTTTTACCCCTTGGTTCTACTTTGAATTATCTTTATCTTTATTTTGATCCTTACTTCTACTTTGAGTCTTCGGTGCGGTCGCAATCTTAGGATCCGTCTTCCTACAGAGTGCCCCGGTTACACCCTGAGAGGGTGGTCGGCGGGAGATGATATGCGGCTACCACGTCGTGATGTGTCAGGCGGGTGATTCGAAGATGCGCAGCTATGGGCAGGTCTTCTGGTGGCTAATTGTAGGTTCTGTAGGTTCAGAAGGCATGGCAATGTGTCAGGCGGATGGTCAAAAGCCAGGAGCACATCGTAGGACATCCGGCCGACAGGAGAGGTTGTATGGGACCTCTGGTCGAAGAGATAGGTAGCATGAGACGTCCGGCCGACGAGATGGGCTCTAGAGGACGTCCGGCGGAAGTGATAAATTGTAGGGGCGCCCGGCTGACTAGATGGGTTGCAGGGGGCGTCTGGCCGACGAGATGGGTTGTTGGGGGCGTCCTGAGGACACCCGGGAATAAACCTCAGGATCCGGAGGTGGTGAGGGAAAAGGTCACGGGCTGGAGCCCGCCCGGTGGATGCGGGGAGATACATGATGGGATTGAGAGGTAGAGAGCGAAAAGTTGTGTATCTGGGGGGGTGCGGGACGGAGAGGGGATAGGGAGGGAAACTCAGGACGGAATCAGGAGGGAGCACAGTAACATAGGAGGAAACCCGGTGGGGGGGGGGTTGTAGGGCTTGTTAGGGAGAAGGAGATTGAAGTCGCAGGACGTCAGGAAAGGGGTAGCAGGCAGGGGGGTGCATGGGGTGTAATGGGACGGTAGGGGTGTCTGGAGGGCGCAGGGTTGCTCGGGGGACAGCTTCTGGTTGCGTCCGGTGCGTCCAGACGGACGCCTACCACGTCCCCACCCAGAACAGGAGTTTACCTTATATGCGCCCGCAACGTCCGGCGCACAGGGAGGGCAGGACCCAGCAGGGCGCAGGTTGATCTTTTTCCTGATGCATTTAGAAAGGCAGTGTGGCTCGAAAAAAAATAGTTAAATATCTAACTGTTAGGTGGTAGCTTCGGCGTGAGGTATTCCGACAGCTAGGACCTTATTCATAACTATATCGGAGAACTCGTTAAGAAGACACGAGTAATGTAGACTAGATATAATGGCCCCCTTCGGTATAGATAGTCGAAGTATTGGTAACGATATAAAAGTGTAGATAACTTATTATATTGATAAGATCTCTTCTCCGTGCCTCTTGTGTCTAATAGCAGCTAGTGTTCGTTACGGGGCCTCCGGGGCCCCGAAAAATGCGGGTCCCCGGCCCAATTCCCCGCCCCGCCCCGCTGAACGGCCCGGGGCGGGGCGTGTTATTTTACTGTTCCCTGCCCCTGCCCCCGGCCCCGCCCGTTCCCCAGACGGGTCCCTGTTAAAACAGGTGGGGAGAAACGAGGCCCCATCCAGGGAATGAGCGGGGACTTGTCCCGGACGGGGGCGGGGTGGGGATCCCCCCCAAAATAACCCCCCCGGCCCCTTGTAAGGGTGGGGCCTAGCCAGTGAAAACCCGCCCGGCCCCGCCCCGTAACGAACTCTAATAGCAGCGAATATGCTTCGATATTGATATTCCGCGTTTGAGCCATCGCGGTATACATGCTAACTCTATACCAACTAAGTACCTTGCCCACAACTCTGCGAACTTCACCTGAGTGCGAACACTCGTAGACCCTGAAAACTCTCTACCAAACCTTTTGCTCCCATGGCCAACTTATCGGTCTGCGCTTCTGTTATTTCTGAGGGTGTGGAGACCACGTCAGGTGTCAGCTCATCCGTGTATCCGTTGACACCAATGGTTACGAATTATCTTGCCCCCGTGCTCACCGAGGGTAGTCTAACTCACTGGACCGAAGATGGCTATTCTTCATTGCTTGTTTCCGTCGAGAATTCGACACTCCACTGCCTGTCGTATGCTGGTCTTCCGGCATTACCCGACTTGTCCTCAGGATCCTACCTATAGGCTTTTCCTCTCGGACTCCATCTTTTACCAACTTGTCCTCTGTGGATGCACCCGATCCACTTACTGGGCATAGTTACCTCCTTCATACTCTACACGACTTAGTAGGTTCGAGGGGACTAACTTTCGTGCGAAACGTCCCTTTACCTTCGACCCACTTGTCCGACTGTCTGTCTTCAAGTGTCTGTAACTTTATGCGCCGTTGTCCGATTCACCTGCCTCCACCTGCATAAGGTGTCCGAAGGTCCCTCCTCATATATCCTGCGAACAGGATCCGGTCGGACGGACGGCCGCGACGTATACGGTGTTATAGGATGTGTTCCATTGATAGTGGTCTTTGGTGTTGGGACGCAACTACCCAGGCGGCCAGTGATGACGCGCCGTCCCAACGCCGGGGGTGGACGGGGGTGTTATCTTTGTCCTTCGAAGTTCGTGTGCGTCAAGGTAGGGTAACTTTACCCTGTAAATCCTTACGGGAAGTCCGTGCGCCTAACACTAACATAAAATGCCGACATGATGATCACTGCTCATAGGGTTTACGTAAAGTTCCAATACTTTATAACCTACTTCAATTTAGTATTCAATATACTGTATAAACCTTCCAGGCACTTGGTCATGCCCTGCAAAATTTATTCGCCAGTAATTGGAAAGTAATTTAGAGAGAAATACTACCCTTCCGCCTCACCTTTGTAAGCTACACATTCAGGATAAGGCTAAAAGTTTTGTTATAGGGTCTATTCATATAGCTACAGCTATGGAATAAGTTTTAAGAAGCTTGGACATGGGGAATTAGAGATCTCACAGCTCTACTCTAAAGACACCGCCTTTTGCTTGAAATATTTAGTGTCAATAGAGTTGTGGTGCAAATTCTCTAAATCCCAATCCGCAAACATACTAAAACTTATTCCATACCTTTAGCTATTTTAAGAGACCATATAACACGGCTCTTAGCCTTATCCTGGATGTGTAGCTAGCATGATTGCGGCGGAAGGCTAGTATTTCTCTAAAAGTTACTTTCCAATAACTATCGAATAAATTTTGCAAGACATGACCAACTCCCTTGAAGGTTTATATAGTATCTTGAATTACTAACTTGAAGTAGATTACAAAGTATTGAAACATTATGTGAACCCTATGAGCAGCTATTATTCTGTCTGCATTTTATGATAGATATTTAACTATTCTTGTTTTCAAGTCATACTGCCTTCCTAAATGGCGACAAACAAATATCATAGCAGTTCATACATCAAATACACAATCTAGGTAATCATCTCATGTGCTTAAACTATGATTTTTGTGATTGGTTTCAATTTTCTTGACTACTATTGTAAGTCAGATGCTATATGAACCAGTTTGGAATAAAGTGAGTATACAAGAAACATTATTTTTTATTATTAAATATAAATTTCAGATTCTGATTCTCCATCTCTAAAAGTACTTTCTAACATATTTTCAATATTGTATCATTACTAGTTGTGCAGCTAATAAAATATACATTTGGTGTTCCAGTCGTTGTCATGCTGAGCCACATATAGGTGAGGAGCCGTTGCACAGTAAATTACGTTAATAGCGACTCTTAGGTTACGGGTGGAGCAATAGAAGCTCCATGGTGTGTGTGCTTCTAGATCATCTTAAAGTCAATCAATGTCGTCACCTTATCCATATATCCAATATCTACATCTTGTGTTCGCGTGTTTCGCCATAGCGCATTTAGTCGGTCACCCCACGACAGCTCTCTCCCGAAAGTCCCCCCCCCGGAAGTTTCGGCCCTGTGATTACAACATGAAACACCACAGGTCACGTGTATCAACCCTAATCTTAATCTGCAGAAATGGTTTTCTGTGCATTAAGGTTATGGTTAGGAGGCCTGTAGGCCAGGCCTTGCTTCTGTTTGCCATGCATGTCTCCGACAGTCTGGCCAGGCCTCTCTGAAAAATCTTGGGATCGCAACCCCCCCTCACTCCCGAACCTTATTATCGAATTCGAAAAGGTTGTCAGTTGTTGTCCGTGCGTGGTTTCCAGATTTTTTTTTTCACCCATACGCAAAGGGCGATCTAGCATGCAATCTGTGCGCGCCTGGGTTCAATTTTTTCCGAGAGAGGGTTCTAATCCTCTATTTTCCTCTGCGCTTTTTTCTAATTTTACACTGTAGAACAGAGGAAGAGTCTTTGAGCATGCAATGTATAGTACGGTATTGTGTAAAGCCACATCATGCTGCAGAATTTTTCAAGGTATCTAATCACCAGGAAAAATATATATAAACATTCAATTAAATATTATTCTAATACATAATTCAATTCAAGCCATCATCATCAAAAAGCCATGATAAATCCCTGCTTTCTCCCTCAAGCATGTTAGGTGTGGAATATTGAGTCTCCTCCAGCCACTGTGAGCAGAAATGAAGGAAAATAGAGGATTAGAAACTTTGCTCCTCAAAGAAATTGAACCCAGGCGCGCACAGATTGCATGCTAGATCGCCCTTTGCATATGGGTGAAAAATAATAATCAGGAAACCACGCACGGACAACCACTAACAACCTTTTCGAATTCGATAATATCATACCTTTACCACCACAAAAAGATAGTATTCACGCAGATGGACGGTATAACACTAATTAGGATTATGTATTTATTTTATTCTTAAAAAGTTTCTTAGTTGCAGTCTTGGCAGTCATTTGTTGGGAAGTCGGGTGGTGAGAGTGTGCGCCTCGTTGCATCGCGGTGTTCGGTTATTTAAGCAAACGTGCGATACTTGCGGCGAGAATAAGGGCCCGTTTACCTATGGACGGCCGTCTAGCAACCGGGGACGATGGGAGGTGTGTAGGGTGAATGGGGAGTCTCCTAGGGCGGGGAGACTGAGCGCAATGATAAGCACTTCGAAATTATTGAAGAAAACAACACACCGCGTACGATAAAACAATCACACCGCAATCGATTTTTTTGGCCAAAAAAATATATCAAACGAGTCCTCTAAGATATGGGGCTAACAGTGTCAAATAGTGCTAATTTTTTAATTCTGAGATGAGAGTATGATATGAGTGATAAACTAGAGGCAACACGATCAGATATATTTGATGTGGTTCCATTTTAGGAAAGTAGGCATTTTGGCATCGCAGAACACACAGAGAATTCTGGATTAGGTTGCGCTCAGTCTCCCCGCCCTAGGAGTCTCCGTGGTGTTGATAGGTGGAGGTTGCAAAAGGAGCGGTTGAGCCGCCTCGCGTTTTGACCACCTAGCAGCGAGAATAGGACGATGGAAAATTAGGTATACCCCGAGGACAAAAGTGCATGAGTTTTTGTGCAACGGAACCATCACCAAAATGCAATCTTCGCATTAGGAATAAAATATACAAAGCACCAACTACCACAACCACGCCTCTACTGACCCCCGGCGTGGAGTCCCAGCATGCTCGAGCCAAGTCTCTCTTAGAACTCAGAGTCCCAGTAAAGAAGATGGAGTCTCTTGCCAGACTTCCGGTCATATGCACAACTGCTTGATCTCAGTTGATGATGGCTGCCGGGCACCCTAGATTGTGGCCTGCGGAGAACCCATTCTGCTGTAATAGACACTGCTGTAATAGACTTCAGCCTAAATCCATCTTTATAAGCGTATCTGACAGAATTCGCGCCAGGTGGGGCAAGGCCTCTGCACCCTTCCCTGTATCTTTGTTTAGAGTCTGCTGGTATGTCGTGTAGTGGTCATTGGGGAGGATTCTTGTCATTCAAGTTTTGGGGTGGTTTTTTTTTTGGTTATGGTTGCGTTTCGCAGAAGCTCATGCACCCCCGTCCCCCGGATGTGAAAGGTTTTACTACGTCTATTGGCATAGGATGTCGGTTGAGACGCCACCGTCTAGTTTCACCACCAAAATTTCAGAACCAGGCAGTTAGGTAAGCGGGCACTTGTTCTCGCCGTGAGTACATGCCCATGGTTCATCTGGAGTTTTGTAGAAGGCCTTATTCCTAATATGGTGACGACAGCTATATGTGTCATCTCCCCAGTAAATGATCAAATCGTGCTTCAGCTAAGCGCACTCCGGAGGGAGACAGGTGGGCCATATGCGAGCAGACTCAAGCATGCTGAATCATGATCCGCTGCAGAGCTATTTTCAGTCATGGGTGATGCGATCTACATGCCTAAGGGGGGTCGGCCCCACACACTGAATAACTGTTCTTTCAGCCAGACTTTGCACCGTTAGTTCAAAAAGCTGTCATTACGATAACTTAATTTCTCGCAATACCTGCATGCCTATCCTGCTAGGAGGATTGAAATTGACTCGCACTGTATGCAATTCTGCCCGTAGAGAGGACAACGCCGGTGGCTCTAGATCATCAACTTCACTCAGTTCCAAGTATTAGAAGTGTTCACCAATCTGGGCATACACATATCCGGTTAAATTTGTGTAATTATGTTCACCATGCTAGGCCTGTCAGGTACGCACACTGCCTATCTCATTATCATTGAGAAAATGAAGTTCTGATATGAGCTTGCGATTGACATATTCGCCAGAACAAAGTTCGTTGATGGTACTTGGGGTAGTCAGCATAGGCGTAGCCTATATCAGTATTATGCAAAAAAACCTCCAGATATGCGCGCAGGATTGGTGTAGTGCCGGAAGAAAGCGTCCGATGCGTAAAAGTATGGAGCATGAAGAAGATTTTTTCTGAAGTTTGTTGCTTCCTTTGTTAGCTTTATAGCTTTGAAGAAGAAGGAAAAGGGGAACATGCGTAGAAGAGTTGGGGCATTCATGGAAGAGGATGGATCAAAGTCACGATCGATGAAGAGGTCGAAGGAATTGCCTGGAAGGCTTCCGCATTGTGATCTATACACCCGGTTATCATTGCTAGTGAGTTAGAAATTATCAAACATTGTAGAGTCGTGAGCGCGACTAGTGTTTGTTACGGGGAGGGGCGGGTAGGGTTTTGGCCTTGGGGGTCCCGCCATTACACAGGTCTGGGGGGGATATTTTCTTGATCACCTCGGCCCCGCCCCCGTCCGGGCTCCTGCCGTGCTCATTCCACGGACAGGACGCCGTTTCTGGCCACCGAAATTACACGGGGCCTGCTCAGGCCATGGGCGGGGTGGGGCCCTGCTAGGGGGGCCAGGACAAGGAAAGATAAAAACACCGGCCTCAAGTCGTTGAGCGGCCTCGGGCAGGGAATGCGGCCGGGGGCCGTGTTTTTCGGGGCCCCGGAGGCCTCTTAATGAATACTAAACGTGAGCGAGTAGTTGAATGAGAGGTTTTTCCTATCTCTAAGTTCTGTGTATTTGGCCATCCAACTCTTTAGTCTTATTTCGATCTTGGCGTTTTGTTTCGTACCCGTGGTTCGCTATTTCGCTGTCCTGCCATTGCCTGTTTCAAGATACACGCCATACCGTAAAAACTGGAATAATTGGCCTTCGCGCTAGTATGTTGATATAAGGTTGGGCGCACGGAAAGTCACTATTTTAAAGGAAATTGGTGTTTCAACACTGAAAACTAGGGTCCACTTCTCTGAGTCTGGACGCTAGCTCTTGATATGACTGCGGTGATTGGAGTGGCGAAGTAGAAAGAGTAAAATTTTAAACAAATACAAATGTATGAACCTTGGCGAGACATACCTTAAGTCAGCATACTAGCGTGAGGGCCAATTATTCCAGCTTTTGCGGTATTGGAATCTCAAGGGATAAACTCACTCTACATAACTCTGGAAAGAGCGACATCTACAATTTGTAGGATCAGGTACAGATTTTGGCGATGGGCCAAGTGAAGAATAGCAGGAGGACCATCTATTCTTGTTATAAACCAAGTGTCGGGATTCATCATCTATTATGGTATCCGTGGGCCCTCTCAATTAGATTACGATGGCTCATAGCCTTGTAATAAGTTCGATTATGCTTTTGCCCATCACTATGACCAGGACCAGCACACACTATCAGAAATCCTTGAAGAGTTGGCCCCCAATTTTCCAAAGCTGCGAACGTATACATTATATCCTATTTACTGTGAAAAAGAGAGAAAGAAAGAAAGAACAAATCAACACCAAGCTAGAACCTGCCACACAAAAAACCTGGCCCTTTTCCTTCGTCCGTATTAGTGTCGTCCATTTTCCACTGTGGGAGGCATTGGGGAGAGTGGATTGCTGCCCTTGTGGCTCGAGGTCGTTGGCACTGGTATATCCCAGATGAAGGCAGGTGGTCGCTCTGCGGAGGACTGCTGGATAGTGCCTGCCGTCCCGGTGTCCAACGTCGGTATTCCACCTTAGGGCCGGCGAGGTGAATTGTGTACCTGTGTCAAGGTCTGTGCCTGCTGGAACCTCTGCAAGAGGGCGATGCGTTGCTCTCTAGAGTACTCGATATATAGTTTGTAGGTGTCCGACCTCCAGCGCCCCAGTGTTTGGATTTGCCTATCTCTGATTCCAACCTTTGCCGCCCATGTTGCTTCTCCTCTTCTAAAGCTATGGCCATTCCAAGCTCCTGGTCCTAGGCCCCCTCTTATCACGAGTTCTTGCAGCATCTGTACAACATATTCTCTCGTAAATTGTAGTTGCTGGTGGCTCTCAATGCAGAAAAGCGGAGCGTCTGCGGGGCGGTGGCTGTCAATCTGGATCAGGCTTTTCATTGCCATAACGGGGCAGCCGGCAGCATGGCTGGCTGCGATTGTGAGTTGGATTCCGTGCCTAAAGGGGTCGGTTTTCGACGCCGGTAGGTTGAGTTCGAGGTGGGCTCCACCTGCGATAAGCTGGATGCTACTCTTGGTTAGGAACCAATTGCAGAATGCGTTTCCCGTATCCAAGTCAGTTTGCTGATAGGTGAATTCTCCAACCCTTAGGAAGCCGGCGAAGGCTAGTGTGAATGCAGCCCGAAGGACTACATCATCGTAGCTTGTATGTCCCAGTGTATTGAGTATTGTAAGTAGGTAAGGGTGGGTTAATGGGGTTCGTTGCCTGCGATCTGTCTCGCTGTGATCCCTCTTGATCCCCTGGAGCGTCCGTTCCAATCGCGGGTCTGTGAAGGCCATACATTCAATACCGAGATCGAGCTGGTACGACTTAAGACCACAGAGGTATAGCTTCATTGTTTTAACTTTAACTGTACCTGCTAATGTGCATAACCATTCGATTAACCATGTTGCTTTAGCCGGGAAGCATGCTCCATTCAGATGCCGGTAGAGTTCGTTACGGGGCAGAGGGGGCCCCGAAAAACGCGGGCCCCCGGCCCTTTTCCCCGCCCCGCCCCACTCAACGGCCTGGGGCGGGGTGTCTTTTTCGGCATTCCCTGCCCCTGTCCCCGCTCAAGCCCCCGCCCCACCCATACCCCAGACGGGTCTCCGTTAAAAATAGGTGGTAACAAACGGGGCCCCGTCCAGGGAATGCGTGCGGGTGGGCCTCTGACGGGGGCAGGGCGGTGATTACCCGAAACATACCCCCCCGGCCTCGTGTAAGGGCGGGGTCTGGCGTGTGAAAACCCGCCCCACCCTGCCCGGTAATGAACACTAGATGCCTGTAGCCAGCCAGTTCGCAGAATAGGGTAAAGCGTGATCGTGGGGTGTTATAATTTTGCCTTGTTGAGGGTTTGAGGCCCCGCCAGAGATAGTAAGCCGCTATCGCAGAGAGTCCAGTTTGTTGCACGTCAAGAACCCACGCGCTTGGAGGCTGCATGTGGGGTATACTAACTGTGGTACCAGGTTAGTTATTCTATCATAGTCAAATCTTGAGAGCGCATCTGCTAGTCTATTTTCATTTGTAGGTATCCATCGGGGTTCGATTTCCAGGTCAAAATTTGCTGCTAGGAGCAAGCATCTGCGGAGTACATCCATCGAGTTACCCCTAATTGTTAGATTTTCCAGCCCATATACAACTGCCCTGTTGTCAATATGCATCAACACCTTGGTGCCTCGCCACTGGTGACCCCAGTACAGGAGGGCTTGCTCTACCGCGCGCAACTCCTTCGTATTAATATGCTCATGCGGCCGGGTCAAATACCTGTGTAGTGCAATTAAGAATGCGGACCCTGCCTAGGGAGATGAATGTGTCTGCTCTGTTCGCGCCGAGCATGGGCCATGGTGGCTGCTGTTTCTGGTGTGGTAATAGTATGCGCCCAGACCTCTTGTGCCAGCTGCATCGGACCATAGGTAAACTGTGTCCCGGTGTTTCTGCTGAATAGACCGCTCGGGTGCTGCTTCTAGGAGCTTTTTCCACCATCGCAAATCTTTTCGTGCATCTGTTGACAGGTGTCTCCGGCATTTTGGACCTCGTGTTAGAAAATAGATCTGCATATTGTAGTGGCGGCGTAACAAGGTTCTTTCAAGCGGTGTAACTATTGATGCGAAGTTGAGATATCCTGTAAGTGCTTGATGTTCGAGCAGCGAGAGTGAGTTCTGATTTGCAGCTGCTTGGACTATAGCGCGGGCTTTGCATAGTTTCTTCGTTGGCAGTCGTATTACCATTTTTGCGGTATCAATTTCGACCCCCCCGAAGCTTACAGTAGTTCCTTCCTCACTCTTGGAGTCCTTGATCGAAAGGCCAACTGTACCACATAATTCTGTGATGGGTTTTCCATACGTTTCTGGGTTCCCATGCCGGGGAAGGATGGCCAAAAAGTCGTCTAGTTAGTGAACAATCTCTCCTGGTATTCCTTTTCTCTGGAGATCATCCGCTACTATCCAGTGGAAGGTTTTAGCGAATAAATTGAAAACGTAAGGTGCTGTTCGGAGGCCAAAGGGTAGGAAACATTCCGCATAATATCTTCCCTGCTATTCCAAGCTAAGCAATGGGGAGTCGTCTGGGGCAATAGGTATATGACGAAATGCATTCTCAAAATCTCTCTTTATAAGTAGGGAACCTTTTCCGAACCGCTGAATGGCTGAGATTGCCTCGCTAATTGGGCTGTAGTATATCGTGCCGTATTCATCTGGTATTCCGCTATTGATGGAAAAGGGGTCATCGGCAGGAAACGATAGGTGGCTGATTCTTCGCTTTGAGCAATCAGATTTGTCTGTTAGCCCAAGGGGGGATAAGGTGAAGTGTGGCGGTAGTGCGCTGTAGTCCGCATAGCGTTCTAGTCTATTGTTCGCGATCTCATTCTGGATTTCTCTGGTTATGATCACAGGGTTATCCAATGCGGAACTCAGGTTTGGGTGGATTGTGACGGAGGTCCGGTGACCCTCATAACCAATTCTAGCGCCGACACGGCAAATTCCTACAATCGCCTTGACCACTTCTGGGTCTGGGTAGCCTGCAGTGAGCTTGCTCCACCCTGGGTACTTTAAAGGGCCAGCTGGCATAGGGTCAGAGTGTGTTGTGAATACGGGGTAATGTATGAGAGTATTTGGGCGTGTGAGCTGTCTGCTGACACGCTGGCAGGAGCGTGTGTGGCAGGTTAGTACGACAGTGGGTAGCACCATGGGTAGGGGGCAGGTTGTCGCTTGAGGTACTGTAAGCATGGGGCAGTCATATTTATTTTGTATAGGTGCGGAGAGTCTGGGTATAGCAGCAGAATAAACAAAGAAGGTCGGAAGACAAAACAAGAAGGGGTTTTCTAGCCGGCTGGCCTATGAGGGGAGCTAACGTCCTTGAAAACGGCCACGGGCAGCAATCGACAAGGTGTTGGCTCTACTGGTACATTGGGTCGACTTGTGGTTGGTACCACATATTATACAGGAATGCTGCTCGCAGCAGTGTGCTGTTCGGCATTCTGTTAAGTTCCAGTTCCTGCAGATTTGAGTATTGGTATACGGGGGGAAGCTAGCTGCTGCCAATATTCCCGGTGCCTGGTTGCCAGTAGTATGGACCGCCGGTTATTCGACTCCTCCGTAGCAGGCTGTATAAGATGCGACTTGATAGGAGCCCTGCGTCCTCTCGCAAATCGGGAGTTCAGATACTTGCCGCGGTTGGGAACTGATTCTGTTGGGCCCGGGCCCCACGTGCTGCGTTGGATGGGGTATGTAGAGTTCGTTACGGGTCGGACGGGGCCCCGAAAAACGCGGGACCCCGGCCCTTTTCCCCGCCCCGCCCTACTCAATGGCCTGGGGCGGGGTGTCTTTTTCGGCATTCCCTGCCCCTGTCCCCGCTCAAGCCCCCGCCCCACCCATATCCCACACGGGTCCCTGTTAAACATAGGTGGTAACAAACGGGGCCCCGTGCAGGGAAATAGTCCGGCTGGGCCCCGGACCGGGGCGGGGCGCGGATTACCTGAAAATACCCTCCCTGGCCCACTGTAAGGGCGGGGTCTGGCGTGTGAAAAACAGCCACGCCCCGCCCCGCCCCGCCCCGTAATGAACACTAGGGGTATGCGAAGCATTTTGATGCAATTAGCTCGCTGTCTATCTGCTGCCATTCGGTTGCCAAGTAGATACTCTTCCCGCTAGCAACTCTTTTTCGGTGGAACGGGAAATGGTATCATTTCACACCATCCTATGTATACTTCTCAATGAGGTCATACAAGTTCATCGTATAGATGGAGAGGGCGGTGGCAAGCTCGCCCTGCAGTGGGTATGGTGCGAGCTTAACCAAAATACAGCTATAAGCAGCCCAGTCCTTAAAGAAGTTGCTCAAGCGGTACTCGCATTTCTTGCCGTCACGTTCTGCCTGCTCGACGTCGAGACTGCCTATACTAATCGTGCATTGTGATTCTGCTCGGTCCCTTTCACTCGCTAGTAGCCGATATATGTTGGTTGGTTTGAACCTCTTTTCGATAATCTGAGACAAAGTGTTTCTTTCTACCCCCTGAAAGAGGACCTCGACCGAGTCCGCTATGCCAGATGGGCTCTCACTTGCAATGAGACCGTGGGATGGATTAATATTATACATACCTAATTCTCTTGCTCCTGGCCTGTTTCTGGTAGCTAGTTCTTGTTCGGCTCGCAGCTTTGCTAGCTCGTTCTCAAGCTCAGAAATTCGGCGGAGCGAGGGGTTGATTGGTCACGGCTGCCCTGCATGACATGGTCGTGGCTGGGAATGGCTGGGCGTTTGCAGGTTGGTTTGGGTATCGGCAGGCCGTAGTCTTTCAACATATTTGATTCACAATATCATCCTCATGGGCCCGTAGGAGTTCACGCATGTCCTGCAGGCTGATGGATTCACGTGCCTGGCGGTGACTCTCCGCCTGTGCATTGTAAGGATGTGGGAGGACGGGGATTTCAGATAAAAGGGATGCGGTACTATGGGACATGTACTGTGAGGTTGCGTGCTGTGACGATGCGGGCTGGGCGTTGCTTGGCTCTGTGTTTGTTTATCCGCTGGCTTCGGTTTGCTCACTCTCACTTTCAAGAGTTACCATCTCTTCTATTGCTAGGCTGTTTGTTTCGTCCCATATTTGTTGACCATAACGATGAGGGGCCTGGCGGTTCGGTGTAGTTTTCCAGATTCCCCCTGCATTCCCTCTTCGATTGGGAGCTGCTCGGGTGTTCCCTCATGTTGGTCCACTTCTGCGTGGCATGGTACTGATTGTCTGGGGGCAGAGTTGTATATTCGTGTCGTGGTGTTATTGTAGGGTTTTGATATCCTGTAAAATAGCAAAAGACGCGAGCTGTAGGGAGGTTTGAGGATCTGGGGTTTTGGGAAGATCTCGTGTTTTTGGATAGGAGTACGCGTTCGATGGAGTTGAGAGCTGATGGGTATTGTAGGAAGCTCACGGACCCGCCAGGGTGGAGCTATCACCCCATGCTCCATGAGTGCTCGGTTATACCTTTTTCCATCGACCTCCGAGACACTTCTAGTCTGCTCCGGCCCTCTCCCCCATCCTTTGCCCAATTGGCATTGGGTTGTTCCAACCCCCCATCTATTGTGGGAGGTAGTGCTTGTTTATGGTAAGGTCTGCCATGCTCTGCTCACTTTGGTCTTATCGTAGGTGCACAATGTCAGAGTTCCGAATAGTCCGACTGGTCTGGTCTTGAGGACATGACTGTTTTGTCGTTCCTCCTTGATGTTAACGACTAGACCAGCCTAGTTTAAGTGGCCAGGTCTGGTCCAAGACCGGCTCAGACGAGTCTCTATAAAGCGATTGCAACATACTAACTTCCGATTACTTGTATGCTAATTGTTCCTGTATTTCCAGTACTGTCTCTCTTTACTATGAATAAAGGTTAAATAAAAATAGCCTACACTCCGTCGCTCCGCTATTGTTTTTTATTATCATCATGACACCCATATAGAATAAATACATGTTTTGAAAAGGAAAAGATCTACATTTTACAATCGCAACAAAATCATCCTTATTTCCATATAGTTACCTTTGTTAGAAGTCCTTGATGCTACTTTGCATGCCCAGGGTACCACATGGCAGCAGAATATCACACTCTGCTTAGACCTATATCATCGGGACAAATGTTTCGGATATGCGTATTGGAAATCTGTGATGCTGCTCGCCATGCTTTCTCTATCGGGTACCCATAGAGCCTATCCCGTTATTGTTGGGACAAGGAAGTCCTGACCTGTGCTCTTCATTAATACATCGGCTGGGAGCAAGTTCTTGGATGCAGCTCGGCGTGCTCGGAATAGGCGCAGCGTATCCTGCTATTGTTCTACAAACCTCCAGTTATGCGCTTGTTATTGGTGCTGCGCGGGAAGGATATGGGTAGGAGAATCGGATGCGTGGAGGATTGGTGCCTGTGCGTGCAGAGGTTTCTTTGTGATATTTGTTCTTTCTTGTATTAACACGCTTGGAAGCGGAACATGCATGTAAGAGAATAAGTCTCTGTCACGATCGATAGAAGAATGGGAGGTCTTTTCTGCTTTATATATACTCCTGTCTGCACTGTTAGTAATTAGTTAGTAGAGTATGATTGTGAGTAGGAGTGGATGAGAAAGAACTTCCCCATAGCGTGTTAGCGATTGAAGTCTTTTCTGTCGCTCTACCCTTGGCGCTTTGGTCTATTTTTCAGCCGCAGTTTTTGCCATTCGGCACTTGCCATGCGGATCAGCCAAAAGCCGATGTACCTTCTATCACTCGGTTTTTGACCGGTCCGACCGATCCCGGTCCGGTCAGTTCCAACAATCATGACTGTCCGGTCGGTCTAATTTCCACTATTAGACTAACTAACCTAGTCCGGTCCAGTCCTCTGTCGACCATTCGGAACCATAGTGCACATATAGATAGTTTTCCCCCTCCCCTAGTCTTGAAATGGAAGGGAGGAAACATTGCATTCTTGAGCAGGAGGTTGAATCATTCTAGCTCCTACTATAACCAACAATGCGATATCCTGCTTAGCATAATATGCCATACTCCATCCTATTCTCTTTGCCCCGATCTACGAATGCCACCGAAAGCCAAATTCTCAAGAAACAAAAAATATGATTATGAGCGCCTGACCTGGGGATAACTGAGGACGTTCGCTTGTCCTAATTCACATCCCTATCTTGGGTATAAGTCTAACAAACGGTAGAGAGCGAAGCACATAGAAATCTGAAATCTGTCATCCTCTTATCACTTCTTATATCACCTCTCATGTCTATGCTCTCGCAACCATCCTTCCCTTCCATTTTGCCTACTCCAGTGCTAAAAAAACAAAGAACCTCGCACTGTTGGTAACTCGTGGGCGTCCAACTCGGTTGGTTTGCCTACAGGGCATGCGGTTAGGCGGTTGTGCAAATGGGGCTGTTGTTTGGATCTGGATGTATCATATACGGATATGCGGTCCGGAGGCATGCGGTTATAGGGCATGTGGGGTTGTGGTTTTCTGGTGGCTAGGCACTCTCCAGTGGGTTTCGGTTCTCAGATCCTATTCCTTTAGGCATACCATATTTATTTATAGCTTTATTGATGCCCCCTATCTTAGGATATGAGATATCGTAAAAACTCGAGCAGAAGAAAAATGTGCTAGGACATTGGAGTTGCCTCTCCTAGTAAGGCGCCTCATATATTCCTTTTCTTTTGTCTCAGCTGGGGGTTGAGTTTGCGGTGTTTTCCCCTTGCATAGCTCGGAAGGGAAATTCCAACCTCCTAGTACATTTTTCTTCTATTCGAGTTTTTACGGTATCGGGTATTTGGTTTCATTGTTTCTTTAATATCCAGTGACACCAAGCATATGGGAGTTGGCACATACGCAGGGCATGGGTTTAGGATCATGGGATTATGGGATTTTATCACTATTCTAAAGTGTGTGATCATTGAAAGCAGGTTTTGTTAGCTACTATGTTTCTTTAGAGTTCGTTAAGTTTCAAGGTGTTTGATTGTTGCTAGTTAGAGGGAGATATATATATCCTGGCCTCTCCTTAGCAAGAAAGAGCAGCCATATAGTCCATCGTTGATCTATTGCTCACCGCCCCACTCAGAGTCTACTCTCATTCTGCTTTTGTTCCTTGATGGTTTAGTGCTTTCCCTTAAGCTTCATCAAACTGTTCATTTACCTGCGGGTCGGCATATCTCTTCCGAGCCTAGGTATATTCCCCAAGCATAAGTGCATTCTCTCTAACTTTCTGAACGTGGAAGCAATCATATCAGCAGGCTAACAAGGGCCTAACAACTTCTAACCTTTGCGTGAGGCTGCTCATTCCCATTTTCCTAGACCAACAGGCAGATATAGAAAAACCACTACGACCCATACTATATTCATTTAATCCAAAGCGAGAGCAACAACCTCAGCTACAACTATTCTATCCTGTCACTCTTCTTATCCAAAATGCTTCATTTCTCAAGGATCCCCACCACTCTTTCAACTGTTCGTACAGCTGCCTTCCGTGCAATTGGCTCTCATGTTGGTTCACTCTTTACTCAATTTCCTGAGATAACCACTAACTACGTTCAGCACAGAGGTAGCCTCATCAATTCAACAGATATCATTGTCACGAATTTCCGCGACCTTGAAGTGAACTGCTCCAAACGCTTGGAAGAGCAGCAGGTAAAATTGAGCAAAAAAATCAAGCGGGCAGAAGGTTTATTAGCCATTAGCGTGGACAATAATGCCGCCGCGATGGAGAACAAAAGTAACCAGTTCATCGAACAAAGGCAGTGGGAGAACCAAGCACTTGGCAGACACCTGAACTGGAGGGAGAAACGCCATGAGGCATCAATTGGTAGAGTGAAGGCAGAGATTTGCCGCCTGCATGTAGGATCCTGCATATATTCTCTGTTTCTCACATTTTCTAAATTTATAATAGGACTTGCGTCTGATAGAAGCAACCAAGAGGAGACGGTGGGAGGCAAATTTCCATGTACGAAGGGCAATAGGTACTTAACCGAATCATGATTATCGAATTGACACTAACCTTGGACAGAATGCATTATAAAGGAGGCCCGAATACAGAACAAGATTGAGAGAAATAACGCCACACAAGAATCACTGCAGGAGCTTGTCCAAACACAGGAGTTTGATACCGTTCTCAAAGCAGAGGCAGATTCCCGTCTTCTTCAAGTGGAGGACATGAGAATATCTCTCAATCGCGTCTACCATAGGCTCTCAAGATACCCCGATGCACTAAAGGGCGCACTAGTTATTGAAGAAAGATTCCACAAACCCAACGAACGCGCTGGACTTGTTGCACTGATGAAGGTTCAGGATAAGTGGCACAAACGGGTTGTGTGGAGGGAGAAGAAGTCAGAGCAGGGAAATAAGAAATAAGTGGGTTGTTGGGAGATGATAGGACATGCCGGCGGGCTTACTATTGTAAAGTTAAAATTCATTCTGACGTTGGATCTCGTTCATGAGATTCGTGAAATGAAGGGATGCGGAGTAGATTTCAGGAGGGGTATCGGAAATCATTGCAATTCCATCCTTTTATCACAGCACTAGATTCCAGTCCACTTCCCAATCTCGGGGTATAAATTAAATTGTGCTTTATATCGCTATTCTCCCTTTACCACTCTAGTGAGCCCCCCCAGTAACATACCCAAAGTGTAAAAACAAACGTGAAATAAAACAAGAGAAATCAGGTTGCTAACGAAAGAGACTCCTCTCACTTTCCCTCTCATGAAAATCGATGCAGAATCCAATCTACCTTAACAAGGGGAAGATGCCAATAACAGCACCTGCGTCTGCAAGGTGTAGACAGTGGAGTACAATAAGACCCAATGCGTGATTGTCATTACCCCGATGGAAGTACCGTAGAATCTCATGAAAGTCGGAATGGCGCTAAAGCGAACTAAGGTGAAACTAAGGCAGCCGAACCAACCGGAAGGCACGAGGAACGCCAAGTCGCCATAGTTTAAACATATAGAGAACGGCGATTGGGCAGGTTCAAGAAAACCAGCACTAGCGCCATTCCGACTTTCGTGAGATTCTACGGTACATATATTGACTAGCAATAGTGATGTCCACTGCAGGCAGGTGCTCGCTGGTCACGGGGAGCGGACAATAAGCGAGAAGGTAGACGGCAGGGGGTTGGTGCTGTAAGAGGTGGCGTTGTTGAGTCCCGATCCAGGTGGCAGAAGTTCCTCCAGAGCCAGGGCGGCGAAAATGCCGACCACGGGCAAGGTGCATCGCACGCCAATTCAGGTATCGGGTGGAGAGGATGTGGTTGAGTCACCATGCGCAAAGTAGTAGTGTAAGGTGCTGGGAAAAAGGCGTCGGGAATGTCATGGTGCGGAACGATGGCGAGCAAGAGACCCAAGACCGCGAAGATGAAGGGTAATATCCGGGTGAAGTTAATACCGTATAATCTGGCAAAAGTCGGATTGGAGCTAAAGCTAAACTAAAGTAGCCGAACCAACAGGAGGGCGCAAAGAAGGCGAATTCGCCACAGTTTAAACATATAGGCAGCGGTGGCTGGACAGGTTCAAGAAAATCCTCATTAGTGCCAATCCGACTTTTGGCAGATTATACGGTAATGCCTCCCCGAGAGATCATTGGGGGGAGTGACGAAGGTGGCATACCCTAATGGTGTTGAAAATGGTGCTGCTCGTCATACTCTCACGATCCTTCCTTTGTTCGGATAGCTTCCGTGAGCGCGCTTGCTTGTGGCTTCTGATATGCGCAGAGGATCAGGGCTTAAGCCTCCGGCATCGGGCATAGGTTTGTGTTCGGAGATGTGCTGAGGATTCAGGCATCGGTTTGTCTTCGGAGGATCGTTTTGGCTTCGGGTATACGGTTTGGCTTTGAGTATTTGGTTGTATGTTCGGGAAAGCATTGTGAATACGGAAGTGCGCGATAGGCTTGGGATTGTTCAGCTTTCGGGAAAGTCGGCAGGAAAGCGGAAATACTCCAAGATCAGCCGGAAAGAACTGGAAGCCCGGCGGTGAGTAAGTGTTTGCCCCCCCCCTCACTTTGCCGGGAACACTTACGGGGAAGGAGAGACTCACATGGAGTTGAAAGGTGCCTCATGGATGGATATGAGGGCTTTGTTGATATATACTCCTGTGATCACCCTTAGTGAGTTAGTTAGTTCGAGAGAGCAGCGAGTACCGTGGTGCCGTCGTTGGGGGTGAGCCTCAGGTTGTTGTGAGTGAAAAGATTTTCTCCTCCCCTGAGTGTGCGACCGTTTTCGTTGTGAGTTGCATTTGCTTGGCGTTGTTGTTTCGTTTCACTGTTCGTCACTCGTGGATCGTTTCTACGTCGAAGTCCAAAAGATGGTTTAGTAGAAGCCGTGAGATGCTGCCTGGCATGCTCCCATGATAGTCACGGAATATTTCTGGAGGCATGCATTGGCTTTGGTAATGATTTGGCTTCAGGGAAACCATTTCTGTTGCAGGAATGAGCATTGGTTTTGGATCGATGCGTCCGTTGTAAAAAAAGCGGAGAAACTCCAAGAGGGGCATGCCCGAAGAGGACGATACGCAGAGGCTAGTGATAGTAGGTATCTCTGTCTTTCCTTTATTAGCAGTGGAATGAGCAAGATTTTCTGCGGATCGATGGATTCATAGCGGTTTTGAAAATTGATGATTGGAGAATCACAACTTTAGTCTTGTCAAAGTTAGGGCTAGTCGATGGCGGAAATTAGACCGACCAGACAGTCATGGCTGTTGGAACTGAGTGGACCGGGATTGGTCAAACTAGTCACAAACCGACTTCTATAATAAGTATCGCCTTTTGGCTGATCCACTTAATGGCATCTGCCCAATGGTGAAAACCGCAGCTGCGAAATACAATAATACCGTCAAGTGTATAGCAACACAAGAGTCTTCGATCGCTAGCACAGCCGCGGGGAAGTTCTCTCTCATTCACCCTCACTCACGATCATACTCCGAGTCCACTAACTAATCTACTCCTTGTACAGACTGGAGTATATAGAAAGCAACAAAGTCCTTCCATCGTTGCATCAATCGCGACACAGGTCCTTTATCTTTGACTTATATTCCATTTCCCCTTCCATGGATTTCTGCGCTAAGGGGATAAAGATAAAGATCACAACAACCCTCGGTCATACTATCAGCGAATCCGATGGGTTTATGCTCCTTCCAGGCACTTTAGTGCATTCCTCTCTTTGACTGTTGTACGGCTCCCAGCACCGCACCAATCGGAAGTGCCTATCCGGTGCCTTTGTCCAAACAACAAAGCGATAAGGGGAATCAGGTATTCTACTCACACATGAATAAAATGAACTATGGCTTATAGACGAAACGGCTATCCATCAAGGGCGGTACAGCCAAATAGCGCTATGGCGGCCATGAAACAAAATACCAAGATTAAAGCAACACTAAGAATTCGATGGCCAATAGAGTAATTCAGCCCCGGGGTTGAAAAACGGGTGTGCAGGTTTTTCGAGTCGAAAAACTTTGGTGTGTGTAACGCCTTTTCGCATACAAAACTGACAGATCAACTGGAAACTTGGCACTCAAAAAACGCTCTTTTAACCCCGGGGCTGAATTTCTCTAATACAGAACTTCAAGTAGTGTTCCCAACAGGCCAGGGCGTAGGCCCGGCCAAGGCAGACCACTCCGGAAGATAGCCCAGGTCGATATGGGCCGAATTAGAATCTGCCTACGAAAGTCTATCAGGCCTGATAGGCCCCTATAGGTCCAAAGATTAGCATTGAGAACAGATCGCTTTAAGAGTATCCCTACACCCTGCCCTCTTTCGGGCTCATTGCCTTTGAATGTTTTCCCCTTTACCTTCGGCTATTGCTTCTTAATTAATCACACAACGGGTGATACTCAGCCAACTCAATAAAGTCTTAAAAATTTACCTCCAGGGCTAACAGCACAACCCCACCCTACCATCATTCCCTCCATTCTGCCTCTTCAGCAGGAACTACTTTAAATCCCCAAGCCGGTAAAACTGTTGTATTTTCAATGTTATTTTGTAAACTATTTACAGTCAATCCTCCCGTATTGATACCTTTGAAATAGTAACTATCCTTGTGTGCACAGTTGATCCACCAAAACAGCAAATATTTTTCTACAATTAATTAATTCACTATCTCTTGTAGCTTTTAATGCTTTTTTGGCCAATAAAGCGAAATCGTTTGTTTATTTTTAATCATATTGGGTAATTGAGAAACACTTACCGTGAATTTTGCTGTTGACACGCCGCTCGCCCGGGCTGGGTTTGCCGAGGCCATCTAGGCCGGCCTAGGCTATATAGGCCAGGCTGGCCTATCAGGCAGCTGGGAAAAAGCCTATATGGCCTATGGGCTGGCCCGGCCCGGCCAGGGTGAGGCTTAACCATGTTGGAGATTAACCACTTTAGGCTGCTCACAATATATTTTCCATTCCCACTAGATGAGAAACGCGACTATGATAAGCTATGCTTAAACAAACGGTGGCTTCGCGAGTGGTCCACCAGTACTAGCTTCTTACCACGTGACACCTGACCCTGCATACCTGATGCGACATCATCAAACACCGATTCACCGACAATGAAACACAAAGACCAGCACGAGCCGAACATCCATCCTCACCCTCGGTGACCGACACTACCCGAACCAGGTCGCATAACACTACCCTCGGCCACGATAGTTCCACCTCAGATATGAACCGGCAAAGCGCAACAAGAGGATCACCTAGGGATGGAAAGTGGGAGAGGAATCTGGCACGCTCAGGAAGTGTGCTGGGAAGAAGGTTTTCACTTGATGAGGATATAAGACAGCCTGTTCTTTCTTTTATTTGTTAGTTATCTTCTCACTCATCGCATCTTTCTCTCACGGTTCTACGGTCATCTCTTGTCTTGTCAAAGTCATTCGTTATTGTATATGATCTCTTTATTCTTTTTCCTATTCTCTCGTATCTTACGTCTATCACTGTTATTCGTATCAATAAAAGCGGTCGTACCGTTCGGTAACTAAGAATTGGATCCATTGCGCTCTGCCGCCCATTAGTTGTTGAAAAAGCCAGGCCTGCAGGCTCAGGCCAGACTAGATCCCAGAGAATTTCAATAGGCCGGGCCCGGCTTCACCGAATCCTGGCCGGCTGGCCTGTTGGGAACACTGACTTCAAAAGTGGAATTCTTCTCTTCTATTCGAAGTGCCCTCTCATGCTCAATACTTGTGATGGACACGATCATGCTCGAGCAGAAAATTTGGCCCATGCTTGAGCATTGATCGAGCATGATCGTGTCCATCACTACTCAATACTCACGCTGCTTGCTGCCCTACTAACAAACGGTAGGGACAGGAGTATATATAAAAACAACGAAGGCCTCCAGACCTTTCCACTCATACTTCCATCTATACTTCCATTGATTGCGACTCATGCGCGTTTGCTTCTATTTCTGTTCCACTTGCCCTTCAGCGATAAACTATCATTCTAGAGAAGGAAAGAGAACATGTCACAAAGAAAACTTTATGCTCCATGGGCTGCGCACATTCCACACTCCCATCTAATCCCCCCGTGGCTGGGCTGATCAGGGTTCCGAATAGTCCGACCGGTCAAGTCTTGGAGGCGGGACCGGGCTGGCCAGTCCTGGTGATGGCGATGACTGGACCCGACTAACTTGGGTGGTCCGGTCCGGTTTGAACTGGTCCCAGACCAGTCTTTATAAAAGATCGCATGAGTCTGAATGTCACCAAGCCCAACACTCGCTAA
>Ga0307513_10003014_pt1 | contig 22977 bp, 24 predicted proteins | sample 15_EM_MG_FD_202174 | JGI IMG/M metagenome (GOLD analysis project Ga0307513, IMG submission 202174) | Populus trichocarpa ectomycorrhiza microbial communities from riparian zone in the Pacific Northwest, United States - 15_EM | ecosystem: Host-associated > Plants > Roots > Unclassified | place...
GGGCATGCCCGTCGCGGAGTACCGGCTCCGGTTCGGCTCCGACCCGTACGCCGACTTCCCCGCCGAGCTGGACACCCTCGCGGCCCGTGGCTGGCTCGACGACGGTCGGGAAGGACAACTACGGCTGTCCGCCGAGGGGTTGGCCCACTCCGACGCCATCGGGCCCGACTTCTTCTCACCGGACGTGCGTGCCGCCATGGCCGCCTACGAGACGAAGTGAGCGGGGTTCCGTGGATCTGACGCTGCTGTACCGCGGGCCGCTCTCCTCCTGCGACTACGACTGCCCCTACTGCCCGTTCGCGAAGCGACGCGACAGCACGGCGCAGCTGCGCGCCGACCGCGCGGCACTCGAACGGTTCACCGGGTGGGCGCGCGAGCAGCGGGAGGACCGGCTGTCGGTGCTCTTCACTCCGTGGGGCGAGGGGCTGGTCCGCTCCTGGTACCGGCGCGCGCTCGTCGACCTCTCGCATCAGCCGCACATACGGCGGGTCGCCATCCAGACCAACCTGAGCTGTCGCACCGACTGGCTGGCGGACGCGGACCGCGACACCGTCGCCCTGTGGTGCACCTACCATCCCGGGCAGACGCCGTACGAACGGTTCCTGGCCAAGACGTACGAGCTGTCCGCCCTCGGGGTCCGTTTCAGCGTCGGAATCGTCGGCGTACCGGACCATCTGGAGCACGCGCGACGGCTGCGCGCGGAGCTGCCGGAGCACGTCTATCTGTGGGTGAACGCGGCCGAAGGGCACACCTACACGGACGAGGAGGCCGGCCCGTGGACGGCGCTGGACCCGCTCTTCCCGTTCAGCCGCCACCCGCACCGCTCGGCGGGCCTGCCGTGCCGCACCGGCGAGTCGGTGCTCTCGGTGGACGGCGAGGGCACGGTGCGCCGCTGCCATTTCGTCCGTACGGAGCTGGGAAATCTGTACGACGGCTCGTACCGTGCCGCGCTCGGGCCACGGGCCTGCCCACTGAAGGTGTGCGACTGCCACATCGGTTACGTGCATCTGGAGACGCTGCCGCTGTACGACGTGTTCGCGGGCGGCATCCTGGAGCGCGTGCCACGGACCCTCCCGGACCGGCCGCTGCTGCCGCTGGTCCCGTCCGAGTTGGCGTCGACGGCGGCTGCCGTGACAGGGTCGCCCGAGTCGTGAACGTGCTGTGGGTGAGAGGAAGTTCGTGGACACGCAGACCTGGGACACACTGGCCGCATCGATGAGGAACGCGTACACCGCGGGTCTGGCCGAGGGGGCGGTGCCCCGTCCGGTCATCATGCCGCTGGTCCGTGGTGAACTGGTCGGCCTGATCTGGCTGCGTCCCGTCGAGCCCGGCAAGGACGCGCTCACCGGCATCGCCCAGCTGTCGAACATCGCCGCGGCGGCCGGTGCCGACGAGGTCGTCCTCGCCTGGGAGACCCAGGACGTCGCCGCCCTGTGCGAGTCGCCGGTCGCCGGCCCGGCGCCGTGCCTGAACCTGGTGCACGCCACGAAGGACGGCCACACCCTGCACCGGTTCCCGTACGCCGAGCAGGCCCTCGCCCACTCCCCCGAGGACCCGGCCGCGGTCGAGCCACAGTGGCTGCTCGCACCCGCGCCCGAGCCGGACGGCGAACTGATCCCGCCGGTCCGGGCCGCGGTCGACTACTCCTTCGTCCCGCTCGAGATCGACCATCCCTCCCCCTTCGGGGTGACCGTCGTCCTGATGGAGGAGGATGGCTACAACGTGCGCCTGACCGAGGCATTCGCCCTCTGACGGCCGCTCGGCAGACTGTCGGCGGAGGACGGCGACGCGCCCAGCGGTGCCGGCCTGCTCGTCCCGGGCATCCGCGCCGGATTCAATACACCCGGCGCGATCTCCCGCCGGAGCCGCTCACCCCGCCCCAACCGGAAGTGATGCCAGCCATGACCGAACCGCCCACCGAATCCTCCGCATCGGCACTGGTGGTCACCGGGGCCACGGGACGCCTCGGCGGACGTGTCGCCCGCCGCCTGGCCCAGCGGGGCGTTGCGCAGCGGCTGTTGGTGCGCAGCCCCGAGCGCGCACCGGATCTCCCCCGTGCCACGGCGATCCGCGGCGGTTTCGGCGACCACGACGTCGTCGTCAGTGGACTGCGCGGTGCGAAGACCGTGTTCATGGTGTCCGCCTCCGAGAGCGCCGACCGGCTCGACCAGCACAAGGCCTTCGTGGACAGCGTGGCGCAGGCCGGTGTCGAGCACCTGGTGTACGTGTCGTTCTTCGGCGCCGCGCCGGATGCGACGTTCACGCTGGCCCGCGACCACTTCCACACCGAGGAGCACATCCGCGCCAGCGGGATGGCGTACACCTTCCTGCGCGACAACATGTACGCGGAGTTCGTCCCCGAACTGGCAGGGGAGGACGGTGTCATCCGTGGCCCGGCCGGGCAGGGGCGAGCCGCCTTCGTCTCGCAGGACGACATCGCCGACGCCGCGACCGCGGTCCTGACGCGTCCGGGCGACCACGCGGGTGCGGTGTACGACCTGACGGGGCCGGAGTCCCTGACCTTGGACGACGCCGCCCGCATCGTGTCCGAGGTGCTCGGCCGCAGCATCACCTACCAGCCCGAGACGGTCGAGGAGGCGTACGCGTCCCGTGCCTCCTACGGGGCGCCGCCGTGGCAGCTCGACGCCTGGGTGTCCACGTACACGGCCATCGCGGCCGGCCAGCTCGACGGCGTCAGCGACGCGGTGCCCCTCCTCACCGGCCGCCCGGCCACACCCCTGGCGGACGTCGTTCGCGCCGCCAAGGGCTGACCCGCCACCTCGCGGCCTCGCCGTACCGCCTGCGAAGGACACGCCAGTGGTACCGGGGTACCACCCGGCCACCGAAGTGTCCCCTGTGGTCCCACGGCCGGGACCCGCCGTTCTCGTAGCTTCGATGTCAGACGCCGCGCTGTATCCGCGGCCGTGTTCGCGGCAGGAGAGGCCACTTCCATGATCGAAGCGCGTGAGTTGACAAAGCGGTACGGCGACAAGACGGTCGTCGACCACTTGAGCTTCAGCGTCAAACCGGGCGAGGTGACCGGCTTCCTGGGTCCCAACGGGGCGGGCAAGTCCACGACCATGCGCATGATCATCGGGCTGGACTCCCCCACCGGCGGCTCGGTCACGGTCAACGGACGCTCGTACGCGAAGCACGCGGCGCCCCTGCACGAGATCGGCTCCCTCCTGGAGGCCAAGTCCGTCCACCCGGGGCGTACGGCGTTCAACCATCTGATGGCGCTGGCCCACACCCACGGCATCGCCCGCCGTCGGGTGGACGAGGTCATCGAGCTGGCGGGGCTGACCAGCGTGGCCGGCAAGCGGGTGGGCGCCTTCTCGCTCGGTATGGGCCAGCGGCTCGGCATCGCCTCGGCGCTGCTCGCCGACCCGGCGATCGTCATGCTCGACGAACCGGTCAACGGCCTCGACCCGGAAGGCGTGCTGTGGGTGCGCAACCTGCTGCGCGGCCTCGCCGACGAGGGCCGGGCGGTGATGCTCTCCTCGCACCTGATGAGCGAGACCGCGCTGATCGCCGACCACCTGGTGATCATCGGCCGTGGCCGGCTTCTCGCGGACACCACGGTCGACGACTTCACCCGGGAGGCGGGAGGCGGAGGCGTGAAGGTCGCCACCACCGAGGCGACGAAGCTGCGTTCGCTGCTGGCGGGCCCCGATGTCACCATCGTTTCCTCCTCCGCCGAGGAGTTGCTGGTGTCCGGCCGGGACGCCCGGGAGATCGGGGCGATCGCCGCCCGGCACGGGGTGCCGCTGTACGAACTCACCGCGCAGTCCGTCTCCCTGGAGGAGGCCTTCATGGCCCTCACCCAGGACTCGGTCGAGTACCAGAGCGCTCCCGCCGACACCGTCCGAAAGGCCGCCTGATGACTGCCGACACCCTTTCCGACGCTCTTTCCGCGCCTCCGGCCCGCACGACCGTGCACAAGGTGACCGGGCGCCGGGTGCTGCGTTCGGAGTGGGCCAAGTTCTGGTCGCTGCGCTCCAGTTGGATCACCCTGGGCGTCGCCCTGGTCCTGCTGGTCGCCTTCGGGGCGATCGCCTCCGCCACCTACAGTCCGGACGCCGTGGGGACCGACGGGCCGCCCGGCCCGGGCTCCGGCGGCACGAGCGACGCGGTCAGCCTGGCGCTGACCGGCGTCACCTTCGCGTCGCTGGCCGTGGGCGTGCTCGGGGTGCTGCTGGCGGCGGGCGAGTACAGCACCGGCATGATCCGCTCCACGCTCGCCGCGGTGCCGCGCCGCCTGCCCGTCCTGTGGGCGAAGAGCGCCGTGATCGGCCCCGTCGCCCTGGTCCTCACCGGCGTCGCCGCCCTGGCCGCCTTCCAGCTGGGCACCCTGGGTCTCGACGGCGAGAAGATCGCCCTGTCCATCGGCGACGACGGGGTGCTGCGCAGTCTGGCCGGAGCCGGTGTCTATCTCGGCCTGGTCGCCGTGTTCGGCGTGGCCCTGGGCATGCTGCTGCGCTCCTCCGCCGGAGCCATCGCGGCCCTGGTCGGCATCCTGCTCATCCTGCCCGGCCTTGCCTCGCTGCTGCCCGACTCCCTGTACGACAGCATCAACCCCTACTTCCCCGGCAACGCGGGCTCGGCCGTCTACGCCCTGCACCAGTCCTCCGACGCCCTCTCCCCCGGCGCGGGACTCGCCGTCTTCGCCGGCTGGGTGGCGCTGACCCTCGCCGGGGCGGCCTACCGGCTGGTCCGCAGCGACGCGTGAACCACGGGCCGAGGACAATGAGGGTCATGAGCCCCGAGCGGACGGCAGCCGCCGCGCACCCGGACCAGGGGGCGGCGGCTGCGCCGTCCTCCGGGTTCGACGCCGCCTGGACACATCCGCTGCTGGGCCGCCTGTTGCGCGACCAGAGCCGTCGGCAGCGGTTGGACCGGCGGCATCCGTGGCTGCTGGACACCGCGGTGGTGCTGTTCGTCGCCCTCACCAGCGTGCCCGACGTGTTCTCCGACGAGAGAAACGGTCCCTTCGAGGAGACGGCCCGGAACGGCGACCACCCGACCGTCGTCCTGCTCGCCTTCGCCGTCGCGCTCGTCGTGCCGCTGTGGTGGCGGCGCAGGGCCCCCGCCGTCACGTACTTCGTGATCGCACTGGTGTCCCTCGTCCAGTGGTCCCTGGGCATCTGGCAACAGGCCGGACTCAGCACCCTCGTCGCCCTGTACACGCTGGCCCTGCACGGATCGTTGCGGAAACTGGGCTGGGCCGCCGCGGTGACCGGCGTCGAGGTCGCTCTGGCGGTGTTCGTCCTGGTGCCCGTCGAGCCTCCGCTGCTCGCCATGTTCTTCCTGCTGGGAACGGCGACGGCCGCCATCGCCGTCGGTCTGACCCTCCGGATCCGCCGGATGTACCTGGCGGCCCTGGAGGACCGCGCCGCACGCCTGGAGATCGAGCGCGACCAGCGCGTCCGGCTGACCGCCGCCGCCGAGCGTTCCCGGGTCGCGCGCGAGATGCACGACATCGTCGGCCACAACCTCTCCGTCATGGTCAGCGTCGCCGACGGCGCCGCCACCCTCGCCACCAACCGGGGCGAACAGTCGGCCGAGGCGCTGCGCATCCTCGGCGACACCGGCCGCCAGGCCATGGGCGAACTCCGCAGGGTGCTGGGCGTCCTGCGCGAGGAGGAGGACGACGTACGGCCGCTCAACCCCCAGCCCGGCATCCGGGACCTGGACCTCCTGCTGACCCGGGTCCGCGCGGCGGGGCTGACGGTGACCTACCGGACGGTGGGCGAACTCGGCTCACTGACCAGCGGCGTCCAGCTCACCGTCTACCGCATCGTGCAGGAGGCGCTGACCAACACGCTCAAGCACGCGGGTACGGGCTCCAGCGCCGAGGTCACCGTGGCCGTCGTGGACGTCGGCCGAGTCCGGGTACGCGTCGAGGACACAGGCCTGCCTCCGGGGGCGTCCCCGGAGCCGGCGCCGCGCACCGGCGACGCCGGTCACGGGGTGGTCGGCATCCACCAGCGGGCCGCCATGTACAGCGGGGCCGTCACCATCGGACCGCGCGACACCGGCCACGGCTGGCTCGTGGACGTCGTCCTCGACGCACCCTCCGCGCCCGCCGCGCCGGCACCGGGAGAGCAGCTGCCATGACCACCGTGCTGATCGCCGACGACCAGCCCCTGCAACGCATGGGCTTCCGCATGCTCATCGAGGGCACCCCCGGCCTGACGCCGGTGGGCGAGGCCGCGCACGGCGCCGAGGCCGTCCGGCTGGCCTCGGAACTGCGCCCCGACGTCGTGCTGATGGACATCCGGATGCCCGGCATGGACGGTCTGGAGGCCACCCGCCGCATCATCGCCTCCGGCGGCCGTACCCGCGTCCTCATCGTGACCACCTTCGACCTCGACGAGTACGCGTACGTAGGGCTGCGCGCCGGCGCCAGCGGCTTCCTGCTCAAGGACGCCCGCCCCGAGGAACTCGTCGCCGGCATCCACGCGGTCGCGACCGGCGACGCCGTCGTGGCACCCCGCCTCACCCGACGGCTCCTGGACGCCTACGCCCATCAGGTCCTCGCCCCGCCCGGCGCCCCGGCGGCCGTCGACCCCCGGCTGCGGGCGCTCAGCGACCGCGAACGCGAGGTGCTCGTCGCCATCGGCCAGGGCTGGACGAACAGCGAGATCGCCGAGCGGCTCGTCCTCACCGAGTCCACCGTCAAGAAACACGTGGGCCGCGTGCTCGCGAAGATCGGCGCCCGCGACCGCATCCAGGCCGTGATCACGGCGTACGACGCAGGACTGGTCAGAGCCAAGCCCTGACCGGCTTGCGCGGCCCGTCCGGGGTCAGCGGCTCTTGCGTACCCGGGCCGCCGCGCGGGCTTCCGCCGTCTTGCGGGCCTCGGCTGCCTTGCGGGACTCCTTCGCGGGGCGGCCGGGGCGGGTGCCGATGCCCCGGAAAGGAGCGTTGCCGGTGGCGGCCTTCGTCTCGGTCGGCGGGCGCTTCGCACCGGTGATGGCGGTCAGCTTCTCCTCACCGGAACGCACCTGCGCGACCGTCGGCCGGATCCCGGCGTCGGACATCATCCGGTTCACGTCACGCCGCTGGTTGGGGGTGACCAGGGTGACCACCTTCCCGGACTCCCCCGCGCGTGCCGTACGTCCGCCGCGGTGCAGGTAGTCCTTGGCGTCGGCGGGCGGGTCGACGTTGACGACGAGGTCGAGCGCCTCGATGTGGATGCCCCGCGCGGCGACGTTGGTGGCCACCAGCACGGTGATCTCGCCGTCCTTGAACTGGCCGAGCGTGTGCGTGCGTTGGGGCTGCGACTTCCCGCTGTGCAGGGCGCCGGCGCGTACGCCGCTGGCCCGCAGATGCCGGGTGAACTGGTCGACGGCGGCCTTGGTGTCCAGGAACATCAGGACGCGGCCGTCCCGGGCGGCGATCTCGGTCGCGGTCGCGTACTTGTCGGCGGCGTGGATGTTCAGTACGTGGTGCTCCATCGTGGTGACCGAGCCCGCCAGCTTGTCGACCGAGGCGAGCACCGGGTCGTTGAGGTGCTCGCGTACCAGCTGGTCGACGTTGTGGTCGAGCGTGGCCGAGAACAGCAGCCGCTGTCCGTCGGGGCGGACCTGTGCGACGAGGTCCGAGACCTGCGGCAGAAAGCCCAGGTCGCACATCTGGTCGGCCTCGTCCAGCACGGTGATCCGGACGTGGTTCAGGAGGCAGTCCCGGCGCGACACCAGGTCGGTCAGCCGCCCCGGCGTCGCGATGAGCACCTCGACGCCGGCCCGCAACTGCGCCTGCTGCTTGTTGATCGACAGTCCCCCGACCACCGTCGCCAGCCGTACGTTCAGTGTCCGCGCGTACGGTGCCAGCGCGTCGTCCACCTGCTGGGCGAGTTCCCGGGTCGGCACCAGGACCAGCGCGAGGGGCCGCTTCGCCTCGGCGCGCAGGCCCGCCGTACGGACGAGCAGCGCGAGCCCGAAGGCGAGCGTCTTCCCGGAGCCGGTGCGGGCGCGGCCCAGGACATCGCGGCCGGCCAGTGCGTTGGGCAGGGTCGCCGCCTGGATCGGGAAGGGCTCCGTCACCCCGAGGTCCGTCATCGTCCTCATCAGCTCCGACGGCAGCCCGAGCGCCCCGAAGGACTCGGCCGGCGGCAGGCCTGTCGCCCCCTCGGGCGTACCGGCACCGGGGTGTCGGGGAGCTGACGGTTCGGAGTTCATGAGGAGCCTTCCTGGTCTGACGCCCGGAACGCCCCGGGGCCCGTACCCATGCGGTACGGGCCCCGGCGGTGTCGAAGCGTGTCCTTATTTTACCAGCGGTGGCCTGCCCGACCGGTCGGGCAGGCCATGCACCGAGGGAGCTACAGGAGCTTGCCCAGCAGCGCCGTGAGCTGCTCGCGTTCGGCCGAGGTGAGGGCCTTGAAGGTTTCGTCGAGGAATCCGGGGACGGCCTCGTCGGCGCGGGCGAGCAGGCGTCGGCCGGAGTCGGTGAGGGTGACGGCGTAGGCGCGGCGATCGCCTGCGTCCCGCTCTCGTCGTACGTGCCCCGCCCCTTCCAGGCCGTCGCAGATGCCCACCATGACGCTGCGGTCGATGCGCAGTTCGTCACTCAGCACGCGCTGCGAGCAGGGGCCGACCTCGGCGAGCATCTTGAGCACCAGATGCTGTCCGACGCCGATCCCCGACTCGTTCGCCCGGGCTTCCGCGGCGCGGGCGACGGCGGTCGAGGCCCGGCACAGGGCGATGTCAGGACGCTCCGCGGCGAGCCGCGGAAAGTAGACGGTTCCCCGGTCGGTCCTGGGCGACATACGGCCCACCTCCTTCGCGCTCGCTGCGGCCACGCGGCAACCGTATCAAGAATCGTCTGCGGTCAGATTGTTTGCACACCACCCATTGGATTTGCATGCTCACAAATCATCTTCATGCAGATGATTGAAACTCAGATGAAGGCCATCGACGTGCCGCGCCCGCCCCAAATGTCCGATACAGAGGAAGCAGCCATGACCCTGGACCTGACCCCGGACCAACTCCTGTCGACGACCCGCGCGGTGCGCAAGCGTCTCGACCTGGACCGCCCGGTGCCGCACTCCCTGATCGAGGAGTGCGTCGACCTGGCCACCCAGGCACCGACCGGCCGCAACCGGCAGCGCTGGCACTTCGTCGTCGTCACCGAACCCGCCCAGCGGCGGGCCGTGGCCGACATCTTCCTGCGCGCCCTCCCCCTGGCCGCGAACATCCACCGCGTACCCGCGTTCGTCATCCCCGGCGTGGAAGGGCGCACCGACCACGCACCGGTGGCCGTGCAGGCGGGGGCGTGGGGCTCGATCCTGCCGGCCGTGTGGAGTTTCATGCTGGCCGCCCGGGCCCGCGGCCTGGGAACGGTGTGGACGACTGCGCAGGGACCGCTGGAGCGGGAGCTGGCCGAGGTGCTCGGCGTTCCGTACGACGACATCATGCTCGCCGCCTTCATCCCGCTGGCCTACACCATCGGCACCGACTTCAGGCCGGCCCGCCGGATTCCCCGCGAGCAGGTCCTGCACTGGGACCAGTGGAAGCAGAGCACTGCCGGGCCCTCCCAGTAGAACAGCGTCCCAACTGCCGTCCGCCGGCGGCACATCGGATCCGCACGCTCAGCCGCCTCGCCCCGCCCAACGGCCGCCGGGATTCAGCTGCCCGGGTGCTGAATGCGTTCGTATTCCTCTATTGGACCTCGGGGTGCCGGCGAGCGAGGCTGGAGCGCGAACCCCTGCTTCTGCTTCGCGAGACCCGGAAGAGGTCACGAGCACATGGACACTCGACGCATCGGTGACGTGGAGATCAGTGCGATCGGTCTGGGCGGGATGCCCATGTCGATCGAGGGCCGGCCGGACGAGGCCCGTTCCCTCGCCACCATCCACGCCGCGCTCGACACGGGCCTGACGCTGATCGACACGGCGGACGCCTACCACCGGGACGCCGACGAGGTCGGTCACAACGAGACCCTCATCGCCAAGGCGCTCGCCACCCACGAGCGCGGCGCGGACGTGCTGGTCGCCACCAAGGGCGGGCATCTGCGTCCCGGTGACGGCAGTTGGACCCTCGACGGCTCCCCCGAGCACATCAAGGAGGCGTGCGAGGCCTCGCTGCGCCGCCTGGGCGTGGAGGCCATCGGGCTGTACCAGTTCCACCGGCCCGACCCCAAGGTCCCGTACGCGGAGTCGGTCGGCGCGATCCGGGACCTGCTGGACGAGGGCAAGATACGCCTGGCCGGTATCTCCAACGCGAACCCGGACCAGATCCGGCAGGCGAACGAGATCCTCGGCGGACGTCTGGTCTCCGTGCAGAACCAGTTCTCCCCGGCCTTCCGCTCCAGCGAGCCGGAACTGCGGCTCTGCGACGAGCTGGGCATCGCGTTCCTGCCCTGGAGCCCGCTCGGCGGTATCTCCCGGGCCGGCGGGCTCGGTTCGACGTACGCCGCCTTCGCCCGGGTCGCCGCGGCCCACGGTGTCAGCCCGCAGCGCGTGTGCCTGGCCTGGATGCTCGCCAAGTCCCCGGTGGTCGTCCCGATCCCGGGTTCCTCCCGCCCGGAGACCATCCGTGACTCGGCGGCGGCCACGGAACTGACGCTCTCCGCCGAGGAGTTGGCCGAGCTGGACGCCGTCTGAGCCGCTGGGCGCCCGGCCCGGTTGGACCGGGCGCCCTTTCTCCGTCCGGGTCGGACACCTTGACGCGGCCTTGAACATCCGCACGTCCGTTCATGGTCGACAGCGACCTAGAGTCTCCCCCGGCCTCCGTGTGAGCGCCCTGTACTCGGCTCGACACAACAATGGGGGATCGGCGTGAGACGTCGATGGGTGAAGGTTCTGCTGATCACGGTCGTGGTGCTCGCCGCGCTGTTCACGGCGGCCGACCGCATAGCGGTGCACTACGCCGACCAGGAGGCCACGCAGCTCGCCAAGGAGAAGTACGGCTACGCCAACACCACCGACGGCGACCTGGACGTGTCGATCGAGGGCTTTCCCTTCCTGACGCAGGCGGCCGGCGAGGAGTTCGGTCACGTGGCCCTGACCGGGCACCGGTTCTACATCGACACCACGAACAACGCCCAGGGCGGCTATCTGCACATCGACCGTCTCCACCTGGACCTGCGTGATGTGCGGGTGACCTCGTTGACGGCGCGCAGCGCCGAGGCGAACCTCGCCACCGGCACGCTGACCATCTCGTACAAGGAACTGTCCGGAGTGGTCACCCGGCTCGCGGGCGACGGCGGCCCGTTGGAGGTCTCCCGGGCGGCGGGCTCGAACGGCCAGGCGGCACGCGTGAAGGTCGCGGGCACGGTCGGCGGGACGGCGTTGAACGCCACGGGAACACTCCTGGCGCAGGGTACGGAGCTTTCCCTGACGGTCCCCGGTGTCGAACAGGCCGGACTGGTCTGGCGGGTCGGCCTCCCGGAGGGCGTCGGCTTCGCATCGGCGCGGGCCACCGCGGACGGCGTCGAGATCGGCCTCGTCGGTCAGCAGGTGACGCTCGGCTCGTCGCGCTTCGGAGGGTGAGGCGATCCGGAGTCGAGGCAGTCCGTCAGTCGTCGGGGATGCCGGAGCCGCTGAGCGCCGGGACGGTTTTCTCCGGGCGGGCGAGGGAGCGGGCGCCCAGGCGGAACTGGGCGAGCTTGTCGACGATGGTCCGGCCGACCGGCAGATGGCCCCAGACGCTGATGCCCTGGTGGGTGGAGGGCTCCCAGGTGGACTCGTCGACCACGATCGGATTCCAGCCGACCTCCCACTCGAAGCCCGAGGGGGTGCGGGCGTAGTAGGAGAGTTCCCTGTCGTTGGTGTGCCGACCGACAGGGCCATGTCGAAGCCGAGTTCGTGCACGCGCTCGTAGCTGCGGGCGAGGTCGTCGAGAGACGCGGCCTGGATGTTGAGGTGCTGCACGCGGGTGCGGACCGGGTCGATGGGCAGGCCCCGGACGGCGGCGATGGCTATGGAGTGGTGGCGCTCGTTGAGGCGCAGGAAGCGGATCCTGAGTTTGACACCGCTGATCGTCTCGTCGATGTAGTCCGTGAGGCGGGCGTCGAAGACGGTGGTGAAGTAGCCGCGCATCAGGGTGGGTCTGGCCGAGGTGATCGCGACATGGCCCATGCCGGAGTCACCGGTGACCCAGCCGGAGGCAAGCATCTTCAGGGACTCCGTCGACTTCACGGGGCTGGTGCAGACCTCCTGGGTGATGCCCTTGGGGCTGGGGAAGCGCAGGAGGCGTTCGACGCCGCGCTGCTTCGTCTCCTCGGCGGTGCCCTCGGCGCAGGGGACGCCATGGGCGCGGACTCGGGCCTCGATCTGTTCGAACGTGGTGTGGTCGTCGAGGTGCCAGCCGGTGGCGACGACGTCCTCGGCCGGGCCGCGCCGCAGCAGGAACCGGCACTCCTGGTCGTCCAGGCGGAAGCGCGTCAGGCCGGTGTCGAGGTCGTCGTGGTGCATGCCGATGGCGTCGGTGCCGAAGCGGCGCCAGTCCGTGAAGCGGTTCGTCTCGATGACGATGTGACCCAGACGCACGGAACCGAAGACGGAGGCGTTGCCGAAAGGCTTGTCGAAGGCGTTCATCGACGGCCCGCCAGGAAGTCGGCGCAGATACGGTTGAACAGCTCCGCGCGTTCGAACTGGACCCAGTGCCCGGTGTTGGCGACCTCGTAGAGGTCGCAGTCGGGCATACGGTCGGCCAGCATCCGGCCGCCGGAAGGGCGGTTCACCTTGTCCGCCGCTCCCCACAGCACCAGCGTCGGGACGGGCAGTCGGGACAGGCGGTCGTCCCGGGTGAAGTCCATCTTCCACAGGGTGCGCAGGGCGTTCGGGCCCGATGGGCGGCGCAGTGGCGGGGCCGCTACGACCTCGGGGTCGATGCTGGCCTCGTAGCGGGCGTCGATGACGCTGTCGGGCACGTCGGCGGCGTTGAAGACCAGGGAGTCGCGGATGAACTTCTCCAGCTTGGGCCGCGAAGGACCGTCCCCGGAGTAGTAGTCGAGCAGGCTGTTGAGGCCCGGTGTGGGCAGGGCTCGGGTGGCGCCGATGCCTCCGGGGCCCATCAGCACCATGCGCTCGACCCGGTCGGGGGTGTCCAGGGCGAGGCGCAGGGCGCAGGCGCCGCCGTAGGAGTTGCCGACCAAGTGGGCCTTGTCCAGGCCGAGTTCGTCGAGGAGGCCGCGGATGCCGGTGGCGAGGTGTCCGAACGGGTCGGTGCCGTCGACGCCCTTGGTGCTGCGGCCGTAGCCGGGCAGGTCAGGCACGATGACCCGGTGCTCTTTCGCCAACTCGGCGATGTTCCTTGAGTAGTTGGAGACGCCGGAGGCGCCGGGGCCACCGCCGTGCAACAGCAGGACGGGCGGGCCGTCGCCGGTCTCGGCGACGAAGATCCGCCGGCCGCCGATGTCGACCAGGGACTCCTGCATGGGCGGGAGTGCGGTGTGTGTGGTCATGACGCTCCTTGGCTGATGTGGGTGGGGGCCGGTGCGAAACCTGCCGGGGGCGGCGGGAGTCGGGCGCCCCGGGGAGCGGCGGCGTAGACGAAGGCGTCCGGGCGCAGGGCGAGGGTGGCCGTGCCGTGTCGCGCCATCCAGGCGAGCAGCACACCGTCGCTGTCGACGACCGCCCCCTCGGCCGGGCGCGACCCCGCCGCCAGGACGGCCAGCGAGGGGACACCGCAGCGGTCCCACGCGGGCTGCGGGGTGGACAGGCCGCCGTACAGGAGGAGCCAGCGTCCGCCGAGGACGTCGTCGAGGCGGACCCGTCGCCCGTCGGGGCCCGTCACCCAGGGCTGCGGGATCTGATGCCCGGCGGCCTTGGTGCGCGGATGGGCCAGAAACCCCTTGGCGTAGTGGGCGGCGGGTATCCAGTGGGCGTCCACCAGACGGCCGCTGAGGCGCGACAGTCCCAGCCGGCCGCTGAGACCCGACGACCCGAATCGACCGGTTGTGACCGACAGCCCGCGGACCGCGTGCAGTGCCGTGTCCCGCATCCTGGCGACGGGCGGCCGTCGTTCGGTGATGATCTTCCCGGTGAACACGGCCCGCCGGGTGATCTCCTTGACGTGCGGCTTGCGTTCGGTCTCGTAGGAGTCGAGGACCGTCTCGGGCAGCTCGCCGCGCAGAACGGCGGCGAGTTTCCAGCACAGGTTGGCCACGTCCCGCACCCCGGCGGCCATGCCCTGGCCGATCCACGGCGGCATGGCGTGCGCGGCGTCACCGGCGAGGAAGACCCGGCCCACCCGGAAGCGGGCGGCGAAGCGGACGTGGTGGCTGTAGACGGTGGCCCGCAGGATCTTGATCTGGTCCCGGCCGATCCCGTACCGGGACACCATCGCGTGGATGGCGTCGTCGGTGGTCAGCTGCTCCTCGTCGTCGCCGGGCAGGATCGGGAACTCCCAGCGGTGGTGCCCGAGCGGGGTCGGGCAGTCCACCGCCGGGCGCGCCGGGTCGCAGCGGAAGCGCAGCCGGTCGTGGTCCGGCCAGGGCTTGAGCATCTTGGTGTCGACGACGACCCAGCGGTCCTCGTACGTCCGTCCCTCGTAGCCCACGTTGAGCTGGGCGCGGGTGAGGCTGGAGCCGCCGTCGGCCGCGATCACGTACCGCGCGCGCAGCCGTCGTACCGAGTCGTCCGCGGCGGCGAGCACGGTCAGCTCCACCCCTGCCCCGTCCGCGGGCTGGACCAGGCGCAGGCACTCGTGGCGCAGCAGGATCTCCACGTTCGGGTAGCGGTCGACGCCGTCGCGCAGGACCCGTTCCAGCGCCGGTTGGTAGATGAACATCTGCGGCGGATGGCCGTGCCCGCGCGGCGCGGGGCAGGCGCTGAGGAAGGTGCGGCCCCGTGCGTCGACGAAGTCCAGGGGCCGCTCGGCCAGCATGTCCTCCTTCAGCCGGTCCGCCAGTCCGGTCCGCTGCCAGATCCGGATGACCTCCTCGTCCGTGGAGATCGCCCGCGCCCGGGAGTAGATCTCGGCGTCGCGCTCCAGCACGACCACCCTGAGGCCCAGCGCGCCCAGCAGGTTCGCGGCGGTCACGCCCGTGGGCCCGTAGCCGATCACCGCTATGTCGTACGTCTCCCGCATCGGGCCACCTCACTGTCGCCACTCTTGCTGTAGCACTCGTTCCAATTGGAATGGCCGCTACGGTAAGCTGGGTGCCCCGAGGGGTCAAGTGCTGGGAACGACGGAAAGGGCACATGCGATGACCAGGGCAGAGCCGGCGCGCAGGAAGCGTGCGAACGGGGTGGAGTCCCGGCAGCGCATCCTCGATGCCACCGTCGAGATCGCGGGTGAGCGCGGGTACGAGGGCACGTCCATCGCGGCGGTCAGCGCCAAGTGCGGGCTGCCCGCCAGCTCGATCTACTGGCACTTCGAGGACAAGGACGACCTGATCGCCGCAGTCATCGAGCGCAGCTTCGAGACCTGGCTGGCGGCCCTGGACCTGCCCGGCGGGGAGACCGGGACACCGCTGGAGCGGGTGACGGCGATGGCGGCGAACGTGGCGAGGTCGCTGGTCGACGCGCCCGACTTCCTGCGCCTCGGCCTGATGCTCGCCCTGGAGCGGCGACCCAGCGAACCCCGTGGCCGCACCGTCTTCCTCCAAGTCCGCGAGATCGCCCGGCAGCGGGTCGCCGAAGTGGTCGAGGCGCTGTTCCCGGAGCTGGACGAGGCCGCCGTGCACACCCTGACCACCTACGCGGTGGCCGGTGCCGACGGTCTGTTCATCCGCCGGGAGGTGCACGGCGACGCCGTCGACCTGGTGGCGATGTTCGAGCTGCACGCCCGCCTGGTGTACGAGGCGGCGGTCCGCCTCACCGAAGAGAGCAACAAGTAAGCCGGACCAGAGCCGCACGAGAACCATGAGGCACCCCATGACCCCAGCACCCCGCCGGATCGACGTCCACCAGCACCTCGTCCCGCCCTTCTACCGCGACGCCCTCTCCCAGGCCGGTATCGCCGAGGCGGGCGGCCGGGCGCTGCCCGACTGGAGCCCCGAGGCGGCCCTGGATCTGATGGACCTGCTGGGGACCGACACGGCGATCCTGTCCGTCTCCACCCCCGGCACCGGCTTCCTCACCGACCCGCCGGAGGCCGCCTGTCTCGCCCGGCGCCTCAACGACTTCTCCGCCGCCCTGGCCGCTCAACACCCCGACCGCTTCGGCTGGTTCGCCACGCTGCCCATGCCCGACGCCGGGACGTCCGCCAAGGAGGCCGAGCGCACCCTGACCGGGCTGGGCGCCGACGGAGTCACCCTGCTCGCCAACAACAACGGCTCCTACCTCGGCGCCGACGGCCAGGACGCCCTGTGGCAGGTCCTCGACGAGCACGGCGCCGTGGTCTTCGTCCATCCGGCGGATCTCCCGGCACCCCCGGTCGACGGCATCCCGCCCTTCGCCGCCGACTTCCTCCTCGACACCACCCGTGCCGCCTACCTCCTCGTACGCAACGGGGTTCCGCGCCGCTACCCGCACATCCGGTTCGTCCTCAGCCATGCGGGCGGCTTCCTGCCGTACGCCTCCCACCGCATCGCCGTCGCCATCGCCGGCACGACAGGGCGCAGTCCCCTCGACGTCCTGGACGACTTCCGCGGCTTCTACTTCGACACCGCGCTCTCCGCCAGCCCGGCCGCGCTGCCCACCCTGCTCGCCTTCGCCCGCCCCGGGCACGTCCTGTTCGGCAGCGACTGGCCCTTCGCGCCCACGGCCGCCGGTCAGTACTTCGCCAACGGTCTGGACAGTGGCGTCGATGCGGCCACTCTCGCGGCCGTCAATCGCGCCAATGCCGAGGCGCTCTTCCCGCGTCTGGCCGGCGCTCCCGCCGTCGCCCCGGCCCGGCCGGTCGCCGTCCGGCTGCGCCACTCCGCCCAGCGGGCCGGTGCCCGACTCTTCTTCAAGATCGCCCAGCCCGGGACCAACTGACCAACCGAAGGCCCCGTGGCTGCCGTCAGCCGCCCCTGCGCAGCACCCGGGACAGCCCGAGGGCCGCCGTCCGTACGGCGGGTGCCAGTTGGGCCGGGCTGAAGCGGGTACGCGGGACCGCGACCGACAGGGCGGCGACCGTGGTGCCGCCCGCGAACACAGGGGCCGCGATGCAGCTCATGCCCAGCGCGGCCTCCTGCTCCTCGTAGGCGAGGCCGGAGACCCGGATCTTCTCCAGGGCCGTCCGCATCCGGGCCGGGTCGGTGATCGAGTGAGGGGTGAGGCTCGGCAGTGGCCGGGACAGCACCTCCTCCATCAGCTCCGCACCCGAGAAGGCCAGCAGGGCCTTGCCCACGCCGGTGCAGGTCAGCGGGAGGCTACCGCCGATGCGGGAGGGCAGCCACGAGGCCTCGTGGCCGTGGATACGCTCCAGGTAGACCACCTCAAGGCCCTCACGGACTCCGAGGTGGACGGTCTCGTGGGTGGCCTCGAACAGATCCTGGAGGAAGGGCAGGGCCGTCTCCCGCAGATCGAGCCGGTGCGGCACCAGCGAACCCAGCTCGAACAGCTTGGCGCCGAGCCGGTACTCGGCGCCCGAGCGCTCCAGCCAGCCCAGCCCGACGAGATCCGCCGCCAGCCGGTGCACCGTCGGCTTGGGCAGACCCGTCCGCTCCGAAAGTTCCGACAGGCGGAAAGAACCGCCGTCCGGACGGAAGCTCTCGATGATGAGCGCGGCCTTTTCCAGCATGCTGCCGCCCGCACTGTTCCGTGTCACGGAACAAAGTTTGTCCCTTCGACCGGACGCTGTCTATATCGATATCAACCCGCCGCTTCCCCTTCCCCCTGGAGGCAATCCATGTCGACCGTGCCCGACGGCGTCCACCCGGACCCCGTGTCACCGGCCGTGCTCAAGGCCGCCGACCTGCTGGCGGAGGCCACCCGCACCGGCGTCCCCTGTCCGCCCGTACGTGATCTGTTCGAGGACGGTGCCGATCTGCGGACCGCCTACGCCGTGCAGCAGTTGAACGTCCGGCGCGGCTCGGACGCCGGACGCCGGATCGTCGGCCGGAAGATCGGCCTGACCTCGGTCGCCGTACAGCGGCAACTCGGCGTGGACCAGCCCGACTTCGGGGCGCTGTTCGCCGACATGTACGTGCCCGACGGCGGCACGGTGCCCGCCGGGCGACTGCTGCGGCCCAAGGTGGAGGCGGAGGTCGCGCTGGTGCTCGGGCGCGATCTGCCGCACCCGGAGAGCACGGTCGTCGACGTGCTGCGGGCGGTCGACTTCGCGCTGCCCGCGCTGGAGATCGTGGACAGCCGGGTGCGGGACTGGGACATCTCCCTCCTCGACACGGTCGCCGACAACGCCTCCTGCGGGCTGTACGTCCTCGGCGCCACCCCCGTCCCCCTGACCGCCGTGGACCTGCGCGCCGTGACGATGACCATGACCCGCAACGGCGGGACCGTCTCCGAAGGCACCGGCGCCGACTGCCTCGGCAGCCCGCTGAACGCGGCGGTCTGGCTGGCCTCGGCGCTCGCCGAGCGCGGCGACCCGCTGCGCGCCGGCGACCTGGTGCTGACCGGGGCACTGGGCCCGATGACCCCCGCGGTCGCCGGTGACGTGTTCGAGGCGCGCATCTCGGGCCTGGGCTCGGTGCGGGCCGCCTTCGCCGATACCGAGAAGACCGAAAAGGGGGACGGCCAGTGAGCGACAGGACCAAAGTGGCCGTCATCGGCTCCGGCAACATCGGCACCGACCTCATGATCAAGGTGCTGCGACTGTCGGAGACCCTGGAGATCGCCGCCATGGCCGGCATCGACCCCGACTCCGACGGACTGGCCCGCGCCCGCCGCCTGAAGGTGGCCACCACCCACAAGGGCGTCGAGGGGCTCGTCGCCCTGGACGAGTTCACCGACGTGGAGATCGTCTTCGACGCCACCTCCGCCGGTGCCCACCGTCACCACGACGCGGTGCTACGCCCGCTGGGCCGCACCCTCGTCGACCTCACCCCGGCCGCCCTCGGCCCGTATGTCGTCCCGCCGGTCAACGGCGACGCCCACCTCGACGCGCCGAACGTCAACATGGTCACCTGCGGCGGCCAGGCCACCATCCCGATCGTCGCCGCCGTGGGCGCGGTCGCCCCGGTCCACTACGGCGAGATCGTCGCGTCCATCGCCTCCCGCTCCGCAGGTCCCGGCACCCGCGCCAACATCGACGAGTTCACCGAGACCACGTCCGCCGCGATCGAGCAGGTCGGCGGGGCCGCCCGGGGCAAGGCAATCATCGTCCTCAACCCGGCCGAACCCCCGTTGATCATGCGGGACACCGTGCACTGCCTGGTCTCCGACTGCGCCACCGAGGCCGTGACCGCGTCCGTGGAGGAGATGGTCGGCCGCGTCCAGGCGTACGTGCCCGGCTACCGGCTCAAGCAGAAGGTGCAGTACGAGCGGGTCGCCGCCGACGACCCCCTGCGCACCCTCGCCCCGGGCGCCGCCGACCCGCTGAAGGTGTCGGTCTTCCTGGAGGTCGAGGGCGCCGCCCACTACCTCCCGGCCTACGCCGGAAACCTCGACATCATGACCTCGGCCGCGCTGCGCACCGCCCAACACATCACCGCCCAACGCATCACCGCCCACCGCATGACCGCACAAGGCGCCACCGAAGGGGCCGCCCGATGAGCACGACAAGCGCCACGACCACGACGGCCACCCGCCTGTACGTCCAGGACGTCACCCTGCGGGACGGCATGCACGCCATACGGCACCGCTACACCGTCGGCCAGGCCCGCGCCATCGCCGCCGCCCTGGACTCCGCCGGGGTGGCCGCGATCGAGATCGCCCACGGCGACGGCCTGGCCGGGTCCAGCATCAACTACGGCGTCGGCGCCCACACCGACTGGGAGTGGATCGAGGCCGTGGTGGACGCCACCACGCACGCGGTGCCCACCACCCTGCTGCTGCCCGGCATCGGCACGCTCCACGACCTCAGGCGGGCCCACGCCCTCGGCATCCGCAGCGTCCGCGTCGCCACCCACTGCACCGAGGCCGACATCTCCGCCCAGCACATCGCCGCCGCACGCGAGCTGGGCATGGACGTCGCCGGGTTCCTGATGATGTCCCACATGGCGGAGCCGGCCGAACTCGCCCGCCAGGCCGGGCTGATGGAGTCGTACGGCGCCCACTGCGTGTACGTCACCGACTCAGGCGGGCGCCTCACCATGGACGACGTCCGTGACCGCTTCCGCGCCTACCGCGAAGTCCTCGACCCGGCAACGGCGTTGGGCATCCACGCCCACCACAACCTCGCCCTGGGCGTGGCCAACACGGTCGTCGCCGTGGAGAGCGGCGCCGTACGCGTCGACGCCTCTCTCGCCGGGCAGGGCGCGGGGGCGGGCAACTGTCCCCTGGAGGCGTTCGTCGCGGTCGCCGACCTGATGGGCTGGGACCACGCCTGCGACCTGTTCCCGCTCATGGACGCCGCCGACGACCTCGTACGCCCCCTCCAGGACCGCGAGGTACGGGTCGACCGCGAGACCCTCACCCTCGGCTACGCGGGCGTGTACTCCAGCTTCCTGCGCCACGCCGAAGTCGCCGCCGCCCGCCACGGTCTCGACACCCGCGCCATCCTCGTCGAGGCGGGCCGACGCGGCATGGTCGGTGGCCAGGAGGACATGATCACCGACATCGCACTCGACCTCACAGCCCCCACCGGGAGCTGACGGAAAGGTACCGTCGCCCTACCAGGGACGTACATCGACGGGACTCAGAACATGATCATCTTTGGCACCAAGGGATACCTGTACCAGCTCGCGATACTCACGCTGGTCTGCGGGCACTGTGGCAATCCCTCCGCACACACGCTCAAGAAACGCGTCACGAAGTTCACGCTGTTCTTCGTGCCCCTGTTCCCGTTCTCCACGAAGTACCAGACCCAGTGCACCTTCTGCGGTGCCGAGCAGAAGGTGACCAAGGAGCAGGCGGAGCAGCTGCAGGGCGGCGCCGCCGGTGGCCCGACGAACACGCCGCCCCAGCAGCAGTCCTACCGCCCCTGAGCGGAGGCGCCCACGGCCGTCATCGTGATGCCTTCCTTGTGCGGCGCAGCATCAGGAAGCCGGCGATCAGGAGGACCGCTCCGACCGCGGCCGGCCACAACTGGGTTCCCGTGTCGGCGAGATCACCGGTGACCGCCTGGGGTGCGGGCTGCGCGACGGAGTCGTCGCCGCTGCTCTCGTCGGCGGTCGCCGCACTGCCGACCTCGCTGTCGGCGTCGCTTCCGTCGTCCGTCGGCGACGCGGCCGACTCGGCCCGCTGGGTGGCCGGCGGTGACGTGTAGGCCTTGGGCTCCGCCTCGGTGGGCTCCTTCGTCGGAGTGGGCGTGGGAGTGGCGCTCGCCGGGTCCGGGGCCTGTGTGCTCACCGAGGGAGTCGGCGAAGGCTCTGCCGTCTCGTCGTCGCCCGGGGTGTCCGTGGGGTCCGGGGTCGGCTCGTCGGTCTCCTCGGACGGCGGGTCGGGAGTCGGTGACGGGCTGTTCTCCGGGTCCTCGCCGTTCGGGGAACCGGCCTCGCACCGCCGTCCGGCGTTGATGCAGTCGACCATCTCCCGCATCAGGTTCTCGTCGAAGACGTTGATGAAGTCGCCGTGGTCCGTGACCGGCTTGTGCAGTTGCTCGGGGAAGGCGTCGACCGCGAACAGCGGGGTCGTACGGCCGCCGTCCCGCAGGCTCGGTGCGTCGACGTCGTACACGATGCGCTGCACCAGCTGCGGAATCGCCCGGAAGCCGGTCGGGCAGTTCCCTGCGGCGTCGGCGAACGCCACATGGGTGCGGTGGTTGGCGCTGTCGATGTTCGTGCCGTCCCAGCAGCTCTGGAACCTGAAGGTGCGCACCACGTCGCTGCCCGACGGGCAGAGCGGGTACTTGTCCTTCAGCTGCCGGTCCTCGAAGCCGGTGCAGCTCCAGGAGGCGTTGGCGTTGGTGGTGCCGTTGACGAACGCCTTGGCGTCGCCGGTGATGATGCGCAGCAGCCGGGGCATCGCCACGACCTCGCCGCGCGGGCTGCCCACGAACGTCATCGTGACCTGCTTGGGCGTGACGATCTCACCGGCGTTGCCTTCGATGCCGCCGCCGGGAGAGTTGGCGTCCTGCTCCTGCGTTCCGTTCTGGAGGCGCAGCACGGGCCAGAAGTAGGAGGACTTGTCGCCCTGGTCCACACAGGTGGTCTGTGCGGCGGCCAGGTCCTCGTCGCTCGCGAAGGCGTTGTTGGACTGGTTGCCGACGTAGTCGTGGAAGTGGTGTGCGCCGTTGGAGACACCGGGGGCCACGATGACGTTGTCCGAGTTGAACAGCCCGTTCGCGTTCACACCGCAGCTGGTGGTGAAGGTGCCACGGGAGGCGTCGCTCTGCCGGGACGGGGTCTGCGCGGCGGGCTGGACGGTGGTGATGTCCGCGAAGTCGTCGGCGACCGGGCCGTTTCCGGCCTGACCGCCGTTGCCGCCGCCGTCCTGCTGGCCTTCCTCGCCGCCCTGGTCGCTGCCCTGGTCGTCTCCTTGGCCGTCGCCCTGGTCCTGGCCGTCCTGACCGTCCTGGCTGTCGCCGTTCTGGTCCTGGCCTTCGCCGCCCTGCCATTCCTCCCCGGGCTGGTTGCCGGAGTCCCGGAGTGTGCAGGCCGCCAGGGTCTCGAGTCCCTCGGGGCGGTCTCCCACGCGGTCGATGGCGATCGCGATCCGTTCGAGGGTCGCGGTTCGCTTCTCCTTCAGCGGGTTCATGATCGCGGAGTCGGCGAAGCCACTGTCCTGCCGCATCTCCTGCGTCGAGTTCTGGAGCCGCTGATACGCCTCGACTGTCTGCTGGTCCAGGGCGGCGAGTTCCCTGTCGACCTCCGGCCGCGCCTCGTCCGGTACGGCCGCCAACTGGTCGCCGACATCGGGGCAGTCGATCGTTGCGGCTCCCGAATACTGCGTTTGCTGGGCCGCGTCACCGCCCGTGCCGCCTTCGGTGGCCGAGGCGTAGACGTTGCCCACGACCAGTCCACCTCCGCCCAGCATGAGAGCGACCGCCGCAAAGGTGGCGCGGCGTGGACCTGTTGGGCGTCTGCGCGTGTTACGTC
>Ga0307513_10003015_pt1 | contig 22972 bp, 21 predicted proteins | sample 15_EM_MG_FD_202174 | JGI IMG/M metagenome (GOLD analysis project Ga0307513, IMG submission 202174) | Populus trichocarpa ectomycorrhiza microbial communities from riparian zone in the Pacific Northwest, United States - 15_EM | ecosystem: Host-associated > Plants > Roots > Unclassified | place...
AAAAAAAAAAAATAGAATGTGAAATTAAATATGGGGATGCTTAACCAAACCCCGAGTTCATGCACCCCCATTGATTCCAATTTGTAGAACTTCTAATAACTGAAATCAATCCATGTAAGAGATAAAAAAACAGCCAAATGAAGCAATAATTTTTTCTGATATATATGTATATATAACGTAAATAGAGAAAGAAAAATGATAGGTTATAGAATAATATAAAACTATCCCGGGTAACTTATCTAGCAGCTTGTAGACATTTAAAACAAGAAGAAGACTTTGGTTTTGCAGTTTTGGACATTGCAAGAACTGCTGTAATGGCGATGTTAACAAAGATTACCACTGTATTGTCTAGGTTTGTCTGTTTTTCTCTAGGAATTTGCCGTCTAGTAAAGCACTCGAAACTACTACAACATCACTTCACTGTGTCTCTTCTCTTCAGTCTCCATTGCCATCATCACCAACATGAGACCTCCCAAAGCAAAGCCTCAGGTCAGCTGGTCTAAACCTTTTTACTCATTTCTTGTTCTGCCTTTATTTTCCTTTATCAATTCATCGTTAAGACTGTTAATATTCAGGAGTAGGAAGTAGTGCTGGCGACTAAAAGTTCAGAACAAGCATATATAGATATTGACCCGGTCTCAATGTGATTCTTCATAACCCACCGATGTGAGGCATGGGGCATGATGACACCTTGCATTTGGTTAGCATCCTAGAAAATAATGGATAGATTTAAAAAAAAGATAAGAAACTGTTTGGTTGAAAAAAACAGAATCAAATACATAAAATTAATGTCTTTAAAATAGTTCTGGAAAAAATTTCTTTACTTTCATAACATAAATTATAGGGATACATGTTCTTTTATTCTCGCTGTCTTCTTTTCTTCTGTTACAAGGTAACAATCAAGTAATCAAATGCACGTGAAAGCTGGATTAAGGATACCCTAATCGTTATATATATATATATATATAAAAAAAAAAGAAGATACTGGCAAGCATATGATCATTCCTTTCAATATTCAGCAATAATCTTATCAGGGTATTTATCAGTTTCATAAATCAGATTAGTTGCCTTTAGTAATTTAGAGTCTTGTTCAGAACAGTAGTATTTAACAATTTAATACTTTGTTCAAGACTCTTTTTTGAGGTTGATTTAATTTTCAAGTGAACAAATTGTAAGCAATCATTAACCTTATGGTTAGAGATTTTATCATCCAAGAATATCATGCACTCATTTTGCTCAGAAGCTTTGAAAGTTGGTTCAAGATTTCATAGCCCATAGGCCTATCTATGCATATACCAGGCTAGTACATAAACTAGCTTCTAGAGGATCAAGATCGAGATAGAGTTTCCGAGGCAACATCTAAGCCATGAATTCTCTGCCCCTCGTGTCCTTGTCACATGAAGTTCTTTTTGGAAATCCATTGCTGCTGCACATTTTCTCTTACATTCAGCAGCCTGCCCAAGTTTGTTCGCATCTACAACCTTGCATAGAGAAAAACATTATTGCGAGTGGTACTGTTAGTTGAGTATAACAGGCGTTAAGAAAGTGGTAATTGGACACAGAGATATTCTATTTGCTACCAGTTTGTCATTTCTCTTTTGGTTCGCAGGATTCGTACATTCGTGGCCGAGAGAATCCATACTTTGATGGTCTGTTAAGAGGTAACGACACTGGCAGCCAGAATATTTCTCCGTCAACATCAGATATTGGTGATTTGAGAGGAATAAGTTTTTCAGATATTCCTGGAAAGTTTAAGGACTTGCCAGTAAAGGATTCAGTCTCAGACATTCTCGAACCCTTCGAGCAGACTACATTTGGGACTTTGTCAAAAGTTCCTAGATCAACATCATTCGAATCCCAAAGTTCTCAATCTGATATGAGCTTTGATTTAGATGGTTCAAATCATTTAGTGAAACAATCCAGTCCTGGTACCTTTGAAACAACCGAAGAACACCAAGTTGTACCTTTCCTACCAAGACCTGTGATTGAAAAATCATTTGTTCTGAACAAAAGGAAATCAAACCTGTCAAATATTCCACTTCCTCAGTCGGCCGCAACATTTTATAATGGATTTTCCCCACAATTTGAGATTTTGGAATCATGTGAAAGCACCATGAAGCTAAATTTATACTTGAAAGCCAGAAAGGATGATGTGAGTGCTGGTGTTCCTGGAAAATTCTTGCATGCTGTAATTGGTCAAGATGTCTCAGGTAATTCCCTTTTTTCTAGTCTGACAACTCTTTTAACTAACTTAATTTCTTGATATTTTCTCTCCCAAAATTCAGTCTTTTACTTGTCATTGGTTTTTAAGATCATGCACCATTCTTCAGCACTCATGAAGATTCTTGCAGAAACTTAGCCTACCGGGAATTGAGTTTGGGAACAATGCTATAACTTAGTCTACTCCTTCTACTTTCTTGAAACTCAGGTTTTGGAAATTCTAAGCAATTGTAAAGGACATGTAAATACAATTATGATCTGACTTCCATTTTCTTCTTTTATAGACGTTGGATCCATCGCTTCGACCATCATGTATGCTCTCTACTTGAATGAGACAATCAAAAGTGACCAGTTCTGCACTGTACCTATCATTAATATGAAGAGGACAGACCTAAGTTCTCATGCAGAACTAAAATGGTTGCTGGATTCTTGTCATATTGATGTGCCATCCTTACTTTTCGTAGATGAGGTATTCTTCGGAACTAAATTGGTTGCTGGATTCATGTCATATATGTAGCTTAGAACTACAGATTTAAACTAAAGTTTAACCAACTTACTCGTGTTAAAGCCTGTTCTTCTGAATGGTTGGTTACATCGAGCAGATTGATCTGTCATACTTTGATCTGTTCGGGTGTCTCAAGCTAGTGCTAGTGAATGGACACAAGCTCCCAACAAGACAAGAGGTAGTGGCTCATTGGAAAAACTTCTTATGTTTCTAAAACAGCTATTGGTAAGTAAGAATGATATTTATTTGTGTTTCTCATTGAACAGGCATTAAAGGAAGCGGTCGTTGAAGTATTCAATTGCAGAAAGGTGAATTTTTTTAGCTCAGGGTGGTTCTCTTTGACATTTCTCTTGTTCTTTCCTTTGGTTTTCATAGAGTGAAATGACTAAAGTTTCTGTCTGTTTTACAGGGTGAATCTGTGTATCCTTGGGTTGAGACTGTTACTGTTGATCAGGTATGATATTTGAAGCTTTGCAAACTATATAACTTAGATCAATTGAATGACTAAACGATAGGTAATCTGCTGCATATCAGAAACTCCTTTTGCCTTTGTTGTGGAGATGACTGCTGAGCGCCGGGCCTACTCTAAGCTAACCTGTATCATCATGCACCATGAGCACTTTGTTTTCTTTTCTTGTATACTTCAAGTTTTTGTTTCTCCTATATATTAATTTTCTCCCACATCGATTCCCTTTTGAAGAATGAAAGCCTTCCAAATCCTGGTTGCTAGCCTACTTTGTGGACTATGAATCCATACATAAGATTAATCCTAAACACTGCTGAAGTAAAGAAATGAAAGGCAGTCTAGAAATAACATTCCATCCAAAGTACTATTTTGTTAGTGAAAACTCGGACAACTAAGATTAGAAACAGATTTCATGTGCAAATGTTTCTGTCATCTCCATGCTTTAACTTCTCTGTTACCACTCTGAACAAGTGTGTGATTAGGCTATTGCTTCTGCACAGGACTGCTCATGCTGTAGCCTTATTGCTGAAAAGTTATTCCTGACTGCACCTGAGCTTTTGGCAGGGCAAAGATTCAGTAAACTTTTGGTACCTACTGCCTCTAAAGACAAAATCTTCCTTTTTCTTTTGTTTTTCTTCAGTTTTTCTACTCTATTATCATTTACCAACTAGACCTTTCTCTTTATATGTTTCTCAACACCATCACATGCTTATAAAACTATGTATTGTATAGGAGTGCAAAGTCTATACTGCCTGAGGGTTTTCTCTTCACATCTTCTTTGTCAGTTGGATTTGAATAACTTTAAAACAACAGAATCCTGTATTTCCCTTTACTTTATGGTTTACAAAAGGACAGGCTGCCTTAGACAAATATATGAATGTTTCTATTCAATCTTGACCTTTCTACCAAATTTCTTAAATCTGGCTATTTTTCGATCAGTTAGCTGGCATCCTAATGGATACTGGAAACCTTACTAGTCCTCATTGCACTACCAAAGACAAGTACATGGCTACTTTGTTACTCAATGGCGCTGGTCGCTTCGGATCCAATGGTCTTTATCAAATAAGTGAGTCTCTTTGGCCTGAACTTCTATTTTGTGTTTAAAGTTTGCTGCAAGCAATTGAAACCTTGTGTATGTGCTGCTTTTTCTCTAATCTTTGAGCTAACTCCTTGCTTTTGCAGTGAGATACAAAATGTATGATATCTCTGATCTTAAAGTAGTTGACATATTGCGCAAGGAGTTTAAAAAGTGGACAAGAGGAGGTCTGAACTTTCGCTATTCTCCATATTTATCATTTAATATGCAACTGATTTATAACAGTGCCAGGACAAGTTTTCATTATTGGCCTGAGACATTTTAGAGAATGTAGTTGTTATCGAAACTTTTCACCTTGTTTGTAATAAATTTTATCATTTTGTTCCTTATGCCTTGTCATGAGATAATTTTTTCTCTGAATAAAGCCTTTCGTATGCTTGCAATTGACCAGGTAAGCCAGATCCTACTGGTTCAAGATTACTGGTGTCAAATATTGGGATGAGTTCCATTGGCATTTCATTGGAGCAGTTTCTTGCTCATGAACGTTCTTCGAAAGAAGAAATCAAGTATTTCCAGCGTGAGTAACTGCATACACATTTAGAATTGAAATCTAATTTTATGGACATATTCTTGATTAATGATCAACTGATATCTTTGCATGGTCAATCTAGCATATTGTTAACACTTTAACAGAATATTTTACATAGGGGCTCATGCAAATGCCAAAATGTTTTCTGTTCTTGTGCTTTCTCCTGCTTATCATTAGCTTTTACAATGTCTTCTAGTTAACAACATTTCATCCATCCATTTATGCGATGGCATTTGACTATAAGTTGCCAATAGTACTTTGTTGCTAAATCTCAGAGTCGGAGAAGCTTCGGTTACTCATGATTGTATCAGGATATTATGATGCTGAGAAGAACTTCAAGGTATGAAGAAATTCTTGATTTATTATTTCTTTGTTTGTTTACTGAATTTATTCTTATGCACATTTTTGGTGTAACTTAGAGGGAGATACTGGTCTCTGCTGAATCTATGGAGCTTATGAGGAATCTGCTATCCTTCTTCAGTTCAAATGCCTCCCATCTGCCACTCAAAGCTATGAATAGACCAGGTTAGTTTTTCTGCATTATGTGGAGATTATTTAGATATGAATAGAAAATATTTCTTTTTCGGCGTTCAACGCAGGTCCACTCTTATACACTAAAACGCTCTTTCACTTGTCGATCATGCAGGTCTCAGAGATGACATGAAGGCATTTGAGATTGACAAAGCTACATCAAGAAAGACCATCGAGCGTCTCTTGGAAGAATTTGGTGGGGCATCAAAAGGCTAATGTGGTTAGTGAAAAAGAAGACAGCAAGAATGCAGATACAATTGTCACTTCAATGTGGAAATACATAAACAAACCAATGGAGAAGCTTCTAATAAATTTAAAGAAAAGCATCTGTCCATGCTTGCAGAATTCAATATGAATTTCCCTTCTAATGCATGATCAAATCGAGTCCTTATATTTTTGTTTGGTCCCGCTCTTCGAATTCGATAGAGCCTGTTTCCTCTTGCCAATGTCACATGCTTGTCACTGACATGAGCCTGTAGTGATAGGATTGAAATTAAGGAGAGAATTTTGTTGGCAATGATATCCATGTGGATTGAAGCTGGCAGCATAGAAAAAGAGTACGTAGCAGTATTGAAATTTTGCAGCATGATCTTTGCAACTTTTTTTGTGGGGACATGGCCTGAGCCATAATATTCTTGGAGTCAACATTCTTGGCTTCATTGCGCCAACCCAAATTCAAATCTTTAAAGTGAAAACCTCTGAATTTTCTTGCAACCAACAGCCATGGTTTCATTGTCATTCAGTCAGATTATTTCAGAGTAGCGAGTTTGGCAAGTATGTCCTCCCTGTATTTGCACCATTTTTCTTCTTGCCTTTACTCTTCTACCTCCAAAGTCACAAGTCGAACGCACAGGTCAATGATCTCAAATTCACTCTTGTTTTCCACTAAAGAGACTGTTTCTATGGACAAGCTAATGAAGTCTTGTTGCTTAGCAGAAAGTAATTCTTTTCTGTTCTGCAGTTGCAGCTGAAGATCCTGAATTTGTTTTTCCAAAGCATAAATCTCAGTAAGTGGTGGCAAAATGATGAGAAGCAAGGATTTCCATGATGTGGCAGAATTCAATTTGAAGTCAGAAGCAGAAGTGACAGGATTAGGATCTCTCACTTGTGAGTTCTGAATTCTGAAGATTTCTGAGTTCTGAGTCCAGAAGAAGTTCTGAGTTCTAACAAGAATTATCTATCTTAGATTATGTCTTAGATTAGGATTATTTTCATTACTGTTGCAATTTTTTTATTAGAACTCCAGTCAGATTACAATATGAGACTATACAAATAGCCAAGGTATATTGAACATTCATCAAGCAATAAGCAATAAGAAAAATATCAAACCCCTTCAGAAACCTTTCTGAAACTATTCTCAACTTCTAACATTCCACGTTCATCGAGGAACATTTGCAGGTCTGCATTCACCTTTTCCTAAACTTGCTTTGCCACTTCAGATTTCTTCTTACCAATGCCCAGCATGCTCCTGCCATAGAATTTAACAGAATTGGCAATATCCGCAACATCAACCTGAGCCTCAATAGGGAGACCATCTTTCCCAACTGAATTGACTTTCGCCAGCAAGTCCTGAAGTTCCTCAAATTCTTGAGCATCAACAAGATCCCCAGCTTTCATATTGAGCAGCTCACTTAATCTCTTTCTGTCTTCATCAAAATTCTTTTCAGAAACTTCAGAGATTTTGGGTTTTGGAAGTCGTCTGCGAGGAACCTGATGCTCTGCCTGAGCTTCTCTTGGACTTTGCTATTTCATATATTCGCATTGCTTCAGCAAAAGCTGGAGGCTGCAAAAAATTCAAATTAAGTATGTTACTTTAAAAGTTAATCAAATGCAAGTAAGGTTTAAGCAGGAATGAAAGTTAACCTTGTCAAAGAATTTGTACAATTTGGAACTGATGATCCGGGCTCAGTCTCTATTGTTGGGGTCTTGCAACTTGTAGTTGTTTCAGTCATAACTTCAGGCTCAAGGACAATTTCCTTTGGCATTTCCTGCTGATTGCCTGAGTGCATTACTTGGGTAGAGAGAGAAAGAGAAGTTTCTTCCACAATTTCTTCTGAAGCCTTTTGAAGGTTTTCAGGTTCATTGTAATGACTTTCTTGAATAACCTCTCCCGAGTTTTCCCTATTGTCAGTATCCTGATCTAGGTGCTCTTTCCCATCTTGAGCACTATCTTGAGGAATATCTTGCTCAATTTGGCACTGACCAAATAAACATGAGGAACATTTTGTTTCTTCTTCTTCTACTACTTGTTCTTTTCTAGATAGTGTTTTCTGTTCATCATCTTGAGTTCTTCTGTGCCAGTTGGTTGACAGCAGCAACAGCTTAAATCCTGAACCAGTTCAGGTGTTTGTAAACCAGAAGATCCACAGATTACACTTAGTAAATCTTGATATTGATGTCAGGTACTTTCAAGAATAATACAGCCAACTGAGACAATGAATTTAGTTTTGTAAGGCTAGCATTGATTCCTTGCGAGCTTGTCTCCGCAACACGCCATTGTTTGAAGCTTTTCCCCAGAGTATAGCTCTTCTAAGTTCTCCAATCTCTCAATCAAGTTCACAGGAACCCTTTCTAGCTGCTCGCACGATCTCAAGTCCAGCAATCTTGACCACTGAGCTCTCCTACTAATTCATCCCGCAGTTCTTCAATAGAAGAACCATGAAGGCCTCATAGCTTGGCCACTCCTGTAACTCCATGCCAGTTTTCACCAAGAATACATGCTCTCCTTGCGATGCTATCTGGACAGAAACGTGGCGAACAAAATCATGCTTTCTCACATGTTCTTCTTTGTCAGTGTCTAACATCTAGTCACGTCCTCGGTAAGAATTTCTTGATCTTCTAGAAATAACTTGGCCTTGCTTTCCAAATAATTATAACTCATCTTAAGACAAGGATAAACATTTTCGTCTCTGTAATTAGTCTCTACAGAGACCACAAGGATCTCTTTAAGATGTCGAAATGCGATTTCCCACTTCTCTATAGATTTTCCCACCTTTTAGTGCCTTTCCCACCGCCACAACTTAAAAACAAATGTCCAAGTGATGATAATATAAGTTAACTTGAGTTAATTTAACTAACATGCAACTCGTGATAATAAAAAAAAATAAAAAAAATTCACAAAACTCAAGGTCCAATAATCTAATATTAAAAGATAAAATAAAAAAACAATTTCAAAAAACAAAACGTCAAAGAAAAAACTCGAGTCAACTCGGGTTCACTTGGCTAATTCGCCACCCGCAATATAAGATCAGGATAAAAAAATTAAGTTTTTTAAAAAGGTCCTAGGAAAATGACCGAAGTTAAATCAATAAAAAAACATCGAAAGAAAAACCGGAGACAATCCTAGTCAACCTGACTAACTCATGACCCAGAATAACCCCACAGAAAGGACAATAGAGAAAATAAAAAAGTTCAAGGTCTAATAACCTAATGTCAAATGATGAGATTGAAAAAAATAATCAATTTCAAATAAAAAAATATTGAAAAAAACTTGAGTCAACTCGGGTTAATTCGACAAAATAACGACTCGGGATATTAGATTAGAATAACCCCACTAAAAGGAAAGCGGAAAAAACTATGAAGTTCAAGGGCCAATAATTTAATGTCGAGGGATTAAGTTGAAGAAAAAAATTAAATTAAAAAAAATGTAAAAAAAAACCCAATAAACCCGTGACCTGGGATAACCCATAGAAATCATAGTGAAAACAAATCACGAAACTCAAGACCCAATAACCCAAAGTTGAAGGATAAATTTAAAAAATAATCAATTTAAAAAAAAAAACATAAAAAAATGATCGAAGTTACATCAAGCTAATATCTGAAATCAGTGACCCGAGTCAGGAGATCACGATCACATCATATAAGACAAACACTAAAAAATTACTAAGAAAAATTCATAATCATCTAAAATTAAAAAAGTAAAACAAATATAAATTAAAATATTAAGGAACAAACTAACATAAAAATTAAATGAAAGAAAATAATGAGGGACTAAATTGAAAATTAAAATAAATTAAGAAAATGATAAAAGAAATAACAATCAAGAGAATGAGAATCAAATTAGATAAAAAAAAATTTAATTAAATAAAATGACGAGGAAAAAAATTGAAAGAAATAAATAAACCAAAAAAATAATAAAACACAAAAAATAACAATTAAAAGAATGAGGATCAAATCGAATATAAAAATTAAATAAATAAAAAGCATAATGATGAAATTGAAATATAAAACTTCAAAAAGCATTAAAAGCAAAATAAATAGTAATAAAAAAAAAATTTAAGACCAAGATTGATAGGAATACAAAGTGGATGATACAATTAATTTTTGAAAGGGTGGCGTGAATTTTTGGGTTAGAAGAGAGAAAAGCGACAAGAAAGGAAAAAAGTTCACCGGAGGCCAACCACATCTCTGCTATGAACACAATCCCCACCACTACGAAGAAGATGACACGTCGCTTCCAACACTATCACGAGTGATAAAGTTTGATCACTGAAAAACGCTACACACATTATCCAAATAGCTCATGCACTCTTATTTATTGTCACGTGCTACGCACATGTCAACTACTTTTTTAAAATTATTTGTAGATATGTTCAAAGATTTAATTGTTTCTTATTCAAATAGATAATTTCAAAAAACTTGTTTTGAAAAGACCAAAGTTCTCTTAAGTATAAGTTGTTATTTTTTACTTTAAAGTTCATATGGTTATTTTACTGTGCATTTAAAGCATAAAAAACCAAGAAACCCCTCAACCAAGTAAAAGTTATTGTTCGTTTAAAATATAAAATGAATAATTTGTTCCTAAACAATATAATAAAAATAAAAAATCCATGAAGTTTTAAAGATCAAATCACAGCTTCATGAATTTAGTAATGATGGTACGTGTTAATGACACATACCATTACTATTAAATCTAACTCAATTATATTAGTTGATTTAGAAAATTTATGATTTATGATTTATGCTTTATTAAAATTGAATTTTAAGTTGAACATAAAAAAATATTAGCAAAGTGTAATTCAATTAACTCGAATGAATTTTTAATAAACTAACAAATCAACAGAGTTAATTTTAATTTTTTATAAATAAAATAAAATTATTTTAATAAAAATAATTAATTCGTATTGATTGATTAATTAAAAATTTTTACGAGGCATTATCCAAACTGAGTAACGATATAGGGCCACGGTAACCATACATGGGTCCCACCGAAGGAGTAATTCGGGAAACCCAAAAGGACTCCCACTTTCAGGCTTTTTTATCGTGATCCTATTAATCCAAACTGGCCCATCAGTCCAAACCATTATAAGACGCAGCCCAAATATCACCCTGGCCCAACTCATTCTTCATCGGCCCAATCACTTCAGATCCTTCACCCTCTCGTCCCTCTTTCCCTCCCTCCCTCCCCTCCCTCTGTAAATTCCTTTCCTTCACTTCAGATCCTAAATACTCCTTTCTCTCTAGATCCAACCCTCTGGAATTCAATTATATTCAATTTCGTCCTTTTTCATGCCTTCCATCAGATTCCTAAATCCCTAGATACACTGCTAGCAAAGCCATGGATTCTCTCCCTTCCTTCAATTCCAATTCCAATTCCAATTCCCCTCTCAAAAAATCACTATCTGATACCACAAATATCCAAAACCTCTCCTCCATCCTCAACAACCCTCACTCCTTCAAATCCACCGATCCCTCCGCCTGGCTCGGCTGGTGGTCCTCCTCCACCACTCTAGCTCCTCCTGATTTCTCCCCCATACTCCCCAAACAACCGCCACCTGATATTTCCCGATCGGATTTCCTCCCCTACTTATCTGCTGTCTCCGACACCTACTCCCGCTTCGAAGACATCAAAAACCACTCTAAAAATAACGACCTTGATCAAGAATCGAAGTCGGATTTGGCGGATGCGGAGTCCAATTCGGATTTGGCTGCTGTAGGGCAAGGGGAGGCGCTGGTTGCGTGTTTGAGGGAAGTTCCGGCACTGTATTTTAAAGAGGATTTTGCGTTGGAAGACGGGCCCACCTTTCATGCTGCGTGTCCGTTTAGCAATGCGGCGGCGAATTTGATGTTGCAGGAGAAGTTGAGTCAGTATTTGGATGTGGTGGAGTTGCATTTGGTGAAGGAGATATCGTTGCGGTCGAATTCGTTTTTCGAGGCGCAAGGGCAGTTGGAGGATTTGAATGGGAAGATTGTGGAAGGGTGTGAGAGGATCAGGGAGTTGAAGGAGACTATTAGGGTTTTGGATAAGGATTTGGTGGAGTCGGCGAGGGAGATTCATGAGCTGAATGTTAGTAGAGGGGATTTGGTTTCTTTGCAGAATAAGTTGAGGCTTATTTTGTATGTTAATCAGGCTCTCTCCACGCTTAAATTGGTAATTCTTGTGTGCCCTTTTGTTTGTTTTAGTTGGATTTAAGTTGAATTTGTTAGTATATTTGCTCGATTGTTGTTTTCCGTATCGAGTGAAGTTAGAAGTAACTGATAGGAATTAATGTATGACCCTAGATTAGGTTAATTAGGCTCTTTTGGTGCTTTAATCGGTAATTAGCATTGCATATTGTTTGATTAATTCGAAATTTGAGAGGGAATGATGGGCCTATTCATAGATAGGTTTGTTATGAAAAATATGTTATAGAGGTGTTGCTCTTCGGTTTTCTTGATGATTTGTAATGGAAGTTAATTTTTTGTGGTATACAGCTTGTTGCATCTGCAGATTGTGCCGGAGCATTGGATGTTACTGATGATTTGCAGCAGTTCTTGGTATATTTTGATTTATGGATGTAATGAGAAGTTTGATTGAGTTACATGCATATTGTTTTGCTTGAAATCTTATGTTTTCTGTCTTTGATAGGATGGAGATGAGCTGACTGGTCTACATTGTTTTCGTCACCTTCGGGATCATGTGGCAGCTGCAATAGAGTCCATAAACAGGTATCCTTTTTTTTTCTTCTGAAAATATGACTGCATCAGTTATTTGCCAATGTGACCTGCCATTTGCATTGGTTTTGCTATTTATCACTTTATGCTCTTCATATTTGCCAAAATGACTGCATCTTTCCATAGATGATATGGTTTTGGGGTCAAATTTGGTAGTGGGGAATGTTAGGAGTAGAGGCAGAAGGGTTGTTCTTAAGTTGGAAGAAGACCTATGATTGATTGAGCTAGAGTTTCCTGATGAGGTCTCCAAATGATGGGCAGTGTTAAGGGGGAGGGGGTGGATTACAGCAATGGCTATTAAATAAGCTTTTATCTTGCTTGGCTTCTGCTTATGGGATTTTATGGTTTGCCTTAAGTTTATTAAGATTGGCTGGTCCTAGTGCTCTGTGTACGATGTCTTGTTCTTTTATTTGTATTTGCAATTTTGCCAGCTATCAGGTCAAGTAGTTAACTGTGAGAAGTGTGCTGCTTGTTACATAATGCAAAACAAAATGTCATATCATTTAATTTAGAGAAGGGAATGTATGCCATTTTGTTGGTCTTTTGTAACTTATTACATTTTTTTTTGTAGCATCCTTTCAGCAGAATTTATGCGAGCTTCAATACATGGTGCTGGGGATAAAGATTTGCTTTTTTTATCCAAAGCAAAAGCCAGGGATTCCATATATATGAATGGAATAGATGAAGAAGTAAGCTTAATTTCACTTATCCATTTTCTTCTTTTGAAAAAGAACATGTGGTTTTTTTGGGTACTTTAGTATGATTATATTTGTAGACATGAAAGCATTCATTTGAATTTCATGTCATTTTAAGACGTTTAATACAGCATGTAAATTATTTAGTCTATCATGGCCTTGAGTCATGAACTACGTCTTACCTTAAGATTCTCACTCCAGCACATTTAAGCTGGACCTGTCATTGTGCTTATTCTTATGATATTTGTCTTTTTCGTGATTTCTATTACTATCAAGCATATAAAGTTGGAAATAAGTGGCTGTTGTTGGTTTTGCACTTGATGTCCGTGTATCCCATCTCACTAATGCTTGTGATTTGCCTAATAAAATTTTTCTAGCTGTTCTTCTGCAGACTTTCTAGTGATTAGTATATCTATTTTAGTTTATTCTAATGATTAGTATATCTATTTTAGTTTATTCTAATGATTAGTATATCTATTTTAGTTTATTCTAATGATTAGTATATCTATTTTAGTTTATCTTCTTTATTGAATTTTGGTCAGTAATGTCTGCTGTTCTTTGTCATGTTTAGCAGGTTAAGTTGGATGATGAAGAGACGTCCAATTTTCGAGATCATCTTCTTCCTCTCATTGTTGGGTTACTTAGAACTGTGAGTTTTATTTCATGGAAATGCTGTCTCTGAAGTTAAATTTTTCCCCTCAGAATATTTTGTTTGAAGAGTTGGCTCATGGACTTGATGTAGTTGCCCCTTGTTTTTATTCTGACCTGCCTTTGTTACAACTTCTTCTGTTGTTTGTTGCTGTTAAACACTTATATAATTTTACTCTTGCTGTTGATATTTACTCCTTGGTTCCATATCTTGGTTCTTGTTTTAGGATTTTATATGAATTACCCAACATGAGTAAATTTTAAGATATTCACATTGATAGAAAGGCTTGCTTAACCGAGAGAAACAGGAAAGAACTGTTTGGGCATAGTGAGTTTGTAAGTTCAAATTCCAGAAATCAAATATTGTTTCCAGTTTGGGTAGGATAAATTTCTGGTTCTACTTGTATCCAATAAGACTCTTCCAAATTATGGTCATACTGAAGTCAGATCCTGATAGGGACTGTTGGAGATAGTTCCATCCTTCAGCATGTTTGTCAGATGTTAGTTGTTATCAGTACTGCAATTTGAGCTTATCAGTAATGATTATGGGGAACTAGTTGATTGTGCTTGGTTTAGCACTGGACTCATTGTTTCAGTGATTTCTTTCAGGCCAAGCTCCCCCCTGTGTTGAGAATATACCGAGATACCCTTACAGCCAGTATGAAAAACACCATTAAGAATGCGGTTGCAGAGCTGCTTCCTACCTTTTCAGCCCAATCTCTGGAGTCAGATCTCACACCTGCAGAGCGAACAGCAGATACAGATGGTAAGTACATAATACTAGATTTTAACACTTCCCCCCTGAGTTTATTAATTCAGAAGTAACTTGTCTATTTTCTTTAAGATGCACTTTTGATTGCAGACAAGTTACTTGGTATCTGTTTCTGCTCCTTTCTCTCTCCTTTTTTAACACTTCTGAGTGACTCAGGTGGAGGTTTATCACTTGCAAGCAAGTTAAGGAGCTTGTCATCCGAAAATTTTGTGCTACTTTTAAGTGCTATTTTCAACATTGTACAGGTAATGTATACTTCACAAGTATCTTCCTCAATACATAGTTTCTAAGGTTCTTGATGATGTACTAGATGTGATTTTTTACTTTAATTCCGAGATATACTGGCCAACTGAATGTAATGAAGGTGGATTGTTGCCACCAAAATCTAATTTTTGTGTGGGGGCATAGTTGCTGGATTATGCCTTGCTCAAAAGAGTTTGTGGTTTACAAGCTGTACATTATAATGAGGAATCTATCTTATGGACTCAAACTGAAGTGTTGAGTTTGCTTAAACTGTGTAATCATAGAACTGAGTGTGCTTGTCTACTAAACCTGCTTGTGATTTGATTGGTAATTTTAATGAACTATTCATATAATCATGGCACATGAACTAGCATGGAATACCCAGGTCAGAATTCGTGTTTGTAGTAGATAGTAGTCTACCCTGCACCTTAGCCTGTCCAGTGGTCCAAGGTTGATTGGATGGATGGACTGGTTGCAAAATTATGGGGGGCTTCAGCCCATTTTAATAGGTAGTCTATTTGTAAGACCAAGGGAACCACTTTTCAAGAAACTGTTACACGTCGCATAAGCCAGTACTTTGAAGTTCTAACAGTATGATGTAATCCAATTTGCATTTTTCTATTTTTTTCACCTTCTTTCCTTGGTTTGGGGTTAATTCTTCAGTATTGTTTTTTATATATATTTATAAAAACTCATACTTAGGTTGCTAATTTCTAATTATGCTTATGGTGAACTTGGTTTGAATTTTGACTTCTTGATTATCATAGACATGATTTCATAGCTTGATTCAATTTTCTATTTTTTTCTCTCATTATGTGCCTTTTAAGTAAGAAGTAATATGATTTATTTTCTTTTAGTGAATGCAGGCACACTTAGTGCGGGCTGCTGAAGTGAAAAAGGCAATTGAGTGGATTATGTGTAGCGTTGACGGACACTATGCTGCTGATTCAGTTGCTGCTGCAATTGCAGTTGGTGCAGCAGCTGCTGAAACAGCTCATGAGAGTGATGGTCTAGGTGGTTCTCTTCTCCCCTTTTCTCCACAGAGAAGTACTTCCAAGTTTGCTTCATCTCAGCTGAAAGCAAATGATGCAGCAAGTCCCTCAAATATTTCAAGAAATTTTAGGTGAACTCTTGTCCCTTTGTTGTGATAGTTTTACAATATTATTTGAGTGATGTTAAGCTTTTAAGTGAGAGTAAAACTATATAAAAAAGCGATGTTGCACGAATCACTACACAACATAAATAATGGCTGGGCTTATAATTTTGTACAACGTTATGGTTATTTATTTTATGAGTTCTTTCATGATATTTTCCTGTGATCAGATCTGTTATAATTATAAGATCTGTTATAATTATAATTTATCTTTATGGAAATTTGTGGGTTGTTTCTATTTAAGGATCTGAGTTCAAGAGCTATGTTTCGTGCTATTTGTGTATAACAACTTTTCATAATAAAAGGTGCCATCTTCTTCATTTTAGTTATAGAGTAATATCTTGGCAAAGAAAAGATTTAAAAACTGTTATGAAATTCCATATAATGAAAACCAAAGAGATTTTAACAGGATTAGTTATGTTTTTCCTTCACCCTGATCTATTATGGAATAGTATAGTTGAGCATGAATTTATTTGGTATCCATCTCTTACAACTTGAACTGAACTGGGCATCAAGTAACTTTCCAGTTTAGAGTGCTGTAAAAAAAAGAATTATCAATAAACTTGAAGAAGGTTGGGAATGCCTCCATGTTTGGAGGTACTCTCCAAAGTGCTGATGATGATCAGAAGCTCTGTTGCAATGATGGGTTTTTCAAGTTGCCCTTGTTACTTAGCCACTGCCTGGCTGCCACTTCTCTTATAGGCTGGTATTTTGGCCACCTTCAAATCCCATCTAGCCATTTGATGTTAGAGCAGTGCCTGCTGAAATAAGACTGGCAACGAAGGGAATGTTGAACCTTCAGTTGGGTTTTCCAGTTTCCATCCCCAAATTATTGGTGTTGATTCATTTTTATTTTCATTAAAAATTTGTTGAATCTTTGTAGTTTTCTGAAAGTAACAATCTTTGACAGAGCCGATGTATTGAGAGAGAATGCAGAAGCTGTCTTTGCTGCTTGTGATGCTGCTCATGGAAGATGGGCAAAGCTCCTTGGTGTCCGTGCTCTTCTTCATCCAAAGTTGAGATTGGTGGAGTTTTTAAGCATATACAACATCACCCAAGATTTTATAACTGCCACTGAAAAGGTATTCAGCTATTTAGTTTTCTACATAATGAAAACAATTTGCTGTTCGTGTCTGTGATGCTGTTTGTATGCTAACATAAACAGATTGGTGGAAGGTTGGGTTATAGTATTCGTGGAACAATGCAATCACAGGCTAAAGCTTTTGTTGATTTCCAGCATGAAATGCGAGTTAGTTTCCTTTTCCAGCTTCCCCTTTATTTAGGTCTTTGTTTTTTGTGAGACCTTTGCAATTTGTTTTCAGGCTAACCTTTACCTTGATGGATGTAGATGACAAAAATTAGGGCAGTGCTTGATCAGGAGATGTGGGTGGAAGTAGATGTCCCTGATGAATTTCAGGCCATTGTTGCTTCATTGTTTTATTCTGAATCTGTGGGCCTAAATGATACTCAAGGTGATGCGACAACCAGATATGGTGAAGTGGGCACAGGCAATGATGGTTCACTTGTGATTGATGCTGAAGCACAAAATGCTGAACAAGAACTTGTGCAAATGAACTCTACAGATATATCTTTGGAAAATTCTGTGCAAAAGAAATCTACTCCCTCAACAGAGGCAACTGAAAGCAATAAAGTCATAGCTGCAACTTCATCAGCTCAGAGTAACAATCATAATGCGAAGGAGCGTGGAAAATCTACTTCCCAAACACTTTCTTGTGGAGGTGTTGGTTATCACATGGTAAACTGGTTAGTTTTCTTGTTTTACCTTTTTTTTTCAGTTTTTTGCATGTGGTTGCGAATTCCTCAACAAAATCTTCCTTATTTCCTCTAGAAATCCTTGCATCCCATACATAATTAATGCCATTAGTTATTGCCAGTGTGGCTTGGCATTCCATTACTTGATGACACTTTACCTTTCTCTTGTGTATTTGACTGATTATCATCTACAGATTTCCTTACCGTGTATTGTTATTTTCATTTTGCAAACTATTTTTATTTTTCAACCATCAAAAGAACTTTCTGAAGCGAACAATTTGCTGATGCCATTTGTGTATATTCTTTCTCAGTGGCTTAATATTGCTGAAGATGTTGTCAGAATACATGGATATGAATAATTTTTTGCCAACACTATCTTCAGAAGTTGTTCATCGTGTCGTGGAGATCTTAAAATTCTTCAATACAAGGACTTGCCAACTTATTCTTGGAGCTGGTGCCATGCAGGTAAAAGTCAGATTTGCATTCTACAATTTGTTGTATTTTAATAACCTAATGCTCAGAAAAAGGTCTACATTTTCTGGTTAATATCATTTTTTGCAAACATTTTCTGGTTAATATCATAAAGACAAACGAAGCTTTTTTTGTCTTGCATGCATTTATGATCTTTGTTCTGTCAGTTATCCCAGTTTGTAGACACAGGTAATAAATAAGGGAATATTAAAGATTTGAGTCAGAGAATTTCTCAATTCTGACACAAGGTACTTATTAGATCGAATGTACTTATTTGATATCTCATCCTTGATAGCTTTGAAGTGCTCCACTGATTCCCCAAACGCCACAGTCTTGCCTTGAGTGGTTTCTTTATCTATCTTTGTGCCTGCCAACAAACTGATATACCATGCACATTTTATTCTCTCACTCTTCCTGTTTGCATTATTTTATTTTATACTCTTTCATTTACAATCAATTTGAAGTGAGCTTAGTTGCTGATTTATCTACTAAGTGGGTTCAATGTCATGCTGCAGGTGTCGGGTCTGAAGTCTATTACCTCAAAGCACTTGGCCCTTGCTAGTCAAGTCATCGGTTTTGTACATGCCATTATTCCTGGTAGGTTGATAGACTGAGATGCTGGTACCTCAGCTAGTTAACAAGTGTTCTTGTTCCAAATTGTTATGTGCATGGACAGTCTTAAAGACAGCTTTTTTTCCACTCTTATTGCGAGCTCTTCATTCATTATCTGAAGTTTCTAAGTTTCTTTGTGCTTCCTGTCTGAGCAAAGAAATCAGGCGAGTTCTTTTCCTTAAAGTACCTGAAGCACGGAAAGTATTACTGTTGTCAGAGATTGATCGAGTAGCACAGGTAGGTGTCAGTTTAAGTTGCTTCTTCAGCAAATATTATGATGCGTTCAACTTCAATTGATTAGTTCTGTTGCTACTGATTGATGGTGTGCATGAGACAGAAACTTTTGCAATCTTCAAATTTGATAATGCATGCAATTTATGATGAGTTCAAGCATCATGGTTGTCATTGGGCCATGGTACATACCTTTGGTGAAAGGAACACATAGCTTCTTCATGACAATGAATTCATCTATTGACTTATAGTATTTCTATCCCCCCCCCCCCCCAGTTCAATATATATTTTTCTTCTTTTTTCTTTCCCAATCATATCAAGTTACTTCCACTGCACATAGCTCTTCATGTTCTTGGAGAGGGGCGGGTGATGGGGGTGAAGATCTCATGGAACTGCTCTTTCAATGCCTTTTTTTTGGGGGATTCTTGTAGTTTGGAACTTAGTTTTGTGGGTGGACGCACAGGTGTTTATGTTTAGTTTCATATATCACAGGGTTTTGTTTCTTAATTCAGGATTACAAGGTTCATCAAGAGGAGATACTTACAAAGCTGGTTCAGATAATGAGGGAAAGGTTGTTGCATCATCTACGTAGTCTGCCTCAGATTGTTGAGAGCTGGAATAGACCTGTAGATACTGATTCACAGCCTAGTCCTTTTGCTCTAACGCTTGTAAAGGTACTAATCGTAAATTAGAATGTTCCAACTTCGAAACTTCCTAATACACCAAAAGCTTGTGTGTCCTCATACTGTAGATTTTGGCAATTTGGAAATTCCAAATATACCTACTCTGATCACATAGTTGAGGAAGACTTAAGTGTGGGGAGACATGGCAGGTTGATATGCAGATGTCTTTTCACTGCATAGAGTTGTTTGGTGAATATTTACTGCATGCTAACAGTCCTCATTTTGATTCCTGATTGTGAATCCTCAACTAGTGTGGCTGCCTATATTGATATGGATAAGTGTTCCACCCCCGATGTTAACTTTGTCTTTGCTTGTTTAGTTAAGAACATAATCTAGAAAATTCCTGCTAAATAGCCTTATTTAAGAAATTTGAGCTCGAGTGCCTTTTATAATCAGCACAATATTAGAATTTGGGAGGTGCTTTTTTTCTCTTTACAGTTGTTCAATCAAACTTTTCCTAGGAGGGTTGGACTTAATTAGCTGTTCAATTTGTTGCAGGAGGTTACCTATCTTCAACGAATCTTATCTAGAACTTTACATGAAGCAGATATTCAAGCAATTTTCAGGTGAGTTTTAAATTTAACTTGGTGAATAATACTTGATTGCTACAATTTCAGCATATACTTTGGTGTCTATGCTGTTCCATGCTACAAAATGTAGAGTATTGACTTTCATTTCATGGTCGTGCAATGCATAGTCCAATGATGAAAAAAAGCCTGAGGTAAAATGTCTTGAAGTTGATATTGAGGCAGTTTTTGTTGCCTCTTCCTGTTTTTTGTTTTTTTTCTTAACAGATTATCTATTTAATAATCTTCTTGAACTGAAATTGGCTTCAATGTGTGGCCTGATTAAACAAAGAAAGTCATCTCTAGAATGGATGCATCTAGTTCTAACTTATTTTCTAAGAATGTTTTTGATGTTAAATGCTTCCACAGTATCCAGAGCATTATATCTTGATGAAAAATATATTCTCATGAAAACAAACCGAGCAAATCTCAAATCCCAAGAACTTTTTTTTCCCTTGGATTTTGAAGAAAATGCTTATTCTTGCATTGCTAATGATTTTTTCAGGCAAGTGGTTACAATCTTTCATAAAGAAATTTCAGAAGCATTTTCACGGATGGAGATCAGCAGTCAGCAAGCAAAGTTCAGGTACTGCCTTTTATTTACTCACATGTGCATCCAGTAGTATTCTGCGTATTAAATGGTGTCTTCTTCTGTGTGGAAAATCATTTTCCTGAGCTAAAGTTGTCTTTATTTGTGTTCCATATAACAGGCTTCATCGGGATATTACACTTATCCTTGGATGCATCAGATCATTACCTTCTGGTAACTTGAGTGAATCGGGTACCCCAAATTGGGGACAACTTGATGAATTTTTGGTTCAAAGATTCGGGTCTGAAGCTGGCTGAAAAATGTCATCATCAAGTGTCAAATTGGTTGCTCTTCTAGTGTGGCTGTAACATGATTTTTATGGAAGATATGGGATGGTAGAACCAGCTCTCAACTTATACAGTTGCCTTGTAGCATAAATTTGAGGTACTTCTCTGTTCTGAGTTGTCAAACTCTTTTATCTGCTTCTTGTATTCTTTTTTCATCCTTCAGGGGGGGTAAAGAATTCAAATTACTATGAACATAGAAAAACCATCAAGATACTGGATAGATGTACCATCCCCTTTTTGCAATGAATGATTTTCCCTACCAGATTCCGTGCATGGAAAAGTTTGCTGGTTTCTGATCATTGGAATTCATTTCAGGTGTTTTGATTGCTTTTAGGTAAATAGTTGACAGCATATGTATCAACATTGAAATGTTGCAGAAGGAAGTGTCTTTGAAGCAGAATTTTTGTAGGAGTTTGCAGATAATACAATTTTTTAATTGTTTGAAATAGTGAACAGCTGGTTCTAGCTATCGAGTTGTTCTTCCATGTGCCGTTTTCAGATGCACTCGATTGCTTAATCTTGAGATAATTGTATTCTAGTACCATAAACACGATTTCATTTTTCATTTTGTCTGTCTTCCATTCTTTCTTATCTTCATGTACTGGTTCATAAATTAGCCTGAAGATATCATCAACTACGTTTAATTTGCAAAAATTTTACAGGGTGGGTACATTGTCAATATGGTTTGTGTATGCCTTTTTTTTTTTTATATATAATTTTTTAAATCTTGGCTGCAAACAGCGATGGTGTTGTGCAAACAATGGCTTATTTTATTTCTGGCAATGGGGAGTAATGTGTGATCTAGTGCAAGTCTGTGTTCACTAAAATTCATTAAAGCTGGTTAGCTAAAGAAACGGTTTTAATTGAGATAGAATAGACCTTTTGTTTTGAAAATACATAAATTTACTTTAAAATTATTTTATAGATGAAATTATTTATATATTTCTGTCTCTCTAACCTAACATATTTTTGTCCTATTGTATCTGTTTTTCCTGTTCTATGATATTAACCAAATCTTGACTAAAAACACAAGAACATAGAAAAGCTGTTAAGATTTCTCCAAAATGAATTAAAATAGCAATAACAATCTTTTAGTTTTCAAACTGACCTTTAGTTTTCTCTAGTCCTAAGAATGTCACCTTTTCTATATTCCATTTTTTACTCAGAAGCAAATTCTCCATTTATGACATTTGAACCAGCAGCTACTTTATTCCCTGCAATTCCACCAGAAAAATTTCACGAAACTCTTATTCTCTCCTCCCTCCCAGCTCTGTGCTTCCCCCCATCATCTAGGCAAACTTGCCTTGTATTGTTTCCACTGCTGCTAAGAACCACCAAGAGATGTTTCCTTTGTGAACACGAACATTTATATGATCAGCAGGTTCAGAATCGATGCAAACTGAGTTGGTATAATTGAAAAGATCAAACCAGTTTCCTGTTGGGAAGCAGGCATCAACAGAAACTGCTCCTCATGTCAGGACAGGTGACACCATCACACCTTTACCGATTGGAAACCGTGAGTTGATTTTGTATGATTGGATGCCTCAAGGGAATGAAAAGAGAAGAGGCCACGCCATGGGGATCCTGTTAGTGTGTGCCTCGTACATTAAGGTGTAGAGTATGGAAGGAGCTGATATCGCAGGCTGATAACCTTCTTGGCCGCTGCAGCAACAGGCTCCCAGAGATCAAGCTGTCAGCGATTTGAACCTTTGTTTGAATGACATCTTGGAAAGGAGTAGAGGGCACCAAGTTTAAGGAAAATTTCAAACAAGAATTTTACCTGAATCCATCGTTGAGAGAAAGCCGCAAATGTCAGCACCAACTGTCACGACCCGAATCCTAGATCCATGACCGGCACATAGGCAAGGTTCCCCTCCAAGGTTCCATACCTATGCGAACCCAAACTTACACACAAACTTATCCTAACTCAATCAGAGTTCAACGCAGCATTAATAACAAAATCAACTTC
>Ga0307513_10003016_pt1 | contig 22971 bp, 27 predicted proteins | sample 15_EM_MG_FD_202174 | JGI IMG/M metagenome (GOLD analysis project Ga0307513, IMG submission 202174) | Populus trichocarpa ectomycorrhiza microbial communities from riparian zone in the Pacific Northwest, United States - 15_EM | ecosystem: Host-associated > Plants > Roots > Unclassified | place...
CATCAGCAAATCGGGGAAATTCCGATTTGACCATGTAGCACCTACGAGTTTGTCCCAGCCTTTTGATGACCTGACAACAGCTCGTAGCCATATGTAACCGGTTGATCACGATATAGAGACAATATATATCACATTCCACATTATTTACAGCTCACGGGGGCAGAAGCTGCTTATTTGAAGTTGGTATCTACCTTATAGCGAGGCGCCAAGCCTGTGATAAACTCGCGGTGTCGCTGCAAGATTTTAAGAATCTGATAGAGCTTTATGAGCCACATGTAACTGGTTGACCACAATATAGGGACAATATATGTCACATTCCGTGTTCACGAGGGCAGAAGCTGCTTATATGAAGTTGGTATCTACCTTATAGCGAGGCGCCAAGCCTGTGATAAACTCGCGGTGTCGCTGCAAGATTTTAGGAATCTGATAGAGCTTTATGAGCCACATGTAACTGGTTGACCACAATATAGGGACAATATATGTCACATTCCGTGTCCACGAGGGCAGAAGCTGCTTATATGAAGTTTGTACCTACCATATAGCGAGGCACCAAGCTTGTGATAAACTCGCGGCATCGCTGCAAGATTTTAGGAACCCGACGTAGCTTTATGAGCTTGCATGTCCAGGGCATATGAAACACAAAGGAGATCGATCAGCGGGTCATAGCTCACTATAATCTCACAAAATGATTGACTAGCCATATGGCTGGAATAAGTGACTGTAAACAAGCTGCCATTTTCAAACGGCTACTTTTGAGGGAACTGGGAAGTGGAATAATTATTTGTGTAGCTAAAACGAGCCATAACCGTTATCATCCGAGTCCTCAGGATCGACGAAAGCCCTCTCATCTGCGTCCTCCTCAGAACCCTCTGAATCATCATCTGAACGATCATCACTCTCCTCATCACTGTCCGACTCCGATACCCGTTCACTGTCACTATTTTCCACCTCAAAGTTCATGATGATATCTTCCAATTCACCTGGGTCAGAGGCATTCAAGTTGTCGATGCCATCGTCGTCAACCTCCACTTCCTCCTCGACTTCCTCTGCATCAGGTTGTTCGGAATTGACTTGACATGGACTGTTGCCGAGGTGCCCGATTCCGCCGCCAAAGTAGCGCATGATCATATCACGGTCAACAAAACTGAGAACCGTAGGAAGTCAGTGAAAGCGCGAGATGAGTATACAACCCTCAAACGAAACTACTCACATGTTTACATAAAAGTTTACCCAATCGTTCTCATCACCGGGATTGAAGCATCGAGAGACACTTCGAGGGACGGGAAGAAGGTCGACAGTGCGCCCTTCATGAAACGCGGGGATCAAGTGGCATCCACGGACGACATTCGCAGGATCCACAAAGCTGAACGCGAATTCGTCCGTGGATTCGACAAATCCGACTTTAGGCAGACGAGCCCCGCGAGAACCCGAAATATATTGGGGCTCCTTGCCGAACCAGCGCACCCAAAGAAATTCCATCCGCCTCGCACTTCGAGCACCAGGGATGTCCGTTCGTTCCGCCCAGACGTTTGCGTGATAAATACCAATGACCCTTGCGTACCAATAAGGCTCGGCCCCTTCATCTGTCTCTGGAGATCTGAGCATAATGTCGGGGTGCGTTCGAGGGTTGATCGTGTCAGATTCCCGCTGCAGATCATAGGTGGTGTAGAAGAGGCGGCAAGTTTGAACCGAGTAAATTTTCTCCCCCACGAACCGAAGTGAGCTGCGGTCCTCGTCTGAATAGTCTTCATGCATGTCACCGTCAAATTCGCGCCCCTTCAAACGCCCCAATAAATGGTCTTGTAGCTTGGGTAGGAACCGCTAAAGCACAACATGTGAGTACATAAAAAGAAATCGAAGATTTCAAACATACATCGTAGGCAGGGTCACCTCTATTTTTCCGAACCGTAGTGAATATATCAATAGGTCGGTTCTTCGAAGCTGAGATGTGATAGCGAAGTTCGGAATCTCCGGTGGTCTCTGAATGCCTATCCTGATCAAACGGTCTGGATTTCGTCGCACGCTCACGGAGATGCTTTCGTTCAAGAGCCAGACGAGCCCGTTCATGCCTCCGATAGCGCTTCGCAATTTGCCATTCAGCATTGCGCTTGTTCGTAGATCCGTAGAGTCGTTTAACTAGTCTGTGCGCAAGTTCTCCCTATGACGATGGCATCAGTAAACAAGCCACGAGATCATATGAATTACCCACCAGTTGCGTCGAAAATCCATCTGTCCCACCAAAAAATCGGATGGAACGGACATAATCTGCGAGTGCATGCCATTTGTAGGTAAAGAGATTGAGAGTCTTCGGCTTTCGGCTCGTACTCGTGGGATTGCTGGTTCGTTCGGTTTCTTTCCCTTTTGAACGTCTCTTCCGTGCCTGGGTTTCTCGCGGGAGTTCAAAGGTTGCGAATGCTGACTTTGTAACGTCTCTAAATTTGCGCACGACTCGCCCTAACCTTGTCGTGAGCCCCTCAAGGTGGTTGAGGGTACTCTCGGTATGCAGCCTTAGTTTGGCAAATGCATGCCATTCTGCAGCGCAGTACAGTAGTGTTCGGACCAATGTATTATGGGGTTCCGGAAGAAGTCCTTCGAAGGCAGGAATACTGCACTGAAGGTGGCATTATGAGCACAATTATTCGCTCCCTGGAATAGCCAAATCATGTCGCTCACCTGTAACAAATCCTCAAAGTCACGGGCTGCGAGTTTCTTCATCTCCGACGCATTACTGGCAAAGCGACGAATAGTGCCGGAGCCAAAGGTGGGCATATCACGAAAGCTGGAAGATTGACAAATTAGAACGCGACGGGAGTCAGGATAAGGTCTCACCGTCTATTCAGTTCAGCTACCAAGCTGCCATCCGGAGCGGCGGCATACAAAACACGTATCAGGTGTGTAAACAATGCCTTCCAGACACCTAGCTCAAACTCATGGAGTAGATCCGGGACAAGCATGCGTGGGATGTCAAAGTCCTCGCCTAGACGGTCCACGAATGCGTTCTAAAATCCGCAACCCGAATGATCACTAAAGGTTTACATGACAAGGGAGAAAAAAGGACTTACAAGCGTTGGAACTGAGGATGTCTGTTTAAGGAGCCGATCGATTATTGTACCACCAATAGCGAAGGCATTTTTGTAAATTGCGTCTCGGGCCGCGCAAACGTAGTCGAGTAGGTATTTACGAACATTCTTCTCACGGAATTGACTATCCCGTTTCGCACCTGTCTGGTCCATCTTGGATTTTGGAGTAAGGCATCTCGGACAAGGACAAATGCCCTTATCTCGTATCGTTGCGAGTAAAACTCTGGTTATGAAAATAAGCATATAAAAGACAGACCAGCACAAGACGCTCACTTCTCTGGATAATCGGCAGAGTACGTGAAGATGCGTGGATATACACGACGCTCAATACCGTCAGCGCATCGTATCACCATCCCATATTTGTATGCATGAATGAACTCGTCATCGAGTAAAAATTTCCAGACAGCATGTATGAGCTCGCGGCGACAGTGAGTTATTATATCCTTCTTTTGCGTTCCCCATTTCTTATGAAATTTGGCTGCGAAGTCTTGGAAAGAATCCGGAAGAGAAGGGATATATGCGATATGCTGGCAAGCACCCGAGTTTGGTAGAGAGCGAAAGTATTTTGAGAGATTTCCGAGGAGCATGTAGATGGGCCAGAGTTTGGCTGTTCCAAAGTTTGCCAACTGGGTGGCGTCTGACCAAAGCATGATGACTGCCACTGCCTTTTCACGCTTGCAGCCTGGATCATCAGGTGGCAATGGTGCACGCTGAATTTGGTCGTTCTCCTCAATGAAGGCGTCGGAGTCATAGACCTCGCAAAACACGCGTTCTTCTTCACCACTCGGAGTCTTGCGAAATAATTTGAAGGGAGATAGGTGAAATTTTGATGCCAGAGGCGATGAAAACATGGCTCGGATGACAGCAGGTATTTTGCGATAATGCAGTCCAGGGATAGAGAATTTGGCAGGGGGTACATCTTTTGTGCCTGACGGAACATCGATTTCAACAGTTGCCGTATGAAATGAATCCAAAAATGGAGAATTCTCGTTTGCAGTGTCGGTTCGACGATTTTCCCGTGCTGCCCTAAATCCTCGGAGATCTTCAAGCTTGAAATTTGGATCGAGAAGGACCTCGTCGACAAGACGGTTGACTTCACTGTCCGATTTCGTTGAAGGGCCAGAGTCCTTCCAGTTCATCAACAACTCGACTGATTGATTGCGATGAACAGGTGGTGGTGTTGGTGGGGATATGGGAGATGCATCCATTTGCTCGTGGCTGGCGAGGTCTTCAGGTGGAACGAAGGAGTCGGGATCAAATGATGGTCGATAAAGATATTCACGGATGAGATTAAATGAATTTGCGGCCGTCCGTAGTCGATTGCGCACAATGAGAACGACGCGTGGTAATAGTGAAGTTGGAGGAGGAGGTTCTTCGTCGAGAGGTTGCAAAGGTTCAGGATTGATATCAATGTACCGAGCAGGTAGTTTATAATTCCGCACCGGCCGACCTGCCTGTGTAAGTCGAGGAGGGAGCGGTAGAAGTGGAGGCAGCAGAGATGGCTCTTCAATAGGTTGGGGCAATGGAATAGAGGGAGGCTTGGAGCGACCTTCTGGATCAACTACCATGACATCAGGGTCAGGATTTGGAGAATCAACAGGGCCGTCCATTGATTGAACATCCTCGTTACCAGCAACACGCTCTGTCTGTGGTATATTCTTTAAATGACTATGGCACCAGAGAGAAACAACAGAGACATACCAAGCGTGCTTTTCGGTCAGAGAGTTTGGATTTCTTCTTCTTTACTAGAGCAGCAGCAGATCTACGGTGTCCGGCGGCCTCACCTTGGTGCCTAAGATGACCCTCACATTTGTTTTGATGATTTCGGAGGCCGCCAAGTGACGACGCAGTGAATTTTTCCGGTCCTAGGCAATGCTTGCATGGAAACATAAAATATACCCAGAGTAGTAATGCAGGCAACAACAAGCAGAAAAGCGAGGCTATTTGCAGTTTAAGTCGACTTCGAGGCAGTCTTGCCATGGGAGAAGAAAGTGAAATAAGGTTTCTGCTATCTGCAAAACGCTAAGATCATTGTTAAATGTTCATATGTGCACATTGATTCACCTTTTGGGTAAATCCGCAGTAAATGTGATGAATTTGCAGAGTACAAAACTGTTGCTGCAACGTTCCAAGGTGATGTAGGGCTGATTGAAAACAAAAAATGAAAGTGAGTCACTTGGTGATGCGGGCCGCTGCTTCGCACGGCAAAACGATTACAAATAATACTTAGCTAATATTATAGCAGACCAATAAAATGAACATTATTTTTTTGCGTTGAAAAAGAGTCATACACTCACTAGGGCCTTGTACTCTATTTCCAGAGCCCGTATCTTTTTTTGGACCAGTAACGTTGCCGGGGATAGGTATCTCAAGGTCTGTTATAGCTTTCTTCGCCGCCAGTAAAAATTCCTTCAGGTCGTCCATATCTATCCATTTCTGTTGTACATTAATTAATGACTAACCAACAATGAGTACGAACGTCAATATACCTTTGTCCGTGAGGCAGCAAGAGTTGGGAGACTGATCCAAAAAAATAGAGCAATTTATCTACGAAGACCTCACAAGAGCCCTACATTCCAGTTCCAAGTCCATTTTACACCCTCCCTCTTTGAATTGCCCACCATTATCAAAACAAACACTATCGTCGGGTGCATAAACGTGGAGCGAGACGTAGGCATGGCCGTTCGCGCGGAATCCCCGAATCAGGAAGTGCTTTTTCTCGTCGCCGTCGCTTGTGTGCTGCGCACCCCTACACCAAGATGAAAACGCCGAAAGAAAAGTGAGGGATCAACTCACATAACTACCCAAGCTTCTATCTTGTGTTCGCCCAAGGAGACGTGTTGCTTGAGTGCCCCAACGACGCAAGCGAGCGCGAACCCTCGATCAACACCGCCTCTATTCCTGGACAGAACCAGGATGCGTGGTGTGGATGCTGGGAAGTTCTTTAAAGCAAAGAACGTAGCTGAAAGTCGATAAACGACCGACCTTCCATTGCACGATCGCTCTCTAAAGAATGGATTAGATGTACGTAGAAAAACGAACGTGGGCGCTTACCGTTTGTGTCGTTGCTGGAAGGCATATTGGTCGCTGACTGATGATGAATAATTTGAAGCAGTCGTCGGGTCCACCACACGCGTAGGGTCGTTCTCGCGGCAATGTTTGATGAGCGTAGCCCGTGATGGCGGCGTCGCTGAGTAAGTTCACGACCCCGGCCCCGACTTTCTCGCAATATTTTCATAGTTTTTCCTTCTTTATTTTTCTAGAATTACGTCGCTATCACCTCTTACCAGCTCCTTTCACCCAGATACGTGCCCCACTGCCATGACGTTGACTCCATTCCCATAAATACACCGCTACACGGTCCATCTCCACTTTTGAACAGAGTGCTTGCGGATCTATGGCGTCCAGGCGATGAGTAAAGGTGAGTCTCTTTCCAACCAACCAGACAAGAAGTACTCACCATTATCTAGTTCGCTACGGACAGTGGGTGATTGACGATGAGGAGCGTTGGGGCTTGTCGAGGGTCAACGAGGAACGGTGAGTTCCTAGACGCGAGCTGACAATCAGTATTCAACGCGTCTCTAGCGCGACACCCACAGGGGCTGACCAGGAGTTGACGAGCTTGAGGAGGAGACAATTTGAGGGGAAAGGGGAAGCGGGGATGGGAACCAACGCTCGAGAATTTGGTATGACACACGGCGACAACTCGTGTCCAACTCGCGTTGCCATTGACATGACGGTGACCCTGCGGGGTTGTGTTATGCCTATCATCCCTGGATTTTCTGGTCGTAAAGTTCAAACAAAATGCATGCCTGAAACCTAATAATAAATTCGTACCACTTCCAGGGGATCCGAGCCCGCTTCGAAGAGAAATTGAGGAACTTGTGTGGTCTTCCCGCTACCTGTCTCACCACATATGTTGACGACAGGGTTCAACATAATGGCCTCCATAATTGGTTGTTCTTCAGTGACAATTGGAAGAAGGACCCGAGCTTCTTCAATTCAACCTCTGGAGGACGCTTTACATCGACCATTTTGATAAAAGATTTCGGAACTTCAATCAAGTGTCTGTTTTGCGAATGTCGTGGAGGGTATTTCGAGACTTTCTCCTAATGGACCATTGTCCTTCGAGTTTTCTTTCCTTCCTTGGAGGCTCGGCGACGGACCCCGCTACCTCGTTAGCATTGTTTCGAGAGAGTTCGTAACCTTTGGCTATCCCCAGCTGTTTGACCGCCCACTCCTTGAAACTTTCTTTTTCACAGGCATAAATTCTGGTTCGCCCGTCGACTTTATGTCGCCTTCAGACTCCGATTCTGATTCCTTTCCCATCTCGTCGTTGCTTGGAACGTTTTCAGACTCGGAACTATCAAACGAGCTATCTGATTCCGAATCGGCTGAGGGTGGGAAATTTTTACCCCAACCCCGTTGGATTGACTGCAAAAAAGACTCTTTAATCCGCTGGAAAGCGAGATTTGAAAGACAAGAGCCCGACGAACGTGTTTGCCTCCGAAATTGGTCGAATTTTCGGAGCGATTACACCCCCGTTCGCATTTCTTTGCAGTGCACTACCCACCGAAGATGCGGTCTGAGATTTTGGAACCAGACTTGGAGAGCCCTCGACCACCCCAACTTCAGGCGTACGATACTCTCCCTTTGTATCGCTTTGGAATTCCCTATCTTCCTGGAGTTGTCCAGATGAGAATTCGTCTGCCAATTTTCTATCACCTTCTGCATCCTGTACAGCAGAAACATCTTGATGCCGTTTACGTTTCCCACTCTGACCCAGCAGAGACTTCTTCACAAAGATGTCTTCGTCCTTCTTGGGATGTCGAAGCTTTTCCGGCACCGAGGGTAGACGAGGACTGGAGAACAGATGTAGATAGAGAGGCCTGGGTTTGACTTGCAATTGAAGAGGTTAGGTAAATGTTAAACGATGGAAAGCCAACATACGCTAATTTGTCGAAAATCACGAGTCGTTCCTCCTTCTTTCCTAAGGATGTACGGAACTAACGCTCGAGAATTTGACGAAGGTTTCCCTGTTTGAGCATAGAGGTATCACCCTCGGTACAGATTGGTCTTTGGAGTCTTTGAATAGAGGGCTCACAAATGCAATATTAGTGACAGACCTTGGGCGGCGAACGCATCATTCAAACCGCGAGCAGGATTCGATATATTCGAAGGTAACCTGTCGAGCACTGCACCAATGATCGTGAAATTTTTGGGTATTCCCTCGTGCTATATGAACGAAAAGTTACCAAATGTGAGATCCTTATAACGAGCTGCTTACATAGAACTTCATGCTTGCCACCATATGCATCGAAACCGACAATTTCATGCTCAGCGGTGATTTTCGGAAGATGTTCGAAGATGTCCAGAAGGCTTCTCATCCTAGTACACAACGTCAGCACTTCGGCCACTATATTGTTATGTGTAGAAACCAGTCGCCTCCGCCGGCCTTGTTTTCGTAGATGCCTTTTCGTAAGCTCCAATTCTTCTGGACTCATATCGATACAGAGGGCTCGAAACAGGACCAGTAATGTCGTCCGGAAGGCGCGTTTCAAGATCAGCTCCTTTTGCAGACAGTAAGAATTTCCCGCAGGTCCATCATATCTATCCATTTTTGTTGGTCAATGATCAGCGGCGGACTAATGACGGTTGCGAGCATGAACGAACCCTTTTCCCTGCGAAAGTCGGCAGTATTGAATTCTTTGGAACTGTGAACGACAGTTGTGAAGGGATGTCAGGATCGTAAAGTGACAAGACGTCCAACAGGCGATAACCACTCAAAAAAACATATGGTCCCTGGTCGCCTCGACGGTGTCGTTTCCTCCACTGCATGAAACGACGAAAGCGCACGAACACAGACCCAAGGTCGGAAGCTGTCAGCACATGCGTCGTGGTCTTCGGGATTTCCCTCAGCATTTGGTATCGGGATCGTGCAGGAAGGGCATCTGACACTGAGGTTTAGTTTTTGACCATGCAAATAGTCAAGCGATATGGTACCTATGAAGTTTGTCTCGCGTCCATTTGTTTTTCTTACCTTTATTATACGCTACTACTACGATTATACGCTACTATTACAATGAAAGCAAACTAATCGCAACGTTATTATAACGAGCAAACTACACTATGATGGGAGGAAAGACGACCAATGACGCGCACGTGGCAGCGTTTAAAACCCTGGACTTGATTTAGGGCCAGCCTTTTTGCTCACGTGATGACGGGAGCGAGCCTCATCATGATCATGATCCCTGAGCTCCCGTCATCACGTGAGAAAAAAGGCCAGCCCTAATTGATGGCTGAGATTATAAGGCGCGTCGATCAGCACCTATTTGTTTTTCTTTCTCCATCATCGCATGTTGACACGTATATAGTAGGTTAGTTAGTTACAGTAGAAAATCAACTAGGAAGTAGATATCAATTAGGAAGTAGAAAATCAACTAGGAAGTAAAATCGCGAGTGATAAACCGAAACGAAGGCGGTCGTAATGTCCCAGAAAATGCGTGGACGACGAGGCAGATCACCGCGAGAGCGACACAACACATGAAGGTGAGATTTTAATGAAACAGCATATCACGCCGGGTACCTATTTCCAAGTAGTAGACGACGAAGAAATAGAACAAGACGACGAGGAGCCGACAACGAACGAACCTTGGAACAACTCAGCCGTTAGAGGAGGACGGGATCGGAACGACCATGGAGAATTGGATGCAGAGTTGGTACGTTCCTCGAGATTTTATCGCATTCATCATCTAACAGGTAGTTTTCAAAACGCTCAACAGGGCCCGGCGTCTCAGTAACCCTGATTTGCTGGCGGATGGATCGTGGACGTTCAAGACCTTATGCTCACCGTCATCAGGCGTATCGAGGTAATTTTGATTCTTTCCAACATTTACGTCGTTAACTTAAGTTTTCTAGATATCAGAGAAGCGATTGCAACATTCGCCTACACTCGGAACATGTAGTATTGCACTCGATGTCAGGTCGCGAGGAGACGACCCTAGCAAAATTTATCACTGGAAGCGAGTCATCTTTGTTGGCAGAAACCGTACCAATTTCGAAGGATATGCGTGGGCAACTAGTGGAAAAGATTTATCTCGATGGCCTGACTCTGTCGTAAGTGATTTATCAAGAAATGTATGAATAACACTCACTGCCATGAGGTCCAGGGACGATCTCGTTACAGCTCGCAAAATGGAGACGCTTTGGCCCTCGCTTTGGTCAAATAATGACGTCGCTAAATGGACTCTCCATCTTACCCAAGGACACTTCGGTCAAATAGCGACGTCATCTTGGGTTGCAAAATGGAGTCGCTTTGGTCGAATGACCTCCCCAAGGACACATTGGTCAAACAGTATAAGGTCTAGGCACGACTAGTTCCGACTCGTAAAATGGAGATGGTCGAATAATGACGTCGCTAAATGGACTCTCCGTCCTATCCATAGACGCTTCGGTCAAAGAGCGACGTCATAACTTGAAAAATGGAGACACCTGGTCGGGACTCGCAAAATGAAGGCGCTTTGGACAGGTCGCTAACTGGACTTTCTGTCCCTAATCAGAGCCTTCGGTTCGCTCCTCGCAGCACTGACCCAACAATCACTTCATAGTGTCTATTTGATCACTGTTTTCGTATATTATAACATGCACCAGGTAGTGGACCTTCGACCCTAATACTTATTCAGGGTGGAGCATGCATCAGCAGGTCAAATAATGGTGTCGCCAGATCGGAATTCGCAATATGGAGACGCTTTGTGGAGCGGCGAGAATATATGAACGTCCGTTCCCCCTTACATCCAGTTTTCAAACCACATACTCCTGTCGATACATTTTAGCCAAAGTATGAATTCTCGCGTTATATCAATTTTTAGCTGCTAACATTTGGACCTTAGCATTATTATGAGTGATCCCATAGGACCCGATGATGTTGCTCTCAATATCAAAGGTCGTTCTGCTGAACTCCCCACTATTTACAAAGCAAAAATACATCCTCAGAGGAGTGGGGGGAACGTGTTTTACTTCATCCAGGACGTTTCGCCTGCGGGAATGCAACGGGCTTACGAGATCGAGGAGAGGATGAAAATCCCACATGGGCCGCCACAACTTGCCCGCATGTCTGGCGAGTATTTATTTGATGCTAAACCATTATGAAACTAAATCGACCGCAGGTTTCTTCGAGATAAAGAATGATGAAATCATTTTCGTCCGCGCCTCAATTGCACCCTCGAGTGGTGAGAAAGATGTTGCAGTGCTTTGGAAGACCGGCAGGTGTGGTCAATCCTCGATAGTCTTGCACCAAACATTCATTTCTGAACCACGCAGCGATCTATGCACGGCCGATATGAAACAGGCCATCACCGAGTGTAGGGACCGATGCATCGGGCCGCCTGATGAGGTCAGTCGCAGCATGCCGCAGAATTCAAGAGCCGGCTACACTGGCGGCATCGCGTTTGAAAGAAACAACCTTGCGAAGCCGGTGAAAAAGGGCACGCGCTGCTACACAATTGGAAATTCTGCGGAGGGACCTACACTTCTCATGGCACCCAACAAAGGTGCCAAAGTTATGGCAAGCGAGGATGATGAATCCCTGGAAATGAGGAGGAGCCTTGAATTGGTATGTCTATTTCGACTATTAGAGCAAGTAAACAGCTGACGACGCTACACAGACGACTACTGCGCTGGCCGCGAAGGCCATGGAATGTGGTCCGCCCGTGGCGCTGCGGAATATCAGAGAGAATGCCTCTCTAATCAACGCGCCTACTCTAGGGGTCTCGGAGAACTATGCACAGACCGCCACCCAGGTCAACTTCGCCCCTGCTCAGCGAGCTGGATCAGGTATGTATTTGTTTTATTTTTATTTTTTGGCGCTGACGACTTGTAACAGGGGGTACGCTGGGGGATGCTATGGGAGAATTCGGAGGAGAGCATCGTGATCAAGGCGACAGCGCAGGGCACTACACGACCATGATATCACTGTCAAGACTCCCCGATGACTACGACCCCGGTCGATTTTTTATCCTCTACCCGGGTATTTACGTTACGCTCGACAATTTCGCCACAGTCAGTTTCTGTGGTTTACGACTTCACGGTGGCACTGCACCTTACGCGCCTGAAGGAGCCGATGAAGCTGAATTTGAATCGGCCGTCAGGTTCGCGAAAATCAGTTACCCTCCAAGGTGGGAAACGAATGAAAACTAATGCGTAGTTGGCTGCCAGGTTCGCCGTCATCAACTATCCTCCTAGACGGCAGACGAATGGGAACCAACGCTACGTATTGGGGTCCATGCCCCTGAAAGAGATGTTCACGATTCCACCTGAAATGACTTTCTCCTCGTAAGTATCACAATCAACCAGCAGATACACGTTCAACATGTAAATACGCCATATAAAGCAGTTGTTGACTCCGTTTGTTATAGTCCCTTGACGCAAGATCCAGATAGATGTAACCATGCCGTTTACACTCATGACGGTGGTTCCATATCCGACCAACGAGGGCACGTCAATTTCGTCGTGCGCGCATTGTACTGCATGGTCCTGTTTTTTATAGCGCAGCTGCCATTGTCGTACGCCGTACGCGTCGACCTCGACCGCTTCTTTTCGGCCTTCTCCATGGTTGTCGGCCAAAATCGAGTCCAGGTGGAGCCATGGATATATGGACCCGGTCATCGAAGGAAAGACGCAAAGCATTCCAATTCTGATCGAGAGGTTATCGACAACCCCCAATACGTCGACCAAGAAGGGATCAGAAAAGCCATCAACAAACGCTGGGTCGCATATGAATCGTACACTGCGGGCCACATACCTTGGGCGGTATGCACAGACAAATATCCTGCATTGACTGGAGTATCTGAGGGGGAAGGAAACGTTACCATAGGTACGGTTATCGGTTTTCTTCAGCATAGTTGCGAAAGATGTAATGGTCTCTACAGCAAACAGATCTATAAGAGATGTGGCGATGGAGATTACCCCCGTCAACACATGGAACGGTGAGGTGTTCATTCATGGTCTCAGTCGGAACCTCTGCTGAACAAAATTTTATACAGGGGGAAAGAAGAAGAATTCGGCTCCCAAGAAAAAGCCAAAAAACTCCAAGGGCTCACATTCCGATTGCAGTGAAAATAGACCGAATTTGAACCCCAAGAAGCCAAAGAACTCTGAGGAACAACCTGCTGGCGATGGAGAAGGACCCCGCAAGAAACGTCGTCGTATCGAAAATACAGGTATTGACGTTCATCTTACCGGTATATAAATTATGTTTATTCTTACATACACGTCGTTGATGACAAAACATGATCAAGGAGGTCTTCAAATACAGGACGCCGAATGTGCCGCAATGATTTCGAGAGATCATGCACTATTCAAGGACAAGTTTTCTGCCGAAGAAGATCCCACATCCGGTGAAGAGGAGATCGAGGAGGGGGAAAAACAAGATCATAATCAGGGTGAGACGCTGGCCTGGCCTGAGCGGCGGACGACTAACACGTAATTGTAGGGTCTATATTCCCAAAGGCTGTAACCCTCAGGACCATAACGAAGGAACTTCACGAAGTCGAGGATGCGATCATTCATCTCCTGTCCAGTGAAGACGATCTCGAATCAAGAGAAGCGAGCAGCATCGTCAACGAGATGGCACTGCAGGCCCTGGATGATCCCCGATCAGCTACTGTCCTTCCCCTGATCGCGCGAGGATGGCAGGGTATGCGCTCGATGACATCCGCCATACTCACAAGGACTTTGACGTCTCGAGCTCAAAGAGCAAGCATCATGTATATGGATTACACCGCATGGCGATGGCTGGAAGTGTATATCGCGAGGGCCTGCACGGACATACTCGCTGCAGACCCCCTGATCGGGCACGATTGGCTTACCACGCTTGTCCTGGACGTTAAATCCTATCTCTATTTTCGGTCAAAGGATCCTCGAGTATTCAAGTCGACTACATACTCCCCAGAACTGACGACCGCTACATATACGCTTGCTCCTAGGGCCAGGCTCCCTGTCGAAAGCAAAAAACACGATGACGTTATAATCGCCTCCGTGACATTGATTCTTCAACATTGGCTTCAGTATCCTACAGATCCCGTCGCCAAGCAGCGGGCCTGCTTCATCCACGCTGTAGCGACAGAGTATGGCTTAAACGCTTTATACCTCGATGGTGTGTGGGAAGCATACAGAGCCCTGAACGGTCGCGCAAAGTACGTAGGACCGTGGAGAGTTTCAACATCCTTCAAGAGCCTGCGTCGGGACGAACAATACACTGAGGTGCATCCGCTTTCGGACCCAAATTCACTCGAGCGCACAACATTGCAAGATCTCGCAGATCTCTTAATCGGACTAGGAAACAGATCACACTCGATAGACCACGCGACCGATACCTCAAATGGCGACCAATCCGTTCTGTTCATTGAACGTCTCTCGCCGCAATTGAATAGACTAGCTTGCAAGGAGATGCAGACCTTCCTTTCCTTCGTAAACGATGTTATCGACCATCAGCTTGGACGCAACGTCCAACCAGCAAATCCTTCACTGATCCAGATCATACGGGATAACCCAGATAAATACAATCCATTTCGCGAACTGGCGCCGTCAAGGTCGCGCCTGAAGAGCCCCGGTGGTCCGTATTCCGAAGAGCACGTGAGGACGACGACGGGCATATTCAGCACGATCGTATGGCGAGCGATTACATTTGGGACGCAGTTCGCGATGGAAGGACCCACGGTGTTTACCTCATACAAAGATTTTGATCAGAAACGGAAGGCAATGGGCGAGAAGGGCAAAACGTATTTCTGTGATATGTCCGCGTACGGCTCATGCAACCCCAAGAGATGCGTAGAAAATGCGAAGACATACTGGAAGTCTCTTCGAGACGGAAAATGGGAAGCTTTTGTCGGAACGAGCAAAATCGGCTTCATGGACTGCTACAATTTCTTCTTGTGCCCCAAAGGCCCCAATTTATTCCCGCAGTTAGGACCTCTTTCGGCATACCTTCTGACGGCCGACCTTTCATATTCTGGTGTTGCGGAACCTCCCACCTTGGAAGAAATTTGCGACACGATCCGCGACCTGAACAAGGGCGCAGCCAGCGCGTTACGCAAGATGCGGTTAATACCGCCGACCGACGGCAACAGTCCAGCGACTAGCAAAGCTTATCGACAGGCATTTAAGCGCGTCCATGCGATGGTGCTCAGCCTCATCCCCAAGGAAGAGCATGCTACACTATTCGTCGACTACATTCTGATCGAGCATATGTTGTGTAAGTTCAGTCGGTCCTACCGCAGGCTAGAAACCGCCAAGTGAAAGAGGGATCAAGTACAGGTGATAAGCGGTTCGCATACCTCCTTAATACAGTTACCCTAAAAAGGCAGTTTGGATAATAATCTCGGTTTTAGGTACATAGATGGTTGAATTTCAAATGGATCGGTTCCAATCGCTCTCTCCTCCCGAGGGTTTTCAAAGCATCATGACGACGGGAGCTTTGGCTCAACGTATGTGTTCGAAAATACAAGTTATATTCAAACGCGTAGATCAGTAAATACTTGAGTATTTTATTCAGTATTTTTTTGAGTTTATGCAACTACCTACTTACTCCATTACAGGCAAATTACATAATTGTGGTCGCCTTATCAATCACGTTCGTGCCGCGTCTGCCGTATCAAAATAGCCAGCCCTAATTGATGGCTGAGATTATAACGCGATCACGCAGTGGGGCGTTTTCTCTTTTCCCATCACCATAAGCGTAGGCCCATAGATACAAATCGAATTGAACCAAAGATAGAACGCAAGCGGAACGTATTGCAATTAACAAAAACATAAGAAACCCGTACGAAAACGGACTACAATGTCTCAAAGAATGCACAAACGACGAAAGTACACGCACAATGTCTTCGTAGATGACGAGGCAGGCCACGGTGACAGTGAACCAGAAACCGAGAAAGGTGAGATTTTTTCAACTGGCATTTCATACACTCAAGGTACCGTTGTAATGGAGAGTAGATTATGAAGAATTAGAACCCGATATTGACGATGATACTACGACACATACTATACATCGTAACAACGCTCAGATGACCGATGAAGACAACGAGGAGCGCTGGTCTTCGTTCTTACGGAGGGCAGAAGAAAGAGGGAGAAATTCAAGTTTCACCTACGACGATGAGCAGTCAACACACTTAGTGGGATGTGAACGGCTATGGGAAATCGGATGCAGGGTATGTACGATCTGCTGTTCGTACCTGCCTCTATTCAGTGATCAACACAGGTCGGACGCGAAGAGGAAGTTGTTTTCAAAGCACTGAACAGGGCTACGCATCCCGATAACCCAGACCGGCTGGCGAAGTCTGTCATTGGCCGATGTAGCATTCCTGGTAGGGTGTTTGTGGAGGTCAATAGTGAATCGGATGCGCGAACCTTTGCGTTGTCCATCGTTGAGCTCAATCCAAACGCAATCAGACTTGTACCAGCAGAGGAACTGCTGTCAGTATTGTACATCAAGAATCCCTTCTCTTTCGACGGCAGGAATTGGGCTAAACTCACTGGAAGAGGAACCGGATGGAGCGTATACAGAGGCGATATAGGGATGGTCGTTACGCAAAATGGTGTAAAAACCGTGGTCGTTATCCCTCGAATCAAAACCTCAGAATCGATCGACATGCCCAGGCCCCAACCGTCCCTATTTCCAGCGCAGGTTCTCATAAACCTTTTTGGCGATGGCTGCATCAGCTCTAGTTCATCCGATGGATCATTTACTTTTAAAGGAAAACGATTCACCAAGGAAGGTTTCTTACGACATAAACTATCTGAAGTCGACGTGTATAGGCCAGCGGACGATCTTCCAACAGAATTCGAGCTGGAAATATTCAAGGAATGCTCAATGATGGACGACAAAGTATTGAACGACACAGTATCTCGCCTGGCAAGAATAAAAATCGTGTTGCACGATCGCGTCGTCGTTGTAGAGGGAGATTTCAAAGGGCTTGTTGGAACAGTTGTAGAAAGGGGAGATAACGAGGTCGCAGTGGATGTAGAAACCCAGGATCAAATAGAACGGGTGAATTTATCAGCCGTCAGAGTGGCCTTTAGGTTGGGAGATCAAGTTCAGATCAAACAAGGTCCACACAGCGGTAGAATCGGATGGATCGTAGATGTCCAGGACCTAACGGTGACCGTTATCAATGTAGAACTAAGTCTCGAGGTAATCATGAATTCCTGCAACGTTCATTTTGTTGATAAAGATTTTACAGGCATCCATCAAGAAGAGCGACATTGGATTTTATAACAGTCCATTCTTAACCACTCTCCGAAAGCGTACCGTTTCACGCGACGACAAGTTACACGATGACCCCAACAAGATCTATCACGGGAAGCGAGTCATCGTTGTCGGCGGACACCGATATAAGACATACAAAGGGTACATCAAAAACACCAATATCGAAGGATACGCATGGGTTGAATTAGATGCTCTATTTCAAAATCAACTGGAAAAAATCTCCCTTGATAGTCTCGCCTTTTTGTGGGTATTAAATCAAGTGTGTGAATTGCACTAACCACTGCTTCAGGTCCAAAGACGAGATCAGTATGATTCCTATCAGGAAACCTGACAACGGCATATACAACACAATACCTTTGGCATCAGGGTTATCGATTGTTCAAAGCACAACCCCAATTCGAAGCACCACCCCAATTCCTAACGCTGTTGACTCAAGCAACTGTGACGACGCCTGGAATCCGAATTCCGCAACGCCGAGAGTTCAACGGCCGGTACATTGGCTGGATCAGGACAAAATTCAAAGCACCAGATTGAAGCTATACGTTTCACAAAAACCGAACGACGTTCTAGAATTCAAGGGTGTATTTGGAGATAACGCACAAGTCAGAGACAGACGCGAAACAAAAATGGTACCCTTAGATGATCTATATCCTGTCCGTCCCACGGCCAATGGTGACCTCGTTACGACCATCGCAGGACCAATGGCTGGCGTGGCTCTAAAAGTTAGGGAGTATCGACCAGAAGGATGTGTGGTGCGACAACCTGGCAAGGTTCTCAAGAAACACGAGACAGATCCTATAATACCAACAGCGGAACTCGTACAGATATTTCCATACATCAGGTAGTACCACCGCATTTATCTTTTAATCTTATTGCTAGCACATTGGACGATTTGGGCTAATGGCCACGCTGTTCTGAGACCAAATGATGTCTCTAAAGTCGTCTGGCCTCTTCATCGCTTTGCTCAAATTGCGACCTAGTTGTCGCGCATTCTCAGACATTCGAACAGGTATATAACGCCGATGAATTTCGCACTTTCGAAACACCCACATCAAGTGACATTCATTTCATATATGTACGGAATATTGTTTATTTCATAACGTTTTTTAAGCTCACTTTCGTCTTCAAAGAACTATCATGACTGAACCGATAGGCCGCAATGACGTTCCACTCCGTATCAAAGGACGTCCTTTTAAACTCCCGAGGATCTACAAGAGCGCGAACCATCCTCAAAGGAAAGAAGGTAATGTATATTACTATATACAAGACGTATCGCCAGCGGTTATGCAAAGGGCTTTCGACATTGAAAACGAAATGGTGATTCCTCATGGTCCAGCCGAATTTGCTCGTGCACTCGGTGAGTATTTTACCAATGATCTCACTGTATTAATATTCATCTATATTGATCACAGGCTTTTTCGAGCTCAAGGACGGCGAAATAATGTTTGTTCGTGCTTCGATCGCGCCTTCCAACGGTGAAAAAGACGTCGCATCAGCATGGAAGACGGGAGGGTATGTTCGACGTTCGATTGTCGCACACAATATATTCAAATTCTAACGGTATAGAACCTTATGCTCCGCGGAATTGAAAGAGGTCATCACCAAAGCTCGCGACCTCTGTATCGGACCATCCGAGGACGTTACTCGCGGCAACCCTGTGAAGGACGGAGACGGCTACACAGGTGGTACTGCATTCGAGAGGAACGTTCGAGCTGATCCAGTCAAGAAAGGCACCCGATGCTATACTATCGGTAATTCTGCTGAGGTCCTACCCAAATCATGGCGCCAAAATTGTGCTCTGAAGCACAGGTCGGAAAGTGACGAGCTCGAGCTTAATTGCCCGTATCGGTTCGCCTCTCCCTGGTTTTGTGAGCGGCTCTTATTTTCCACTTTTATGTTCTTGTTTTTCGCCAACCGTCACCAGCATTCCAGATATGTCAATAATTCCATTACACAGTCGGTAAGCACTCATTTACTTTCGTCTCCGCAGGGGTGAACTTTCTGCATTTAGAGCCTTTCTCACTCTCTGCGACTCCTCGGCAGAAAGCTCAGATGCCCGCCGCTTGCGTCCACGTGTATTGTATGGAGAGACGTGCTTGACATCCACCCGTGGATGGATAGAGGTCGTCATACCAGATGCAGGAACCTTTGAGTGGGTAGGTAAGTAATCACGCTGTCTAGTACGTATAGGTTACTCACCGAGATAGCCTTGCACCAGGCTTCGACTTTCGAAGATAATCGGGCATTCTCAGGTAGGTCAGCCACGAAATAAAGCATCAAATCCAGCATCAGACTGCGCTGCTGCCAGAACTTGCGCTCAAGTCGACTCGGATGGGCTCGAAGCCATTCTGGTGCATCAGCATCGTCTTCTTCTCCGGTATATTCATCGATGACCATAATAGGGCTGTGCCTGTAGTACACCAAGAATCCTGAGCTTGGAGGGACACAAAGGCGGAGAGTAAGTTTGAATTCCTTGGGGTCGAACAGCCCTTGGATGGGCATCTGATGAAACTAGTTAATCAGAAAATCCCAAGCCTGAACTCTTGCTTACCTGCTTTTGTCTGACATTCAGGATACATTCTACGTTGTCTTGCCAAAGTAGATAATCCAGTGACCGATGGGGCACATGTGCATCACCCACAGGTGGGCAGACATAGTGCTTTGCCTCGTCAATCCACTTGTCGATGGTGATAGAGCGCGACGATTGAGACATCCTTGAAGGCTTTTGGGGTGAAAGTACGTGCTTTGGCCACTTCGAAATGGGTGTGACCCATCCAACACCCAGGGCCTTATAAATGCTGGAAATGTTGGTAGGGAGTCATACGAGTCATATCTTCCGCTGCCCTGATTGAGCTGACACCGGCGTCTTATATAATATTTTAGTTGTTGTCCTGCGAACCGAGAAAAGGATGAGAAAGTTGCAAAACCAGAATGGCCTCGTGATTCAAAACACGTGATTTATTTCCGTTTTTGGAAGCCTAGGGGAGGGGGAAGAAGAGCGTTGTTCCGCCGCTACCCTCAGAACCATAGCCACGGCCTCAAGATGGAGCCTCAGGCTGAGAGCTCGCAGCTTGGGCGTTGGTCGCCAGAAATTTTATAGACAATTGAACAAAAACAAAGTGGATATTATAGCGGGGGAGTCTGAGTCATCATCCGTCATTGCAGAGCAAATATATAAGTCGGGCAAACATACCTTGTGGTTTGTATCCCCCACTTTGGCGTCTATGCCCCCGAACTCCTCACGTCCTTGTGCTTCGTCCCCGCTCCCTCCATCTGCGTCCTCTCACGTTGAGGGCGATGAACCCAATGACACACCGGGGCCTATGGATGCTGCATACTGGAAGCGAATGTACCAAGCACTCCACCAGGAAACCAACACGTTGAAGGCATCTAAACGGAAAAGAGAGTGAGTACAGTTGAGGATTTTTTCTCGTGTTTCTTACAGACTCGAGTTTGCAGAGGGACTCCTTCCATAAGCCAACTTGGTCGAGGTATACGGAAGGTTGTCTTCATTTGCGGGGATATCAGGGACTTGGTGCTTGAAGCTGACAAGTACATCGAGTTCCTCGATGATCCAGATGCATTGACTGATGACTTTGACGGCCTCGATGAAGAACAGGTTGAAGAGTTGAAGCGCAAGTGTGTGATTATCTCTTGTTCAACGATTTCATTCGCTGACCCATGCATAACCGCGTGACCTTAAAACAGTTGGGAGCGCAGCCACAAGGCATTACAAGAACTCTGCCGTCTGATTCCCAACTTTCGGAAAAAAATTGATGAAGCTGAACCAGAAGAGCTCTCCGAGTACTATGCACGGGTGCGTTTTACTATGTCGACAGCCTTTTTATCTAAACAGAAGTCCCCAGCTCCAGACTGGTGCCAACAATGCGCGTAGCGATGACCTGAATCGCATCCGAGACTACTTGGCCAATTGGTTGAATCAATCTCAACTGCGGCCTTCTCCTCCCCTCGCCAAAGACAACCGCGATAATCGTGGCATTTGTCATGATGTTACTGGCCGTCTTCTCTGTCCAGCCGAGTTTGATTGGGATGATCCAGAGTATGTTTCTATTTCTCATTCCTTCAGCACTGCCGGTCTAATGGTCGATTGAAGAGTGCAGGCCAAGCTGAGGGCTGGAGATGAACAATACGATTGGCTAAGCAGTAATCATGCAAGGGCCTTCTACGCTAGCTACAAAGCTGACCCTGAGCATCTTGAACATGGGTTTTTGAAGAGCTCTCTTCTGGTTAAAGTACGTGATCTGAATTATTTGTTGTGCTTTCCTTTTCATTTTTTTAGGTATACAAGAGTATCTTCACATCGCCATCCTCAGCGGCAGATGGCTGCGAATCGGAGCACGAAAACGAAGCTCCTTTGAAGGCTGCCAAGCTCTCCCAATCCCGAAAAAAGGTAACGCAACGCAACGTTGCATCAAAGCTTCAAATGAACGATAAAGTCACCCCGCGGTCAATTGCCTATGCTGCAGTCCAGGTATTTGACTTGATGCATTTTGTTGGGTGCCTACTGATGTTTATCTCTACTCCAGCTTCACTTCAATTTACAGACCGCTGAGCGATGGAACGAGATATACGGAGGATTCGATTACCGCGGCCTTTACAACTACATTGTTGACTTTTTTGAGGACGTGCAAGACGGCCCTGCGAAGACACGTGCACAGGAATTACTCAAGTGGTGGTCCCTGTAAGTCTGCTTTCCATGGTCTTGAACAGTCGTTCACCTATGTTTGCCTTGTAGAAAAGTCTTCCCAGCTGCTGCCACTCGCCAGCAGTCCAGCACTGCTGCTTCTCGCAAGGCTATGAAGGAACAGCGCGCCGCTCGCAGCTGACGCAATCTTACACGTCTTTTCAGGGAGTGGGGGCAGGTTGCTTTCCATAACTCGGGTTCAAGCTTGGTCACTGGCGTTGGGCAGGATCAAAAGATGTACAGTGTAAGAAAACAGATTGATTATGATGAGCGCCCAAGATTTTATTACAAAAGAAAAGAAATTTTTTTCGCTGACTACGTTATATAAGCAACTCATGTATTTCTACTCGTCAGCGTCAGCTAACGTCATGATAATTATGGGGCCAAGGGAATCAACTTGGGGCGGAGAGTTTGGGAGATGGTCCCGAGTTGCATCATGATCGTCGTCCTCACTGTCGTCCGCAGAATTGGGTGGAAGGCGCCTTTTCTTATCCGAGCCGTCCCCTTCCCTGCCAGCTTCTTCTCCAACGCGGGTCAGTGGCTTATCCTTGGTCCAGGCCTTGCTGCATGATGGACAAGCGGTGCCAGTGTTCGACCGACCGCGATCTCTAAGGGCATATAATCTGTTGCAACTCTGCGCAATTTCGTCCCCTTTCAAGTTCACCTGTCAGTTGTTGAGTATTCGGTTGGAATTTCTTTGGGTTAAGGTGGAGCACCTCCTGGTTCTTTCTCGCCATCTGCGCCTTGAGGGCATTTGGATTTTGCATAGTTTACCAGCTGTGTTATAACTAAGTATACTGGTGACAAAGAGAAAAGGAAATCAACGTGGCGCAGGTTTTAAGCTGTGCCATCACTTAGGGCAGGTGCGTCATCACAGGGAGTTGATGACTAAGGCTCGGAAACCCGCTTATGACTAAGCAGAA